>CEQG01056688.1_pt1 | contig 20894 bp, 14 predicted proteins | sample 350301 | NCBI WGS metagenome assembly CEQG01 (sample SAMEA2621242, study PRJEB7988) | marine metagenome | isolation source: saline water (ENVO:00002010), including | reverse complement strand
CAGCTTTCATTTAAAGTCATATATTTTTGTCAAAAATAGTGGCAAAACGTTAACCTCAGCCAGAGCGTTTGTTGGCTCTAGCAACATCAGTAAAACTGCACTTACCGACGGTATTGAGTGGAACTACCGAATTGACTATCCAAACGACAACGATAGAGAAGCGATAGCTAGAATTGAGGAAATTCGAGAGCAGTATCGCTACCTCTTCACTTTGCCTCAAGTTAAGCCATTAACTTATGACCTAATAGCTGATTACGAAATTAGGTACAACACTGCAAGAGTTGTTACACCAACTCACTCTGCTGCATCTTTACCAGATGAAAAAGAGCATGAAATTCCGGAGCCAAGAGTGCACCAAGTAACAGCACTAGCAGCACTAGAGCAGGCTCGAGAAGGAGGGATTCAGAAAGGTCTAGTGGTACTAGCAACAGGTATGGGTAAAACATACTTAGCGGCTTTTGATGTTGCGCAGATAAATGCAAAAAAAGTACTTTTTGTAGCACATCGAGAAGAGATATTACTTCAAGCAGAGGCTAGCTTTCTTAAGATACACCCAAACAAAAAGGTAGGTCGATACAGTGGAGGGCAAAAGGATGAAGAATATGACTTTCTATTTGCCTCTATCCAAACAATTGGACAGTCGTCTCATCTAGCTAAGTTTCCAGCTGTTGCTTTTGATTATATCGTTGTGGATGAGTTTCATCATGCCGCTGCGGGTGGTTATCAACGATTATTAGAGCATTTCACGCCGTCATTTTTGTTAGGTTTAACCGCAACACCGAATAGGACTGACGGTAGCGATATCCTCGAACTATGTGACAACAATCTTATTTACCAGCAAGACCTGTTCGATGGCGTAAAAGCAGATGTGCTATGCCCTTTTTCTTATTTCGGTATTTTCGACAAAGAAGTAGATTACGAGCACCTGCCCTGGCGCAATGGTAAATTCGACCCCGAAAAGCTATCTAATAAATTAGCGACCAAAGGCCGCGCAAAACATGTTTTCACTGAGTGGAAGTCAAAGTCTCAAGATGTATCACTGGCTTTTTGCGTATCGCGCAAACACGCCGATTACATGGCAGATTACTTTAATCAACAAGGTGTAGCAGCAGCGAGTGTTCACTCGGACTCTTCACTTACGCGCAGCGAAGCCTTAGAGAAACTTAACAACGGTAAAATTAAAATATTATTTTCGGTAGACCTATTCAATGAAGGCGTCGATTTACCGAAGATAGATACCGTATTAATGCTCAGGCCTACTGAATCGAAGATACTTTTTCTACAGCAAATGGGGCGCGGCCTTCGTAAAAGCGAAGGAAAGGATAGGCTTATTATTTTAGACTTTGTGGGTAATCACCATAGCTTTTTAAACCGCCCAGAAATGTTATTAGCTAGCATTATAGATGGCTCGCAAGGCCGTAAAAAAATGGTCGACCTTGCAAAAAATGCCAATAAACTACTTCCAGCCGGTTGTTACGTAAACTTTGACTTAGAATTTATCGATTTCCTAACAAGCCTATCTGAAGACGAGCTTGATATCCAATACGATAAGTTAAAAGAAACCTTAGGTAGAAGGCCTACTTATACAGAGCTCTATCAGTCAGGCGCGAGCTTAGAAAAGCTTAGACGAAATAGGGGATCATGGTGGGAGTTTGTTGATAGCAAGGGCGACCTCAAAGCTGACGAACTGGAAGTGCTTGAAGAGCACCTACAGTGGTTTAAAGATCTAGCTGTTACTCGTACTTCGAAGTGCTACAAGTTAGTATTAATCGCCACGTTAATTGAGCATAAAGCTTTTCAATCTCAGGTAAGTGTTGATGATTTAGCAGAGTGGGCACGACAGTGGTTTTTAGATAACCCAGAATGGATTTTAGATTTACCGGGAAGCAAACAACAATTGGCGTCGTTAAATAAATCAGAATGGCGAGCCCATTGGCGCAGTAATCCGATTAAGTTTTGGTGTACTGAAGAGCCTGAATCGAAGGTTTCATGGTTTAACATTAGCAATCAGCAATTTCATTTCAAACAAAGTATCACAGCAATTCAACATGATTTGTTTTTAGCAATGACCGTTGAGATTAATAACCAACGTCTTGCCAAATACAGACATAAGAAGTTAGCTATAACGGCCCCTTCTTCCAATAATATCGTTCAGTTTCACGAGAAAGTGCAGCTTCCCTTTTTCCCTGACATCAAAATAGCTTGCGGGCATTTCAAAACGGGCAACGCGGAGGCGTCCGAACTTGTAAATGCACCATATGGCTATGGAAATATAGACAACTCTCGACATTTCATCGCTCGTGCATCTGGTAATTCCATGAACGGCGGTAAGAACCCTATTTATGATGGTGACTACCTGCTTTTAGAGCAAATTACACCAAATAATGCTGGTAGTATTAGCAATACAATAGTCGCCATCGAAAGGCAGGATGAAACTGGCGACAATCAGTACTTGCTGAGAAAAGTACTCAAAAATCCAGATGGCTCTTATATATTGAGAGCAGCTAATCCAGATTATGATGATCTCATGGCAAGTGAAGAAATGGTGACTTTCGCGCGTCTAAAAGGAAAAGTCGACCCGCTTGAGCTTTTTGTAGGTCAAGAACTAATGCGTGAAGAGATCCCACCACTGTTTAATGAAGATTTTAACCCTGGAAATTGGCAATCGGGTCATGTCGTACTCAAAGAAAAGAGTGTTCAAATTTTGTTGGTTACCCTAAACAAACAAGGGAAAGGCAGCGAACATCAATACCATGATTACTTTATTGACGATAAACATTTTCATTGGCAGTCGCAAAACAGCACTTCACCAAGTAATAAGCGTGGCAGAGAAATAATTCAACATCAGAAATTGGGTAGCCGCGTTTATCTTTTCGTTCGAGAGAGTAAATTGAGAGGGAGAACAGCCTCACCTTTTATGTTCTATGGCGAGGTGAAATATATAAGTCATGAGAGTGAAAAACCGATGAATGTGACTTGGGAGTTATTGAGTTGAATTGTGAATAATCTAGGTAAATGCAAAGGTTCGCGGACTCATCATTTCAACTTAAAATTTTAAAGTACTTTGAAACAAGGACTGTACATGGAAATATTTTTCGTAATGACGATATCTCTTTTCCCCTTCGCGTTAGTGATACTTTTCGCCGCTTGCTACAACAAGATTACAGATAAAAAATCACGTATACCTTTTGACTATGCACGTACGGCACGAATCCCTGCCTTTACATTGTTGCAGCAGCATAGAGACTCTTCGCTAGACATGTTGGTATATGCACTACTCTCAACCTTATATTTCCAACTGCCTTTTTCATTACCAACAATTGCTGAGCTGCTAGGTTTCGTGGACGTATCAAAGAACTGGTTGATATACGGCATTATCTTTTTTGCAGCCGCTATTTATTCGCTGTCCAAAGCATTAAGAGCCTTCAGTAAAATTAGAATCGCCAGATTAGGAATAGAAGCCGAGTGGGCAGTTTCATTCGCTTTGTCGAAAATATCAGACAATAGAGTACGAGTTTTTCACGACGTACAGGCACCTAATTTCAATATTGACCATGTACTAACGTTCCCTGGAGGTGTGTTAGCTATCGAAACTAAAGGAAGGCGGAAACCAAACGTAAAAAACTCTAAGAGTTCTCACAAACTAACCGTAGAGGGCGAAAAAATTCAGTTCCCACATTACACAGATACGTCGACGGTTGAGCAAGCAAAGCGACAAGCAGATTGGCTAAGTAAGCAGTTAACTCAAAGCACCGGTATGAGTGTGGTAGCTAGTCCCGTAGTAGTTATTCCTGGCTGGTTCATAGAATATAAACAAAAGCCTGTTATTCCAATTATGAATCATAACTCATTAACCAAACACTATGCTTTGTCTAAAAAAACCGTATTAGACAATTCATCTCTAGATCGTATTAACCATCAACTTGAAGCTTTAACAATGCGAGGGTCGGATCTATTTTGATACGTAACTGGTCATTTTACCTCTAGAGATACTTGCTACAAACTTGAGCCTATGACCTTTGCCTCCGGAGAGCATTAACGCCAAACGGCATAGTTCGGGGATAACCGGCGAAAACAGACTTCACACAATTAATCAATAACTTAACCCCCATTAAGCCTGAGTTCAATTTACAACAATTAACCCCGGTGGTCACGGTCAAGTCACAACAAGTCGTCCAAAATATATGTTCAAATTGAACATATATCGACCACCCGAACCGTTCGCGGGATGTTTCCGAACAACTTATTTAGAGTAGTTTTCATGCTTGTTAAGTTTTATTTTTGGCTCAGAAAGCTTCATCCTTCGATCTGCTTTTTTAGTCTGTACTCAAAGTCTACGCCGGCAACAGTTTGCTTGATTAACTTTTCAAACTAACGGTGAGCTTGGCTTTAGTCCCGTCGTCTGAAGGACTCATATAAATTAAATTTTTATCCGTGCAGTAGTATGTGAAAGATGTATTTTTCCGAAGTGACAAAATGTTTGTGTACAATTTTCTATTAGGGTGCAATTATCAAATGAAAGATTCAGTAAGAGTTGTTAAGAACTACAAAAGATGGGGCATTCTTTGCCAGATAACTCCTTCTTCAAGACCCGCTATTTGAGAAATACTGAAGGAAGAAAGAGAAGAAAAAATATTGATGGGGCTTGGCAAGGTTTAATGGTCTCAATTTTATCGACTCGGCAAAGGTCAACTGGCGGTAATAATAGAACTAAAATTGCTTTAGGCTCACCATACCTTAAGTGGAGCGAGGTTTGTTCAAACGAAACTAATATTGCGAAGTACGTTCAGGGCTTCACTGATAATCGCAAAAAAGTACAATTTTTACTCGAAGCTTTTGAATGGCTTTCTGACGAGACAAACTGGCATAGGATTAAGTTGTACCAACGTAAAATTTTATCTGTAGACGTTGATCAGAGAGAGGAGCGATTGAAAATCGAACGTTCTGCAGCAAAATTATTAACTGATATACGAGGGATTGGCCCGAAGCAAAGTAGAAATTTTTGGCAATATCGAGGTTACTCAGTTTGGACCATACCTCTTGATTCTCGTGTACAAAAAATTATCACGCAAGCTCCATTTGGCATTAATCTTGATTTTAAGAGAGACTACGAGACAATAGAAGAACAGTTAGCTTTGTTATGCTCAAAAGCTAAAACATATCCATGTATGCCTGATGCATCGCTCTTCGACCTGGAAGCTATGGTTCGTGCAAAAGTTGGTCTACCGCCTTGAATTGAACAGCCCGTTAAATTCTAACAAAGCGCCTCCATCCACCTTTACTCAAGGGACAAATTTGCATAAACATTTAACGCACTGCGAAGGGCACTATTATCTTCAGACGAAAAAATGACACATTATTTTTCATCACATTCAAGGCGACGAAGCGAGAAGGCAAAAGTCATATACCTTCTAAGACCAAGACGTTTTCAAAACTTTTTTACCCAAATTAAGATAAAAAACCCCTTAAAAATACCTAGTTTCTTCTGAGCAAAAAAGAAAGTGAAGTTATGCTTCTCTTCAGTCCGGCTTTCTTGAGTTAAAACTCCTTACAATAGTGTTTATTACGCTGTTGGAGAGTCACTTATGAATGGAATTGTCGGGGCTGTAAAGCATGTCAGTGTCAGCAAGCTTCAGATACACGATCTTGCTTTGGGTGCGTATGATTGTTTAGCCATTTGTCGCTATATCGGTTCGCGAAAATTCTATTCCAGAATGACGACCGCTTTCCAAGAACTACCTTATGCAACCAAGTTACCACAAGGCCGTTTTGCACTGTTCTCAGGCTGGTCATATATAGAAACTTGCCCTCGCGATGCGAAAATCCATTTACTCTCCGTTGACGATGTAGCTGACAGTCTTATTACAGAATTATCTTGGGAATACATCTTATTCAAGTTGCTGACTAGCACTGAATATTCATCGGTTTTGAGTGCGGCTTATGCTTTTGCTCTTAACTGCCCACCTCACTTACAAGATGGTTTATTAGAACTGCCCACTATCACCTCCCCGACAGCCAAAGTTACAAAGTTACTTGGCGCGGATAGAAATACCATCCGGAGACACCTGAAGAAGCGCAACGGCTCGTTATATACCAGCTTATCGGATTCTCAAGGCACATGAATATGACTAAGAAGCGTTACGGTGTAGAACACGCCAGACGGAATATAAAAAAACTGACTTCCCAGCCGACCAGGATTGATGAAGATAGTATTAGATCTGTTGCCCGGTACTTTGTAGCCAATGCCCACAATAGTCTTGCATGTATGGGGATGTGCATTCTGCTGAGCGGACGAAGCCTTCAACTTTTATTGAGTGATACAGTGCATCTCAGATTGGATCCGACGGGAAATGGACTCTTGGGTTCGACATGGTTATTTCAGTCAACCGTAGTTCCGTTGGGTTGGCGCGATTCGTTTCATCACAGTTCTAAAAATGCATTTATTATTATCCCAGCTCCCTTTGCAAGGCAGCTTGAAGAAATCAGGGATTCCAGACCAGCTTTTGCTGAAATTGAGAAGGGCTTGAAGCAATTACTTTCTGAGCTATCCCCTCCTCATGAAAAGATTACGTTGCGGCGTTTGGAAAACGTAATTCGATTTGAAGGTAAGCGTTTCGACCTTAATTCATTTGAAATGGACTTTATCCAGTCCACTGATAAAGACGTTCACATGCAACATTATTATGTGAATTTTCAAACGAAATCAATCAGAGAAAAGCACGCTAAATACGTTGCTTGGATTTGCCAGACTCCTGAAAAAGTCGGCTTACTCGAGGTTTCAGGTAGGTTCGGCTCAAAATGGGCTTTGAATGCAAAAGGTGTAAAAAAAGCTTTCTCATTCATTACAGAGCAGCTGGAAGATAGTATTGAGTTCAATCGTCCGCAAGCACTCTTTACTTGGTATTCAGCTTACATCTTGCAACTCCTCCAATTGCTAACGCTTCATCGACCGTGCGAGTCACCATTTAAAAAGCTCGATCGCTTTACAGATGATTATGAGTACCTTCAGATTACTGATAAGGGGCCAAGCTCAACCCGAATAATACCACTCGGAAAACTGGGAAAAACTGTTGTTTCTGAGTATGTTCAGTTTCTTACTCTACTCGCTTCTAAGATTGCACTACGCTCTCCTGAAATAGCAGAGGGCATACAGGCGATTTTACGCAGCAAAAAGCCACTTTTTCACAGTTGGCGTGGTAAAGATTTTTCACCTGTAACAGAGTCATACCTAAAGAATTTGTTCAGAGACGATCTTCCTCTACCTTTGAACTGGCACCGCCATACTTTAGCAACCGAGTTGGTAAATAGAGGAGTTTGCCGCCACAAAATTGCTGCTTACATGGGGCATCACCGTCCGCTTGAACACTCATTTTCGCGTTTTTCTTGCGCTTCATTTGAATGGCTCTATGAGGTCCGAGATGAAATAGAGATGGTTGTACATGAATTCTCAGTTCCGTTAATACGTGTTAACCAGGTGTTTCAATGATTACACAATATTCCGCTATCGAAGAATACAAGCTGACGACTGGAACGCCAATTAAAAGACAGGCTGAGTATTGTGCCGATCAATTGATAGCGGATTTGACCAAGCGAGACTATTGGAAAGATGCTACACATGAGAATAAAACTGAGGAGTTGAGAAAGCTATTCGATGAAATTGATTGCAGAATGGGCAAATCAAAAAGGACTACAATCCTTAAGTCGGTTCTCCATGAGAGACTGATTGGTCGACCATTTAGAACTAAACCTCAAAGGCAAACTACATTTGACAGCAGTGCGGAGGCATGTTTCAAGCTTCTGATAAAAGCTTACCACTTAGTTCTGCATGAAATTGAAACTACCTATGTTCCAGCTTCAGAGCTCAGATTACAGTGGTTGTTTTTTTTGTCCACAGTTCATGGCGGACTCTGCAATCATGAGATGTTAGATGCCCTTGCCGCAAAATTGGAAGATAAGAACAAATTTATAACCTATCACCATGGTTATCTGTCTGTTCATCTTATCTTTAATTCTGAAGCGCATCCAACGAATTACGTAATTGACGAAAATAGATTTACAAGTCGAAGTTGGTATCCAGACCCAATTTCTTTTGCAGCACTTGTTGGCGTTTTAAAGTGCGGCAAAAGCATATTGCCATTGCAGAAAAACGCATTCTGTTATATCGAAGACCTTTTAAATCGAACGCTACCTGATGCATCGGTTAACGTTTTCAAAAGCGATTCGTGGCTTCACGGCCTTTCTCTTGTGTTTGAACGGCTTCATACACACAGCTGCCCTGCTTTTCTGGGCGCAACCATACGAGGTAAAATAACGAGCTGCTCCGATCATTCTGCTATGTCTTAAATTATTGCGTCCCGCCCAATGTTCATAGAAATGTCCGAAAGTAGTGGCGTATTAACTTCTTCACGTGAAAAGCAGTCCACAGAGCATAACTCTTATTATGAAAAAATTTTTTTGGCAGAACTGCGTCAATCAACTCGAAAAACAGATGAATATGGAAGAAAGCGAAATGCGGTAGACGTAAAAAAGTCGCTAAAACAATTGATAATCAAACTGGATAGTGACATTTCTCCTGAAGTAATTCTGGCTGATTTCATACTCAGTGAATTTAACCAAGGGAGCTGGAAAGCACCATCTACAGCTCTACGATTTATATCAAACATCGGTCGAGCATGGCTTCAAGTTACAAGACAATGCGATTTAATTTCTCACGATGAAGGGGCAATGTCAGAGGTCTATTCCGAACTCGTTAACTTACGAGAGAAAAGAGATCAGCGCGCCATAGATGACCTCAACAAATTTTTCATTTTTATCAATTCTTCCTATTCCTTACCGCTTCCCGAAAATATGGAAACATCTGGTCGGCAGCAAGCGCATGTTCGAAGTACTACTGTTAACGAAACCGCTTTCCTGCAACTCATTGAAGACCTACCTAAGCTGTTTCCAAATGAATCGCCGCACACAATAAAGCAGCTTCATCTTATGCTCATTCTTATGAGACGAGTAGGACTTAGACCGTTTGAAGTGGTTAAGCTAAAGCAATCAGACTTGAACACGGTAAACCTTCTTACCATAACCGTCAGAGCAAACGAATATTACTCGGTGAAAAGCTATTCAGGTTATCGAAAAATCCCTCTTTCGGCCTTGCTTAAGGAGAACGAACGAAACTTGTTGCTCGCGTATTGTAGCAACAGAAAGCAAGAAACACAGAATTCGCTCAACCGATTGCTGTTTTCATCTGATCACCGCTTTGACCGTCTCTTCAATATTAATGCCATTTTTAAGGTAGTGAGCTCAGCACTTTCAGCCTACATGGCGTGCAGCTGCCCCATGTACCAATTAAGGCATTCGCTTATTTCATATCTCACAATTGTCCTGTTTGGCTCAGATAAATCATTAACGAGGCTCACGCCTTACTCTCATGAACATGCGAGCAGAATCAAAGACGTGCTACTCAACGGTAACACTCAAGACGACTTTTACCAATTAAGCGCATTGGCAGGTCATTTATCTCCGAACACAACTTTATCAACGTATTGCCATTTTACTGACTTACTTATCCACGAAGCAGGTTATGTTGAGGTTTCAAAATACGACATTAATTTTTGGGCGAATTTGACAAATGTACGCCCATCAACAGCGGACCGATGGAAGAAAATGGTAACTAACGACCAAAGCGATAAAACGGAAATCTCCGATTGTTTCATGAAAGGTATGCTTGACCATCACTTAAAGTACATACAAAAGGTTGGCTCACGCGAAAAGGAGGTAACATCTGTGAACAAGTTATTTGAAATTAACAATCAAAATCACTTACTTTCTGAATGTGACCAAATTCTGCGGAAATTTGATAGAGGAGTGGAAATAAGTGTTATTGCGACATCACTTGCTCAAAACTTCTCATGGGCTGAGTCGGTCGTCTTAGCTGCGAAAAAAATTAAAGAGCACAACAAATATTGGACTAAACGAGGACAAAGCAGGCTCTATCCAACAGGCTCAAAAAAGCTAACCCCTCCGATGGTAAATAGCGCAATAGAAATGACCGATTGCTTTACGATAAGCAAAAGGCTTTCGACCTTGCCTGAAGACAAGGCTGCGGAGATCCGCTGGGCGGCAAACTATTTGTTCGAAAACAAACAACATGGGCACAATTACGTCAATTTTCGAAGTACTGATGAACTTGAACGCTATTTAATAGCACTATCTCCAATTGTTGGTATGGCTCGATGGCTAATTGAGCTTGTTCCACTTGAAGGTATGCTCCCAGTTTTAAGCAGATGGATAGAGTCAGAAGGAGTTAACGGGTTCATCTCAGCCAAAACTGTCAGAGACAGGTTCAAATTTCCAGACGGTCAAGTCAAGCTTTACTTCTTGAAGTTAGATGCTGTAAAGATAACCAAAGGAGGCATACCTCCAGACTCTTCGCAATCTTCAAATGCTCTTCAGTATGTGCTCCATCTTTATGCTATTAACAAAAAGGCCAAGATCATTGAAGAGCGCTGTAACTCGGCAAGTCAGGCTTTTTGAAATTTTTGTTCATTCGTCTTGGCGATTTGAGTTTCGTAAATTGGTAAGTGATAAGAGGTAATGATGTGATTACCAAGGGATACTGCCGGTATATTTCCAAGCGATTTTGACGTAAACAGACTTATTCATTTACATGCCTCTAGCGCGACCTGTGGGAGCAGCTTATTATCCATGCTTTTTGCCGACAAGAGGGATAACCTGATTGAAGAAGCCCTCTTATTTTCCTAAACAATGAATTTATCCCATTTCCCGTAGCTTGCTCTAATATGACCTTTTCGTAAACTCAACCCAATTAGCAATGCGCCACATAGCAAGCTTGAAACAACTGAAACCAGAGGGGCACCGAGCAGAAATGGCGTGGTAAATAATGCCAGGCCTAGAGGAACAAGCGCATAACGTGCCATGCGCCCAGACTCGGCAGTAGCAGTAACAACGACTGTCAGGACCAGAGCTCCCACCACATGATCAGCATTAGCCGTGCTGCCCTCGGTCCCCAGCGTCAAACGAGTGGACATAAGCCAAACTCCGACAGGAATGCAGAGCGCAAGATTCCAGGGCAAAGTAACTCCTCCTGCAATCATGTCTTTAAATACTGTTATGGGGCCCCGTTCAAACTCTCTTTCATCACCCTCCCAGGCTCCTGTATCAGTATCGCCGGTAAAGAAAATACGTAGCAATGGGCGACCTTGCTTTTTACGACGCCATAAGAATTCAGTAGTTGCCACCAGCTCATCCAGCGAATAAGGAATTTGAATCAGCATGGCTGCTGCACCAACCAGGCAAAGTGTACACCAGGTTCCAATAACGATGGGCTGAATAATAATGAAGAAAATCGACACCACGCCTAATGGCACAATCATAATGCCGAACAGCATTACCAACCAGGGCATGGTGCGCCAGCGGCGGGTTGACCCCATCAGGCCGGTAAGAATTTCCAGCGCATAAGTCATAGCACCTAACCCGGCGTCGGGAACCGGCCACGCCTCAGATACCTCAGATGTGATAATTTCTTCGGTGCCATTTTTCGGGTCACCGCCCCCGCCTGCAAAAAACGGTTCCCATACCGCGTCTATATGTCCTAACTGGAAGGCACACAAATAGCGTGAAATAAAAAAACCTACAAATGCGAGCAAAATAATAGGCATCCGTTGCACCCAGCTTGACGGATTAAACTCCCAACCGGGCGGAATATTGGGGCCGGTCTCCGCCGCTATTAGTGATACACCGGGCGTTGGCCGCGAGCACACGGCAAAAGCAATAATCAGCATGCCCACTAACGTGCCGTTCAGATAGGCCCCCGCCGTAGGAGCCCAGAACACCAACGGTGCCGAGAGCACCCAAAATCCGACAATTCCCGCGGCCCAGCGAGCCTGGCTCATTCGCCATGACAGACTTAAACCGGCAAACACCAGCAGTGCCAGTCCCGACCCCATGTCACTAATCGTCATTGCGCGGCTTTCATACCCCAACAAAAATGGCGCGGTTAACAACCAGAACGCCAACCCGATATTCATAAAGTGGGCCCAAATAAAGTTGCTATGGGCGTCACGATAATGATCTTCGTGCTTTTCACGAATTGCGTTGGCGTTAACTTCTTTTTCCTTCGCCGTTTGCATCCAGTCTGGCAAAGTGATGCCATTGGCTTTATACCAACCTGGCGGATCTTTTTTCAGATTGTCAATTAACCGTTCCAGTGCATCATAAATGTGGTGCTGTGGTCGCCAATTTAACTGTTCCTTTACCCGGCTGAGATTAAGGTCATAATGATCACTTGATAAATCAATCATGAATGGTTTAATGAACGGCTTTTCACCATGATCAAAGGCGTCAGGTACCACCGGCTCGGTTTTTTCTTCCAGCCAAGCTCCAGGTTTAGCAACATACTCCGGTATTTCGATGGTGTTCCACTCTCGTTCACCATAAATCAAATGACCAATTCGATTTTGCAGCGCCTGATAACCCATTACGCTGTCTTCGCCGGCCAATAGTACATTTTCTTTGGGCACTTCATGGCGCTTTTCAACCAGCTCGGTAAACAATGACACCATATCGTCTTTATGCAAAAAAGCTTGTCCGGCCATTTTATCGCCCGAGTACACCCAACTCTTAAATTGCCGCTCGTAAATGCGGGCGATCTGATAGCTTAAAGTGGGAACAGCGGTGTGGTCATCGTACAAGCCAGCCATTCGTAACAGGGTATAGGGAATTTTGCCATGATGGCTGCGAATGGCTTCTTCGGCATCGGCTTTAGACTGCGGATAGGTCCAGCCGGGCTCAATGGGCGTGTCCTCGGTGATTTTTTCTCCAGGGACCCCTGCCCGATGAATGAGCATGGTGGAGGAATAGATGAAATGATCCACATCAAAGCGCTGCAGTTCGGTTAGAAAATCCGCCGTTCCCTTTACATTGAGAGCCTCATACAAGGGGTTGTCTTCGCCCGAGAAATCATAATAGGCGGCAAGGTGAATCACGCAGGCAATATGACCGCCATGTTTTTCATGAATTTTATACAACGCAAGGGAAATGGAGTCTTTGGAGGTAAAATCGCACTCGTAACTTTCATGGGCACTTTCGCAAGGTGTCAAATCCAACCCAATAAGGTGATAATCTTTTTTCAGCACCTCACAAAGTGCACTGCCTACGCCGCCAGATGCACCAGTTATCAGAACAATCCGCTTTTCTGCTGCTTGTTGTGCCATCAATAAGTCCTTGCCAGAAACCTAAAATTAAGAGGGTTACTATTGAGTAACGAATCAACCCGCGTTTCGGGTCATTGACAGAGAGAAAACGATGAAAATAGACAAAATCTAATCAACTTCGGCAATTTAGGGAAACGCGCCGCGTCTGCTTGATAATCGATAATGCGGCGGGACAGTGTAAAACTTGCGAACGACAGGAATATACTTTGTAGTAAAAACACGATTGGTTTGGGGAGCCATCATGCAAGGAGCCTTTGCTGCCACACCGCGTTGGTTAATAAATGCCATAGGCTAATGATTTTAATTGAATAAGTAAGATTGCACGACCGTAAAATGAAATTTAATGTTTTCAATGCGCAAATAGGAATAAAACTTGATGGTCTAGAGTCTCGCAATACTTCCTTGCTGGCACACGGTGTCGGCGCCCATTTGGATAAGGAGCCTCTCATGTCATTTATCTCAGCCGGTCCTGCAGACCGCCTTGAAAACCTCAAACCTAAACGCGTTACCCTTAACGATACAGAAATTCTTCTCATTCGTGACGGTGAAAACGTTTATGCCGGCAGCGCCGATTGCCCTCATAAAGGTGCGCCTCTTGAAGATGGTGCAGTATGTCGAGGCAAGTTGGTTTGCCCATGGCATAAAGGCACTTTTGATATCGCCTCTGCTGATGTATGCGAACCACCTGCACTAACAGGATTATCTCGGTATGCGGTTGAAATACGTGACGGCGAGGTACTTGTGGATCCCGAACAGGCCACCGACAGCACCGATAAACGACAAAACCGATTAACTGCAGTTAACGCACATTCTCATATTGTGATTGTCGGCGCTGGCGCAGCAGGCGCTGCCGCTCTGCAAAGTCTGGTGAACAATCGTTACCACGGTCGGATCACTGTTGTTGATCCAGAAGCAGATGCACCTTATGACCGAACACTGCTTACCAAAGCTGTGACAGCGGGCGACATGGAACCTGATGAGGTAGACCCCCTTGTTAATCAAGACGACATGGATATCACAGAAGTTACACGCCTAGTGGCTAAAGTATCCGGAATTGATACTGCCGCCCATCAAATTGAGCTATATGATGGTCAATCGTTGACATACGATCGATTACTTATTGCCACAGGCGGGATCCCCATACGGCCGGATTTACCCGGCGTTAATTTGTTGGGGATCCATACGCTTCGAAATATTGAGCATGTGGAACGTCTATTAGCTGACGTTGAAAACACGAACAATATTACCATTGTTGGCAACAGTTTTATTAGTCTGGAAGTGGCCGCTTCATTAAAGCAGCGTAGCGACAATATACGGGTAAAGGTTATCGCACCTGATGCGGTGCCGTTTGAAAAACAATTTGGAACCCAAATCGGGCAGTATTTCCGTGATTTACACGAGAAGCATGACGTCGAGTTTGTCGAGGGCACAGTAAGTGGATTTCATGGTACTGAAAAAGTAACCGCAGTGAAGCTGGAAAGTGGCGAAACGTTGGAAACCAATCTGGTGCTGCTAGCTACCGGCATAACGACTGATAAAGATTTACTCAATAGCTTTACATTAACGCATCAGGGATTGGTGAAAGTGAACGAATTCCTTGAAGCTGCTGAAGATGTCTATGCGGTGGGTGATATTACCAGCTATCCGTATAATGGCGAAGAAATGCACATTGAGCACTGGCGACTAGCCCAGCAGCATGGTCGTTGCGCAGCAGAAAATATACTCGCGAGCCTAGCCTACCCTGCCGAACGTAAAGCATTTGATCGCACACCTTATTTCTGGACACAGCAATTTGATGTAAAGTTTGAATACGTAGGCCACGCAAAAGAGTGGGACGAAATCGAAGCGGTGGGCACACCGGAAGACGAACAATACCTCGCAGTTTTTCGCAAAGATGGTAAGGAAATTGCTGCTCTGGCTAAAGGTTATCCGCAGCTCATGGCAAAAATGATTATTGAGATGGACGACCATGTTGCGCTGTCATCGGTTAAAGCTGAACTTGAAGCTGCCTAATTAACAAGCTTTGATTTGGTGACGAGAAAGCGCGTAATGGCGCGCTTTCTATGACAAGATTGCTAACTATTCTCCGAGACCGGTAGTCCTCACGTACAAATCCTTCTGATTAAACAGTTAGCGATTTTCGTTGTAGCTGTCTATACCAGCGATGCCCCACCCAAAATGCTGCGGTGATGTAGGGCACTCCACCTACTACCCACATGATAAGTCCCGCTAATTGCTGATCGGCAAGGTTGCGGGATTCACCGTAAAAAGGAGTGCTGCCAAAGGTAAGAAACGCACCTAAAAAGCCCGTGTGCATTAGCGTCACCAACAGTGCCAGCAACGCATAGGGAACTTTACGGGTAAAGGCATGTAAGCAGGCCCACCAAAACCATACCGCCGATATCAGAAAGCAGGCGTGTTCGAATACGTGAATCCAGGGATTCTCCAACGCCAACATATAAAATTTCGGGATGTGCCAGAACCAGATCATCATACCGTGAAAGTAGGTGCATACCATCGGATATTGAGTGATTTTAAATGCATATTTCCATAATCTTTCCCCATATGCTCCACAAGCCCTGTAGAACTGTGGCAATGGCCGAGCCAAAGCGAAAGCTGGCGCTATTATTACCATCATAAACATATGCTGGGTCATATGCGCAGCAGAGCTATGTTCAGCCCATTCGTCCAACGGACCCAAAATGGTAAAAAAGGTGATCAAAATGGTGATATGAAATAGCCATCTCCGCCATACAACTGCGGTAGCGTAGCGGCAGCCCCATACATAGATTATCCAGAATATCAGTACTATCACCGCCGTAAGGCTAGCGGAAAACGCGTCCTGGCCACCACTGGTAAAGGGGTTGTGCGCCCATGCACCGGTTGACCAAAACAATAACGTTGCTACGAGAATAATTAAATACATGGTGCCATCGCCAAAAGAGGAATGCCAACAGCCAGCGTCGAAATGGCCGAAGCAAGATAACTTGTCGCCGCTACACGCAGTAAAAAGCGCGACTCATTTTCTGCATTTGCCGCTACGTGCCACGACTTAAAGGCGCAAATTCCCAAATAAATAACAATAAGAAACGTAGGAATTAAAAAACTAAGGTTTATCCAATTAAATAGGCCCGCCTCGGCCGCAGGTTTAGCCAGCTGACAAGCCACCGCGACACCGCCATAAGTAAATACAAACCAGAGCGCCCAAATCACAAACCCGGCCACAAGATGCCAAGGGTGCGCGCGGGAAACTTTCATTTAGCCTCCCATATTGTTGGTAAGATCAAAAAGCTTGCGAAGCTTAGCCAAAAAATAACATGTGTAAACAACCACATGGGGCTCATTACGACAATTTCATAGGACAGCTTTGTACTGATGTAATCATAACTAACCCGCAGTGCCTGGAGCGTAGTGGTGATCACGCTGATGATACTGTGGAAAAGCAAAAAGGCCAGCATCACCAACAATACGGCATCATACGCATTAGTCGTAAATTGCAGGTCACTCGAAACAGTGATGAAAGCCAATAGTCCAACATGACCCATTCCACAGGCTGAAACGAGCCAAAGCCACTTAGCGAGCGACTTCTCTTGCTCACGGCGCAAATAGCGATTCAGACGGCGATACAAAGTCACTGCAATGGTCAGTAACGCACCACTTAGCCCCATTAAAACCGGCGAAATTGCCGACACGTCAGGTAAGGTTTTATTTGGTGAAACTGTCCACAAATATAACCAACCGAAAAGCAGCGACAAATATAAGGTGCCGTCAGCTAACAGAGTCACACACATACCCCATAACCCTGGCCCGTCAAAGGTACGCGAGTGCAGAGGCGGCTCTCCCCGGCTCGCTTCTTCATCCGTCAGTGGTGCCATCGTCTTGTGCGTGCCGTTCTCCCAACTCCAGCGTAAAAAGAAGCCTAGACCCAATATGGCGAAAAAGATGCCGACCATATACGCTTTAGACACCAGGCTGATGCACAACCCCGCCAGGGTAGCCGCACAAATTAGAGGCCACCACGAATGGCTGGGAATATGAATAACTTCTTTTAGCTTGCCACTAATCGCATCTGTTCCATACAGTTCCCGTCGCCCGTGCTTAATACTTTTTAAGCCATGTTCGCCAGCTGGAATGCTATTAATCAACGACGGGTCGTCCCATAGTGGATGACGTGATTTTACCTCAGGGATACTGGCAAAATTGTAAGACACCGGCGGCATGCCCGTGGCCCATTCCAATGTATCAGCTTGCCAAGGATTAGATGAAGCCTTTCGACCATATCGAAAATGTAGCGTCACATCTAAGACGAGCATTAAAATACCAATCGCGAGCACGAAGCCACCAATGGAAGAACTCAGATTTAACCAATCCCAGCCCAGGCCACTTTCGTAAGTAAACACTCGGCGTGGCATGCCCAACAGACCAGTTAGGTGCATGATCAGAAACGTTGAATTAAATCCGACAAACACCAAGCCAAACGCCCAGCGTCCCATTCTCATAGACGGCATTCGTCCGGAAAAATGGGGCAACCAGTAATATAGGGCGGCGATCAGCGGAAAGAACATTCCGCCAATAAGCACATAATGAAAATGCGCCACTACAAAGTGCGTATCGTGCACCTGCCAGTCAAAGGGCACCAGTGCTAGCATCACACCAGTCAACCCACCGCAAACGAAGATAAACAAAAAGCCAAAAATCCATAGCATCGGCAGTTCAAACCGAACACGGCCTACCCACAATGTCGTTAACCAAACGAAAATCTGAATGCCTGTGGGAATCGCCACCAGCATGCTGGCAATGGAAAAAAATGCCTGGGCCAAATGAGGGATCCCGACGGTAAACATGTGGTGTACCCATAAGCCAAAGCTGATAAACCCAGTGATGATTACTGATAATACAACCCAACGATATCCCACCAGCGGTCGACCCGCGAACACTGGCAATATAGTGGAGACCATACCCGCTGCCGGCAGAAAAATAATGTAAACTTCAGGATGGCCGAATAACCAGAACAAATGCTGCCATAAAATAGGGTCACCACCAGCGTTAGGATCAAAAAAAGGCATTTGCGCTGCCCGCTCAAGCTCTAACAGAATGCTAGCCAGAATCAGCGGAGGAAAACCGAACACGATCATTAACGCCATCGCGAGAATATACCAGCAGAAAATAGGCATTTTGCTCAAACTCATGCCCGGCGCTCTTGTACGCAAAATCGAGACGGTAAGCTCAATACCTGCCGATACTGCAGATATTTCTACAAAAGTCACTCCGAGTAGCCAGAAGTCTGAGCCCGCGCCAGCGGAATAGTCGTCGCTGGATAAGGGTGTGTACATAAACCAGCCCGAATTAGGCGCGATGCCTAGCACCAGACTTGACAGCAAAATCAACCCTCCAAAGAGGTAACAGTAATAGCCTAAGGCGCTCAAACGGGGAAAGACTAGATCGCGCGTGCCGATCATCTTTGGAATAAGATACATCGCCGCGCCTTCCAGAACCGGAATGGCAAACAAGAACATCATAATAGTGCCGTGCATAGTAAAAACCTGTGAATACAGGTCGGCAGTAATGAGTGTCTGACCTGGCAACGCCAATTGCGAGCGGATCAGCATTGCCAGCAAAATGCCTACGAGAAAAAAGATCACCCCGGTTAGCATGAATCGCTGACTGATAGAAGTATGGTTTACCGCTGCAAGATTGCCCCACCCAGGTAGGTTATCCCACACCTTGGCAAAATTTTTGTGTAGTTCTGATTTGCCATTCATTGTGTTTTACCTTGTTGGACGAGCCATGCATCAAACTTCTCAGCAGAATGAGCAATGACTTTAAAATGCATTTTAGCGTGAGAAAGGCCGCAATATTCGGCGCATTGGCCACCGAACTCACCTACTTCATCGGCTTGCAAACGCACGATGTTCGTGTGCCCCGGGATCGCATCAATCTTTCCTCCTAGCCGTGGCACCCAGAAGCCATGAATCACGTCCGCACTAGTCACATGAATATCAATTGGCGTATCGACAGGAATATGAATTTCATCTGTTAGTTCAATATCATGTTGCGGATAGGTTACATCCCACGCCCATTGTCTGGCATGCACATCAATTCGCACAGCGCGCTCATCTGCCAAAGGCAGCATAATATTCCCAGCTGGAATACCAAAAATGAGCAATACGGTTATGCCCACCGTGGGTAACACAATACCGCCCCACAAAACCATACGAGTAAGAACGCGTTTTACATCTGCATCGCTATATTTACGATTGCGTCGGAAGCTGGCATACCACCAGAGTGAGCAAATCCCCAGTAATACCACGACTCCAACCGTGAGCATGCCCCACCAGATTGTGGTAACCGCCTTGGCTGACGGACCTGCCGGGGCGAGAATGGAATACGGCTCACTGCAACCTGCCAACAATAAGGCACTGGCAGTGAAAAGATATTCTGTTACTCTATTTACCAAACTCACTCCTTAAACGGTATTTAGGATCTGACGCTTCTATGTCGAATTCAATAATCAGCAGCCGCGCTTCACTTAGGGGGCATGCGCTACATCCAGCCCTGATCCATTTTCCCATCGCGTTTTTGCTCATACTCATTGTCACAGATATTGTATTTATCCTTACCAGCGATCCTTTCTGGGCTGAAGCCAGTTTTTGGCTTACTGCTGCTGGACTGGCATTTGGTGTTTTGGCCAGCCTTGCCGGTGCTATTGATGTTTTTACTGTACGTATTATTCGCCATATTGTCGCAGCCTGGGCTCACGCCGTTCTAGCAGTAATGACGCTATCGCTGACCACATTTAACCTTACCTTACGCTTAGGCGATGACCCCGGCGAACTTATTAATCCCTGGGGAATCTATGTCAGCGTTCTAGCTGGCATCCTTATCGGTATTACTGGTTTTTTGGGCGCTCAACTGGTTTTTGCTTACGGCGTAGGTGTTAACGAGCCTCAAAATAATGAACGCTAAGTTGAGCCCTAGATTGGCCATGGCACAAAACCAGGTGCAGCAGGTTTTGCCAGGACCACAAACAGTATGCTTCCGACGCCGCAAAATATCGCTATCAGAAAGCACCAGCTAAAGCCTGCCAGATAACGCATTTCCTGGCGTTCAAGGCGCGTTATCAGTAGCCCAAGGCTCGCGTGCAATATCACCAGTATCGTCACAATGGTTAGTTTCACCATCAGCCAGAAAGTAAGGGTGTCGTTTATTACAAAGACCAATGTTCCCGCAATAATAGAAATGATAGCCGCGGGCGAAGCCACATACGCGAATATCAGCCGCGCTACCGACCCCACTCCAAATGGAATATCGATAAAGTCTTCGCGCATTTTCGACTCAGTAGCAATTAAGATTGGCAAATACAACACGGTTGCCAACCAGATCAGAAGACCGAAGATGTGAAGACCTAAAAGCCAGAGCATGAGCAACCTTACATTTATTTCATAATACTAGTTACAGCACTCGCCCCTGAAATGGTTTAGAAAAAAATGAATTTTTGCGATCGCACGTGACGAAGTGAAGTTAGCCGATCCCTTATTAGAGAGTAAATGAACAATATAATTCTAACCTACGGTCAGCGGTAGAATATTTACTTGTATATAAAGGTTACTGTATATACGATCTATACACCGTTTCTCAAAGAGCAGAGATAATAAAAAATGAAATGTA
>CEQG01153845.1_pt1 | contig 21080 bp, 18 predicted proteins | sample 350301 | NCBI WGS metagenome assembly CEQG01 (sample SAMEA2621242, study PRJEB7988) | marine metagenome | isolation source: saline water (ENVO:00002010), including | reverse complement strand
GACTGGGCAAGGCCAAGCAGAAGTAGCGCAACGATCGCGGACCGCATCATAATCTCCTGATCAGGCGCTGAAGACACGGCGGCCGCGCTCGACCGACATGCGATGGGTGCTGGCGATCCGCGTGCTGCGCGCCTTGATCGTATCGAGGAACAGCCATTCGCCTGTCACCCGATCACGGCTGATGTCTATCATCATATAGCCACGCTGGTGCGTGTTCGCCCATTTGAGTTCGGGATTGGCGGCGACGAAGCCGCGCGCCACCGCCGTCGGATCGCCGCGCAGGTCACCCTCCATGCCACCCGACGTGACCGCCTGTCCGGCAAATTCGACACCGGCGGGCTGGCCATCCTCGACCAGGCCGTAGGCCCAGGCATTGTGGCTGTCGCCCGCCAGCATGATGAGGTCCGAGTCGGCCGCCTGTGCCGACCGGAGCAGGCGCGAGCGGGCAGCGGGATAGCCGTCCCACCGGTCCATCCACATCGGCAGGCCATTTTGCGCCATGCGCACGCTGTTGCGATAGCGTTGGACCAGCTTGGCGTTAGCGTCGGGACGGAGCCAGTCGCTGACATTGGCCGGCATTACCGTACGGCCGATGATCGTACCCATGCCGACCATCTGCCAGGTGGTGGTGCGGGCGTTCGCCCGGAACGCATGGGCCAGCCAGCTTTCCTGGGTGCTGCCCAACATGGTGGCCGATGGGTCCTGCCACACGCCATCATGGAAGGCCTTTAGCGCGGCGTCCGCATCGGGCGCGCTGGCGGCGGCCGTGATGTCGGCCGGGCGCGTACGGGCGAGCAGGCGGGATTCGGTGCGATACAGCGTCGCCAGCGTCCCGATATCATAGGCCTTCCACGGCTCGTCCGACACCGGCATCCATTCGCGATAGACCTGCATTGCGGCGGCGCGGCGGGTGTTCCAGTCACCTTCCTTGTCGGCCTGATGGTTCTGGGCGCCACCTTCCCAGCTGTCATTGGCCGATTCATGATCGTCCCACAGCGCAACCATCGGCGCCATCTGGTGCAGCCGTTGCAGGTCGGGGTCAGCCCGATAGGTGGCGTAGCGCAGGCGATAGTCGGCAATCGCCAGAATTTCCGTGTCGGGCATCAGCGTGCGCCCCACGATGCCCTGACCGGGCCGTACCGACGCATTGCCATATTCGTAGATATAGTCGCCGACATGCAGCCACAGGTCGAGATTGTCGCGCGCCGCAGCATGGGCATAGGCGTTGAACCAGCCATAGGGCAGGTTGGAACAGGAAAAGACGCCCAGGCCAAAGCGCGGCACGTCGCCCTGCGGCAACGTCCGAGTGCGGCCGACCGGCGATTTGCTGCCATCCGGCGCGACGAAGCGATACCAGTAGGTCGTGCCCGGCTGAAGCCCGTCAATCGTCACTTTCGCTGTCCAGTCGCGATAGCCGCCGGTGCGTACCGTGCCGCCGCCGACGGTCCGGGCGAAGTCGGGATCGATCGCGATTTCGACGTCGAGGCGCACGCTCTCGGCATCGCTCGCAGGGACATAGCGGGTCCATAGCAGCATCGAATCCGCCCCCGGCTCGCCGCTGGCTACCGCATGAGTGAAGCCGCGCGCGCCGATCAGTTCGGCTGCCAGCGCCTGGCCCGCAGGCAGCGCCAGCGCCCCAATGCCCCAGGCTCCGCCCAGGATCATGCTGCGGCGGTCGATTTGCATTACCATGATGATGCCTTTTCGTTGGGATCGGAAAGGGATGGAGCGGCCCAAGGCCGCTCCATCCAGTGGGGGAGGATCAGAAGCTGCCCTTGATGCCGATGTTCCACATCGAGCCGTAGATGCTGTACTGGCGCACCCGGCTTTCGACGCTGGAATAGATGACGTCGGGCGCATTGAAGATATTGCGGCCGGCGACGTTCAGCTCGAAATTGGTGCTCAGCTTGTAGCTGAAGCTCACATTCCATAGCTGGCGATCGGTATGATAAAGGACGCCATTGTTAGCGGTGGTCGGCGTGGCGCTCAATGCACTCACCCGATATCGCGACTGCCAGTTGCCCGTCAGCTGGAAGTCGAACGGGCCATAGCTGTAGCGTAGGCCCCAGTTGGCCGATTTTTCCGGCGTGTTGACGCGCTCGGCATCGGGGAAGAGACGGGTGAAGGAACCGCGCAGACCCAGCCCCTTGAGGATGCCCGGCAGGAAGGTCAGCTGCTGGTCATATTCGAAGATCAGCCCCTCATTGGTGCTGGTCCCCGGAAGATTCTGCGCGCTTCGGAATGTGTAGCCGGCATATTCATCAGGATCGAAGCCGACGGCGGCGGGATCGACCTCGATCCCGGTGACCTGCATGTCCTTCATGTCGAGGCGATAATAGGACAGACCGATGATGCCCGACGGCTCCAGATAATATTGAAGGCTGGCGAAATATTTGGTCGAATGTTCGGGCTTTAGCAGGGGATTGGGTACATTGACGATCTGTGTATCGTCATTGACCGACACCACGCCGCCCAGATTGCCATAGTCGGGCCGCAGGATCGACTGGCTGAAGGCGATCTGGCCGACCAGACGGCGGCTGAAATCATATTTCATGCCCCCGCTCAGGAACCAGTCGTCATATTCGCCATGGCGGGTTGAATAGGTACCGCCATTATATTGGTAGAGCAGCCCCTCGATCGTGTTGGTCTTGTAGCCTGCCGCCTCGACCTCGCTGGTCGGACGGATATTGGCGACCAGCGCGCCAGTCCTGGTCTTCTCGTAGCGCAGGCCGAGGTCAAAGGTCGCCTTGCCAACGCGCGCCTCCGCCTCGACATAGGCGGCGTAGATATCTTCCTTGACCCGCTTGTTGTTGTCGAGGTCGCGCTTCAGATTGCCGACCGTATCGGCAACGAAATATTCCGGATGCGCCTTGTAGATGTCGTACATCGCGTAATTATTGTCGGCGCGCCAATTCTGGTCGTTGAGGTTACCTGCGTTGAAGCCGATGATCTCGAACTGGTAGCGATTGGTCCAGGGAATGACCGCGGCCGGGTCCTTTTGGCTCAGATCGCCGTTCGGGCCGACATATTGGAACTGGTCATAAGACCCCTCATTTGTGCGCCAGTCATTCACCCGCGCGCCGGCCCCCGCCATCAGCGTCAGCGGCACGTCGCCGACGAACAGCTTGCGCTTGATGTCCAGATTGCCGCCATACATTTCATTGCGGGCGTCCGATTCAGCCGTGCGGATATTGTTGCCGATGTCGTCGTCGCGGTTGAAGCTGGTCGGGTCGCTCCAGGACCGACCGGCAGTCTGCTGCAGCGTCCAGGCATTCGAGCTTTCCGACGCCCGGTCTAGCGTAAAGCCGATCCGCGTCAGCCAGCTGTCGGTGCGCTGGAAGAAGCCTTTGGAATTGTCGCGGAAATTGAATTCCGAGCTGGAATAGCTGCCGCGCAGCGCGACCTCCCAATCGTCATTCTTATATTCGAGCTTGGGTGCCAGCAGCATTGCCGGGGTGCCGGCATAGCGATGCGAATATTGGGTGTGCAGCCGCGTGTTGGTGCCATTGGGATTGACGACGATATGGGTACCGGTCGAATCTGGCGTGGCATAGGATTTGGTCGAAGTGCCGAAAATCAGATAGGTATATTGGTTGAAATATTCGACCTCGTAGAGGGAATAGCTGCCCCGCAACGACAGCGCGAGTTCGTCGGAGAATTTATAGTCGACCGATAGGTTGGCGGCGGTGCGGCTGGTCTTCTTCGGGCCAGGACGCCACATGACCTGATAGGGGATGACCCGGCCGTCGGCGAGATAGGACCAATCGGTCTGCACGCGATCCTGCTGGACATAATTGGCGTTGTAGCTGGCGCTCAGCGCGACGCCGAGCCGCCCGTCCATAAACACGTCGCCATAGTTGAAGCTGGCCGACGGATAGATGCGGGCATGTTTGTCATTGTCGGGCAAATAGATTTCGCCGATCCGGCGTCCGAGGTGCCGACTCCGCCGACCTGGAAGCGCAGTTGGCGCTTCTTCAGCTGAAACGCATATTTGCTGCGCAGGTTGATCGCGCCGCCAGGCGCGTCGGCATCCATGCGGGCGGTCAGCGTGTTGTTCAGCTCGATAGACTCAATGCCGGTGATCGACATCTGCTCGAAACTGTTCTGCCGGCCATTATTGTTGTTGGACGTCGCCGTCGCCATGCGGGCGCCGTCGGTGGTGAAGGTCGAATATTTGGGGTCGAGACCACCAATGCGGACCGCCGTGGCATCAACCTCGGTATAGTCGAGCGAGATGCCCGGCATTTGCTTCATGAATTCGCCGACATCGCCCATGGTCAGCAGGCCGTAATTGTCGGCGGCCACCACGGTCTTGGCATTGGTGGCAGCGCGGCGTTCCATGATCGCGGCCGCCTGCCCCTCGCGCCGGGCGGTGACAGTGATGGCTGAGCCGTCGTCGGCGGAAGAGCCCGCAAAGGTCGGTGCGCGCAACGCCACGTCCAGCGTCGCGACTTCACGCGGGCTGACAGTGGCGATCAGTCTTTCGGTCTGGAGGCCGGTATATTTGACGAGGATCGTCGCTTCACCGGCCGGAATGTTGGACAAACGAAATTCGCCATTATCCTCCGAATAGACGGTGATCGGCGTGCCTTCGACGCGAATTTCCGCGTTGCGCAGATATTCGCCGGTGACGGTGTTGAACACGCGGCCGCGCACCATGCCATTCCCGACGCTGGCTTCCGGGCGGGCCGAGCGCAGGGTGATGACATTGCCGTCATCCGATCCAACCCGCAGCGGCGTGCCTGCGATCAGGCGGCGCAACGCTTCGCGCACGTCCATCCGCCCCTTGATTGCAGGCGTGTTGATGCCGGCCAGATCACGGGCCGGGGCTACGATCTGCACTTGTGCCTGTCGGGCCAGTTCGGGGATGGCACGGACGGCGGGCTGGGCGGGTATGTCGAAGAGACGCTCCTGCGCATGGGCCGGCACGGCGACGGCAAGCGCAACGAAAGAAGCCCCACAAGTGAGGAGAGAATGACGCGAATACATTGGCTGGTAGCCCCCTGCTGGCCGCGCTCTGCACGGCGTTCGACCCTAAGAGGTGGGAGGCCGGCGGTTCCGCTAACGCAGGGTCAATTTTTTTTCGACTGCGCTGTGCGGCTCAGGATGAGGTCATGGTCCTGCTGGACCAGGCGGGCATCGAAGATGGTCGAAATCGCGCGGCTGAAGCCCGCGGGATCATTGGCTGTAAACAGACCCGTTACAGGTTCGCGCGCCAGTGCCGCGTCCGGTATCAGGATGCGGGTTTCGCTGTAACGGGCAAAGGCATTGGCCGCCTGCTGCAAGGTCTCGCCCTCGAAGGCCAGTTTCCCGTCGCGCCAGGCCAGCTCCCGGTTGATGCGCTCGGGCGAGATCGGTTCGGGCCGTTCCGCGACGAACAGGCTGGATGCCGCATCGGCCATGACCATGTGGGTATTGCCAGCTAGGGCGACAACCTGACCGCTCATGGGATTGACTGCAGGCAGTTCGACCAGCCCCTGATGCACCAATATGTCGACAGGCGCCCTTGCCAGCTTGCGGACGCGAAAGCCGGCCTGCGCTGTGCGCAATCGGCGACCGCCCACCTCGACAATGAATGGGCGCCGCTCGTCGCGTGCGACCGAGAAATAGACTTCGCCATCCAGTAACGAGACCAGACGTTCCTTTTCACCATAGAGGATGCGGATGCGGCTGTCGGTATTCAGCAGGGCGGTCGACCCGTCCTCCAGCGGCACCAGTCGCATCTCGCCCCGGCCGGTGCGGATTTCCGCGCCCGATGCCGGCATGCCGACGGTCAATGCGGCCATGCCCGCCATGGCGGCCAGTGCGCCACCGCCGATGCCGAGCAAATGTCGTCGCGACAGGCCGCGCTGTTTTGTTGGCTCGAACGGACGAGGATCGAAGTCGGGGCCCAGCGCCTGCGCGGACTCGCTCATCAACGACAATGCCTGCGCTCGGAGCAGGGCGCCCTTATGGCGCGGATCGGCGCTCAGCCATTGCTCAAGTTCCGCATCCTGCGCCGCGGACAGCGCGCCACGATCCAGCCGCGCCGCCCAGTCGGACGCGGTCTGGTCAATGCTGCGACTGTCTTCTTGTCCGGCCATCAGCTGCGCGCGTCTCCCTTGTCACACCCCTAGAGGTTTGGGGCAGCGTCTTTCCACCACGACCAAACCAGTCAATCAAAAATCGGATACCGCGTGAAATATGCGTCTCGACCGTATTTTCTGATATGCCCATCCGCGCTGCTATCGCGCGTTGCGGCAGGCCCTCCACCCGGCGCAAAATGAAGGCCTCGCGCGTCTTGAGCGGCATGGCCGCAATTGCGCAGGCCAGTTGGCGCAATTCATCCCGGTCGATCGCAGTCTGTTCGGGTGATGCGGCATCGTCAGGATGGTCAAGATGGTCAAGATTGTCGACCGCATGAATAGGAACGATCCGCGCACGGCGGACATGGCGGGTTACCACAGACCGGGCTACCTGGAACAGATAGGCGCGGGGGTAGGTGATGGTGTCGACCCGCTCCATCTCCGCGAAGATGCTGTAGGACTCCTGGATGATATCGTCCGGTTCCAGTCCGCCCAATGGACGACGCGCAAGCCAGCCGCGCAAGGCAGGCTCATGCGGCAAGATGTTGCGCAGCAGCCAGCGCGCTCTTTCCCTGTCCGTTCCGCTCATCCCAGTTCCGCGACCGTTTATTATGACGAAGTGTCGATTCTGGGGGTGGCTAGAGGGGAAATGTGACAAACAGACTGCGGGGCCGACATCTTCAAAACGTGCGCCCCATCTTTTCGAGGGCGGTGCGTTCAAACTGCCAGCATCCTTGGGTGCCCCCTTTCAGCTTACACTGCGGGAGAAGCACGGCCTTAATCGAATCTAACAAGCAGACCGTCAGCACTTGGCGATTGAAAATCGACCTCCGAACGGCAGCAATGGGTCGAACCCTGCCTTGCAGTAATGGCTGTCCGGATTCACTGACCTTGTCGTCAGGAGACAGGCTCTAATTGGTGATCGGAGGGTGATGCGGGAGGCGCTATTCTACAGCTTCAGCCTGGAAGATCATGTTCCCATAGCGACATGTCGTGGACGTTGGATCACGTCGCGGATCCGGACGGCATCCGGGAGAAGCTGCGGCCGTTCTATAACGAGGCGGGGCGGCTCTCGGACTTGGAACGCTGCCCGCCGCAGAAAGTTATCCGGAGAATGCGTTGGAGATAATCATGGCTGCACGACCTTATTGGAAAGGCCAGATAAGGCTGGCCCTGGTTTCGATCCCTGTCGAAATCTATTCGGCGACCAAGAGCGGCGCGACCATCGCATTCAATCAAATTCATGAGCCGTCGGGCAAGCGAATCAAATATGAAAAGGTCGTGCCTGGCATCGGCCCGGTCGATCTCGATGAGATCGTCAAGGGCTTTGAATATGCCAAGGGCGAGTATGTCCTGCTCGATGAGAAGGAGATCGAGGGCGTCAAGCTGGAGAGCAAGAAGACGCTCGAACTGACACAGTTTGTAGATAGCCACGACATCGACCCGATCTATTTTGAAAAGCCCTATTATGTCGTGCCGGCCGACGACCTGGCCGAGGAAGCCTTCATTGTGCTGCGGGAGGCGCTTCGGCGCAGCCGGAAAACAGGACTTGGCCAGCTAGCGATGCGCGGGCGGGAATATGTCGTCAGCATCAAAGCCTGCGGCCGCGGAATGGTCATGGAAACCCTGCGTTATGCCGACGAGGTCAACAAGGCGGCGAGTTATTTCCGCGAAATAGGCGATAGCGATCCCGATGACGAACTCCTCGATCTCGCCACGACGCTGATCGACAAGAAGACTGGCAAGTTCGATGCCAGCGACTTCCATGACCGCTATGTCGATGCGCTCAAGGACCTGATCGAGCGCAAGAAGAAGGGAAAGACCCTCAACATCGATGCGGACGATAGCGAAGCCGATCCGCGCGGCAGCAACGTCGTCGATCTGATGGCCGCGCTCAAGAAATCACTTGGCAGCAGCGATTCCAAACCCGCTGCGAAGAAAGCGCCTGCCAAAAAGGCTGCGAAGAGCACCGATAAAAAGCCGGCTGCGAAGTCGCCGGCGACGACGCGCAAGCGGGCGTAAATTCATGACCGATCCAATTTGCAAGGCTTCCGGCAGCGAAGATGATGATGCTGCGTTCGCGGAGGGCGCGATCACGCTCTGGAGCAATCTGGTGGCTCTGATCGGCACGCACTTGCTCGAAACCGGCATGCCCCGTCAGGAACTGCTTGATATGCTGACAATGCTCCACGAAACCAATGAGGAGACCGTGCGATCGCCGCGCGCCCGCGCCATTGCAGGACAGCATTTGATGTCGGTATACCAGGTGCTCGGGAAAGCCTGAAGGTTATTCATCCTTCGGGCCAAAGCGCCGGCGTTCGGGGTCGCGACGGCACGCGAAGCGCCCCTTGATCTGCTCGTTGAAATATGTGCCCACCGAGACGGCTTTGCATAGCTCGTCAAAGATGGTGGCAGGCACGTCATAGTAGAGATATTTGCCGGTCTGACGGAACGAGATACTCAGCGTGTGTGCGTCATCATCGAACGCGACACGCTCGATCATCGAAGACTGGTTAAAGCGATATGCGCGCATCAGCATCCATCGAAAGAACCAATGTCGCGTTCCCTTTCTGCAGTCGAGCCGAATCAGAAACAAGGCCGGATGAAAGTCCTGCGCCGACGTGGCGTTTCGAGGCTCCATGAACCGGGAGCCAGCTAAAGGGTTGTCGTGAGATGGCACAGGTGGCGACCGACCAAAAACTGCGCGACATGGCCGAGCATCGTGGCCTCAAGCTTGTAAAATCACGCAGGCGCAAACCCGGCGTCGGCGACTATGGCAAGTTCGGGCTGATCGATGCAGCCGGCAAGCCGCTGCTCGGCATTGGCGCACAAGGGCTGGAAGCGTCGGCGCAAGATATCGAGACCTATTTGCGGGCCAGTGCCGCCAGCACTTGGAAGGAATCAGCGGAAAGCACCCCCGCCAGACCAGCATCGAAAGCCCGACCCTCAGGCGGCAATGATGACGACGATCAACGTCTGGAATCGGCCATCCGGCCACGCTCAAAAAAACGCAGGTCTGGAGAACAGCCAGAACCGTTAAGCAGAGAATATCCAAAAAGTCGGAGCGAGGCCGAAGATCAGCCAAGAGATCGGCATAATCCCGCCGCCAAAGTGGCCGCGCGTGTCAGTTCAGCATCTCGCCCAAGCGGCCGCCGTCCCGCCCCTGCGCCGGCACCCGAGCCGAAGCTGCTCATCCGCGCCGCAACGGCAGCCGACGCGGAAGCGCTCGTTCCGCTGGTGCGACAGCTGTCCGGGGTAAGGCTGGACGAACTCGGTGTGGCCCGGAACTTGAAAGCAGCGCTCAAGGCGGAAGCCGGCATGGCCGTTGCTGAATTCGGAGAAGTCGTCGGATGCTGCGCCTGGGCTGTCATACCCACGCTCCAGCATGGGCTGGTCGGCAGACTGACGTTGCTGCTCGTTGCCCAAGCACATCGAAGAAAGGGCATCGCCACCGCTATGGTAGATAAAGCCGTGACGTCGCTTCGCAAGAAAGGTTGCACGCGGCTCGAAGCGATGAGCGACATCGATGTGAAAAATGCCCACAATTTCTTCCGGACATTGAATTTTGAGCAGACAAGCTACCGGTTCGCGCGATCAATCGCCCCCGAATGATCGAAGTCCAGTTTAGCAGCGCTTGTCAGGCCTGAGCGACGCAGGAACGAGTCATGGCATCCGCGAATTAAGGGAGCGAAGGAATCCGGGACCAACATGCCGAACGTTCAGACCAAGAAGGAGGACAGGCTCGCCACCTACCGCGCCAAGCGTGATTTCGCGCGCACCGCCGAACCCTCCGGGGCGACACAGCCCGCCGCCGGCAATGGCTTTGTCGTCCAGAAACATGCCGCGTCCCGTCTACACTATGATTTCAGACTGGAGCTGGACGGCGTTCTCCTGAGCTGGGCCGTCACGCGCGGGCCCAGTGCCAATCCGGATGACAAGAGGCTGGCTGTGCGGACCGAGGACCATCCGCTCGACTATGCCCGGTTCGAGGGCACCATCCCCAAGGGCGAGTATGGCGGCGGCACCGTCATGCTGTGGGACAACGGAACATGGGAACCGATCGCCGGCAAGGATCCGCGTACGACCCTGCCCGAAGGTCACCTCCATTTCACTCTCCATGGGCGCCGGATGCAGGGCGAATGGATCCTTTTTCGTCTGAAGCCGCGCGGCAGGGAAAAGGCCGAGAACTGGATATTGCGCAAGGTAAACGATGCCTTTGCCGGCGGCTCGGACGATCTGATCGGGCTCCACCTGACCAGTATCGACAGCGGCCGCACGATGGAGGAGATCGCTGCGGGCAAACCGGTTGCAAGATCGAAGGCCAAGGCATCGCCGGCGGCTCCAGCTTCAGCCAAGGCGCAAGTCAGGAAGCCTGCCAGGGCGACGAAGCGCAGGAAAGCTGGCCGTATCCTGCCGCCGTTCCAGCCCGTGCAGCTGGCGACTCTTGTCGACCATGTGCCGCCGGGTGATCGCTGGCTGCACGAGCTCAAATATGACGGATACCGCACGCTGCTTGCCATCGGCAATGGCGAAGGCCGCGCCTACACGCGCTCGGGGTTGGACTGGTCGGACCGGTTCGCCGGACTGATCGGCGACGCGGTCACGCTCGATGCTGAAAGCGCCTTGATCGACGGTGAAGCGGTCGTGGTCTTGCCCGACGGCAGGACCAGTTTCCAGGCTTTGCAGGCAGCGCTCAAGGACGACCCGAACGCGATCGATTATTTCGCATTCGACTTGCTCGAGCTCAACGGCGAAGATCTGACTCAACGGCCGTTGCTGGAACGCAAGGAGCTTCTCGCCGCGCTGATCGGCGAGGGCCAGAGTCATCTGCGCTATTCCGACCATATAATCGGGCGCGGCGAGCAGCTTTTCGACAGTTTTTGCGGTGCGGGACTGGAGGGCGTCATCTCGAAACGCACCGACGCGCGCTATTCTGGCGCGCGCTCGGGGGCCTGGGTCAAGACCAAGTGCATCCGCCGCCAGGAGTTTGTCATCGTCGGATGGACACCCTCGGACAAGCAGCGGGGCTTTCGCGCTTTGCTGCTGGGAGTGAACGAGAGGGGCGTACTGCGATACGCGGGGAAGGTTGGAACTGGGTTCACGGGCGACGAGATCGAGCGCCTGATGGCGTTGATGGCGCCGCTCGAACAGAAGACCGCAACCGTGGAAGCATCCCGGGCTGCCGTGCGCGGCGCCCATTGGATCAAGCCGAAGCTCGTCGCCGAGGTCGCCTTCATCGAGTTTACCCACGAAGGCGTATTGCGCCATTCGAGCTATCTGGGCCTTCGAGAGGATAAAAAGCCCGAAGCGGTTGTGGTCGAAACCGAAACGCCGGTCGGCGATCTGACCGCTCCGGCCGCTACCAGTACCGTCAAGATCAGCAATCGCGAGCGCGTCATCTTTCCCGAGGGCAAGCTCACCAAGGGGCAACTCTCTGACTATTATGAAGCCGTTGCGGAGATCATGCTGCCCTGGAGCGGCAGCCGGCCGATCAGTCTGGTGCGCTGCCCGCAAGGGCGAGACAAGAAATGCTTCTTCCAGAAGCATGATGCCGGCAGTTTTGGTGACGAGGTCAAGCACGTCGCGATCCGCGAGAAGGATGGGCATGACGAGCCCTATCTGTTCGTGGACACGCCCGCTGGACTTCTGACCTGCGTCCAAATGGGCACGATCGAATTCCATGGTTGGGGCGCTCGGATCGAGGACGTCGAGAAGGCCGACCGGCTTGTGTTCGATCTCGACCCCGATGAGGGCTTGGAGTTCAAAGATGTCGTCTCGGCTGCTTTCCACCTTCAGGACGTGCTGGGACAGATGGGTCTCGCAACCTTCCCGATGGTGACCGGCGGCAAGGGCGTTCATGTTATCGCGCCGCTCACGCCGACTGCGCAATGGCCAGTGGTCAAGGATTTTGCGCGCCGCTTTGCCATGGCCCTGGCGCAGGCAGATCCTGACCGGTTCACTGCGGCCCTGGCCAAGGCCAGACGTACCGGACGCATCTTCATCGACTATCTTCGCAACCAGCGCGGCGCCACTGCAGTCATGCCCTACAGCGCGCGTTCGCGCCCCCTTGCGCCGATCGCGGTGCCGCTCAGCTGGGAGGAGTTGCGCGATCTGGACAGTCCGGCCTGCTGGCATATTGGTGACGCCGCAGAGATGGTGAAGCGAGCAGGATCCAAGGCGCTCGCGCAATGGGGCCGTGCCGACCAGGTCCTGCCAGACCTGTGAAGATCGCCACCTACAATGTGAACGGCGTGAACGGCCGCCTGCCGGTCCTGCTTCGCTGGCTGGCCGAGGCCGAACCGGACATCGTCGTGCTCCAGGAACTCAAGGCGCCACAAGAGAAATTCCCGCAAAGCGCGTTTCGTGCTCTTGGCTATCAGGCGATCTGGCATGGCCAGAAGAGCTGGAATGGCGTCGCCATTCTCGCCCGTGTGGGGGAAATTCATGAGACACGGCGCGGATTGCCAGATGACCCCGACAGCAGTCAAAGTCGCTATATCGAGGCAGCGGTCAACGGCGTGCTGGTCGCTGGCCTCTATCTGCCGAACGGAAATCCGCGCTCCGGACCAAAGTTCGATTACAAGCTGCGTTGGTTCGATCGGCTGATCGATCATGCAGCGGCGCTGTTACGATCGGGCGCTCCGGTGATCCTGCTCGGCGATTTTAATGTCATGCCGACCGATCGAGATGTCTACAAACCCGAACGCTGGCTCGACGACGCCTTGTTCGCGCCCGAAGTCCGGGCGGCATTCTTTCGGCTCCTCGATCAAGGCTGGACGGATGCCCTTCGCACTATCCATCCGGACGAGACGATCTACACTTTTTGGGATTATTTCCGAAACGCTTATGGCCGAAATGCGGGCCTACGCATCGATCATCTGTTGCTCAGTCCACTGCTGCGCGACCGGCTCATCGATGCCCAGGTCGACACTCACGTCCGGGGCTGGGAGAAGTCGAGCGATCATGCGCCGGTGTGGGTCGAGCTCTCCGACAACAAGGCTCGACGCCGTACCCCAAGGTCCTGATGCCCCATTCAGGACCACGCCATTACTGCAAGACCGGGCTTCACAATATTGTCGGCCGAAATCGGTAGGCGGCTCCTGGGTCAAAGCAGTCGTTCGCGAGCACGATCTCGCAAGTCGGCTAGAGGGAAAATCGGACGATCACGAAAGGCCGCTTCGGCGCCCATACAAACAAGCGCAGCAAGCAGGATGGCTAGCGCACCGCGACATCAGCAGCCAGAAGGCGTTGATGTCATCCGCCGAAATTTTTAATGTCCCCGCGACGCTCGCCACTGCGACTCTGTACGTGGGCCGTCACTACGAGACTTTCAAATGGCCACCGGGCATTCCGGGAATGAGGGGACATGAGCCATTCGACGATGTACGGCCCCAAATTCGACGCCGGTTTGTGGCTTTCCTCGGTGGTCGACAATTCCGGCGACGCGATCCTCAGCAAAACGCTCGACGGCGTCATCACCAGCTGGAATGCGGGAGCCGAGAAGCTGTTCGGGTTCTCCGCCGCCGAGGCCATCGGCCAGCCCATCACGCTCATCATCCCTGAGGACCGGCTCCACGAAGAAGCCGAGATTATCGGCAAGCTGCGGGCAGGCGAACGCGTCGATCGGTTCGAAACGGTGCGCCGCCGCAGTGATGGCGAACCCGTCCATATCGAGGTCACCATTTCGCCGGTGCGCAACGCCGAAGGCGAGATTATCGGCGCGTCTAAAATCGCGCGCGATATCGGCGAGCGGCTGCGTCATGCCGAGGACCAGCGGCTCCTGGTCCGCGAGATGCATCACCGCATCAAGAACCTGCTCTCGATCGTGCAGGGGCTGGTCAGCGTTGGCCGACGACGGGCCGACGATGTGGATGACTTCGCCGATAACCTGAGCAGCCGGATCATCGCGCTCGGCGCAGCGCAGCAACTCGTCCTCGGACTTCCAGGCGAAGAACGCTCCGGTGCCGCGCTGAGCGAGCTGATTGGAGCAGTCCTGGAGCCCTATCGCGACGAGGGTCAGATCACCGTCGCGCAGTGCGACGCGCCTGTGGGCGCGGGCGCGTCAACGTCACTAGCGCTGCTCATGCACGAACTCGCCACCAATGCCGTCAAATATGGCGCGCTCTCCAATTCCGACGGCCTGCTCCAGGTTGATATCTCAATGACGCAAGGAAACGTCACCATCGCCTGGCGAGAACGCGGTGGCACTTTCGACAATGGCGATCAGGGTTTCGGGACAGAGCTGATGCGCGCAGCCATGCGTGGACTTGGTGGCACTATCGAACAGGCATGGCGGGACGGCGAACGGGTCGTGACCATTTGCCTCGCACGTGACCATCTGACTCGCTGACAGACGAACCGTAAGCGCTCAGTCGAGACCGAGCTTCGCCTTGAGCACGTCGATGCGCTTTGACGCTTCGGCGGTTCAGAACGTCCTCGCTTCCATCGATGGTTTTTTCACAAGCGTGGATCAGGCGAACCGGTCGTCGACATACTCCGTTTCAGCGGTGCCAGCCTAAATGTGTTCGACCGCCAAGCGTGGGCAATTATCCGTTCACGATGGCTACCATTGGGGTGCAGGACCTACCCGACATATAGCTCGGGTCATCGCGCGCCAGGAACAGCAAACTAGGCGCCCCGTCACTGGTGGTCCGGCATTTTGATCGCGACCATCACTAAAGGCCCCCTGCCCCAACAGAATCTTAGGGGGCTGGCTTCCCGTTTGCTCGGGCTAAAGCGCTGTTGCCGTACGCGCGCAAAGGGCAACCCGAGAAATCTGCCTTCGATCCGGCACCAGCAAGAGCGCTTCGCGTTAGTCGCTTCTGACCTTTTGATCATGGAGCTACCCGAGTTGGAAGACCTCGCCGGTTGGATTGCCCCTGCTGCCACCATGATTGCGGCCATGATGACCGCAGCCAATCTGGGCGCACGTGTCACCGGCTGGGGTTTCGGGGTCTTCACCCTGGGATCGATCGCCTGGTCGATAGTGGGATTCTCTTCGGGACAGGCAAACCTGCTGGCCACCAACGGATTTCTAACCCTCGTCAATCTCATCGGCGTCTGGCGCTGGCTTGGCAAGCAGCGCGCATATGAAGATGGCGGCAAATCCGCCGCCCAGGCAAGCCAGCGCTCCCTCTATCCGAGTCTTTTTACCGCGACGAGCGTCGCTGGCATGCCGGTCGTTGATGCTGAAGGCGAGCCGATCGGAAAAGCCGTTGAGGCCCTCGTGACCTGCAAGAGCGGCAGGGTAAGTTACGTCGTCATCGCATCTGGCGGTTGGGGAGGCGTGGATGAAGAACTTCGCGCTTTGGACTGGGCAGACCTGAACTTTGCCAGTGATCGGCTGACGCTGCTGCGCCCACGCGCATGGTTCGATAGCCTGGCGCCTCTAGTCGAGGGAGAGTGGCCCGCAGCACTGGCGGATTTTAACGAGAGGCGGAGCAGATGAGGTTTTTCGCAACCTTCACGAAATCGCCCTGTCTTTGCCAAAATGTCAGAGCCCAGATAGCTGCCTCGACATGAGAAAGGGAGCATTGTTGCTGTAGAATATCCTCTCGCCAGTTCCCAGGACGATCCGGAACTCGCCAGCACCATCTGCAAGCGCGTGCGGCGAAGTGTCGCTAGCCCTCACTTCAAGAGGTAGCTGGCCCCTGCAAGGACCTTACCCGACGGCGATTAGCTTCCGGCCAAGCCTTGCGACTTAGAGAGGATGACCACTGCGGTGGAGGATTCTGTCGGTTAGTGGTCGCAAGGAATGGGCCGCCGCCGTTTTCAGGCGCCAGCCCATTCCCTTTTACTGGCACGGGTCAGGCTGCGAGCAGTTTCACAGCCGTCGGCTTCGCGGCGGGCAGCCCGCCTGTCTTTGCCTTCGCAAGCAATTCCTTCTTGCGTGCGGCCATCGTGTCGCGGAGTGCCACAAGATCAACGTCAGTTTTCCGGCATTGAGCGAACATGCCCTCAGACGGCATTTCCTCCTCATGGACATGATGCTTGATTTCTTCCGAAAGCACCTTGACCTTAGCGTCATAGAAGGCGTCGCCGGGCGAGCCGGCCTCTATGTCGTTAATCAGCACCTTGGCGCCATCATGTTCGACATAGGCTTCGTCGAGTGTGTCATCCTCGATCAACCCGCGAAAGGCGGGATAGAAGATTTCTTCCTCGAGGAGCGTGTGGATTTTGAGCTCGACACAAATCTCATGCGCCAGCGCCTGCTTGCGGTCTGCGGATTTTGCAGCCTCGAACTTCTCGAACAGATCCTCGACCTTGCGATGGTCGGCCTTCAGCAGCGCGATCGCATCGGTGAATTGCGGCTCAGCCATCCTAATTCTCCTATTGTGTGATCGCCAATGAAGTTGTCAGCACCGGCTATGGTTCCTCGCTAACGACTCGCAAAAAGGAAGTCGTTCGCGCGTATGAGCCATCCACATATGTCTACTCGCCAGTCTGGTTATGAGGTGCTGCCACGGCCTTGGATTCCGGCGATTCCCGTTGGCGAAGGAAAATGGATAGAAGCACCAGAACTGCAGTCGAGAGAAACTCGCTTTGCCAGTTCTGAAAGGATTCAAACCAAAGCTGAGGATCGCCAAGATAGGCTATCGTTGTCAGTGGCTTTTCACCATGTGCTACAGCATCTTGCGCTGCGACCCTGGCGCTTTGTGTCCAGTGGATGACGAACGAAGCAAGGAAGAGGGACGCCAGGGCCAAACCGAGCGATTGCGCGTAGAGAGCGCGCCAGATTGGTCCCCATCGCAGGATTTTCGGTGCGCCGGGCTTGCTGGCCTGGAGATCAAGGTCTGCGTCGCGCGGCGGGCCGTCCGGATCCTTGGACTCCGCCGAACCACGCTGGATGAGGAACGCGGTCAGCACCACATAGGCTGACATCTGCAGGAACTCGCTCTCCCAATTTTCAAAGACACTGGAGAGAAATTCGGGGCTGAAGCTATAGGCGATGAGCGAAAGCACCTGTTCACCATGGCGGTGGGCGTCTTCGACCTGAACATGCCAGCCAGCGATCCATTGTCCGATAATAGTCGCCGCAAACAACAACAGCAGGACGAGCGTCAGTCCGTTGTTTCGCAGCATGACCATCTTCCAGTCCGACTAATGGAGGATGCCCAAGCTAACGGCTTCAGCTATCGTCCGTTCCAGCGGCAGGAAGCAGGCATGCACGCCTGAAGAGCCTCGCGCAGCCATTTATCGCGGAACCCGGCGTCGCTGCGGCACCGACACTGATCTCCATCAATAAGATTTATGCCGGCGCTTATGGGTCCATTGCTGCGGCAATGGCGTTGAGTAGCGGTGAGACCAGGGCTCGCCTTTGATGTGCCCTTCCCGGCTGCCGCAGCCGATTTTCTCTTGCCCAAGGAGCTATGCCCATGAGCCGAGCGACAGACGATGCCCCTGCGGCCACCGCCAAGTCGAGCGAACAGAAGAAAGAGGCTGCAACCGACATCAAGGGTGCGGGCCATGAAAGCCTCATCGGCAAGTCCGTGACCATCAATCGACCTCGCGCCGAACTCTTTGCCTACTGGCGCGACTTCACCCAGCTGCCCAGCTTCATGGACAATGTGGAGCGCGTGGACGTTATTGCCGCTGAACGTTCCCACTGGGTGGTGAAGGCGCCGGCTGGGAAGACCGTAGAATGGGACGCGGTCATCACAGAAGAGATAGACGGTGAGCTGATCGCCTGGGCTTCGGTCGAAGGCGCTGACGTCCCCAATAGCGGTCGTATCGAATTTCGCGACGCGGGCGAACGGGGCACAATCGTCACGGCCACCATCGCCTATGATCCGCCCGCCGGGTTCATCGGCAAGATCGTCGCCAAGATGTTCCAGCGCGAACCGGCCATCCAGGCGCGGCGCGATCTGCGACGCTTCAAGCAGCTCATGGAAACCGGCGAGGTCGCCACTGCCGCCCGCACTGCACAGCAACTTGCCGAGGAGAAGAACTGATGCGCGCGCTCACCTGGCACGGCAAGCATGATGTCCGCGTCGATACCGTCGACGACCCTGAAATCCTCAATCCGCGCGACGCCATCATCAAGATCAGTTCGACCGCCATATGCGGTTCGGACCTGCACCTTTACGATGGCTACATCCCGACCATGAAAGCGGGCGACATCCTTGGCCATGAGTTCATGGGCGAAGTCGTAGAGACCGGCGCAAAATCCACCTTGAAGAAGGGGCAGAGGGTGGTGGTGCCTTTCACCATCGCCTGCGGGAGCTGCTACCATTGCGCCAAGCACCAATATTCCGCCTGCGATAACGGCAATCCCGCCGACAATCAGGATATCGGCCAAGAAATGTATGGTCAGCCAATGTCCGGACTGTTCGGCTACAGCCATCTGACCGGCGGCTATGCCGGGGGGCAGGCCGAATATGTCCGGGTTCCATTTTCCGACGTCGGGCCGATCGTCGTTCCCGATGGGCTTGAGGATGACCAGGTCCTTTTCCTCTCGGATATTCTCCCCACCGGCTGGCAGGCGGCCGAATATGCCGACATCGAGCCGGGCGACACCGTCGCGATCTGGGGCTGCGGACCGGTCGGCCTTTTCGCGGTTCAGTCCGCCTTCCTGATGGGCGCGCAGCGGGTGATCGCCATCGACCATTTTCCTCATCGCCTTGAGCTAGCGAAGCGCTTCGGCGCGGAAACCATCAACTATGAAGAAACGAAGACATATGAGGCGCTGATGGAGATGACTGGCGGCATCGGTCCGGACGCAGTCATCGACGCCGTTGGCCTCGAAGCGCACGGGTTCTTCCTCGACAATGTGGTCGATCAGATTAAGGCATCGATGTTCCTTGGCACCGACAGAACCCATTCGATCCGACAGGCGATCCATGCCTGCCGCAAAGGTGGACGCGTCTCCATGCCAGCCGTTTATGGTGGCTTTGTCGATAAATTCCCTCTGGGCGCCTTCATGGAGAAGGGGCTGACGCTCAAGACCGGCCAGACCAGCGTCCAGCATTACATGCCCCCGCTTCTGAATGCGATCGTCGAAGGGAAGATCGATACGACCTTCCTCATCTCGCACCGCATGGGGCTGGAGGATGCTCCCAAAGGCTACAAGATGTTCCACGATCAGCAGAATGAGGTGACCAAGATCGTGCTGAAGCCCGCTTTTGATCGCGTTGCGGCATGAGGACAAAAGACATGGCTAGTAAATTCGCAATCATCTCCGGCGCGTCCAGCGGGATTGGCGCTGAATTGGCAAAACTGGCGGCCGCAGATGGCTATGATCTCCTCGTCGTTGCCGACACGCCGTTTGCCGGTGCCTCGGCTGGACTCGCAAGTTTTGGCGTCGCGGTCGATACGCTCGAGGTCGATCTTTCGACCGTCCAAGGTGTCGATCAGTTGCTCGATCGCGCCGACGGGCGACAGGTGGACTTGCTCTGCGCCAATGCGGGGCATGGCCTGGGACATGCGTTTCTAGACCAGCAACTGTCCGATTGGCGCCATGTAATCGACACCAACATCACCGGCACCATCTACCTCCTGCAGAAGGTGCTCGGCCCGATGTTGGCGCGCGATGCGGGAAAGGTTCTCGTAACCGGCTCGATTGCCGGTTTCATTCCGGGGAGCTTCAACGCGGTCTACAACGGCACCAAGGCTTTCATCGACAATTTCACCGAAGCGCTGCGCAATGAGCTGAAGGATCATAAGGGCGTCACGCTGACGACGCTGATGCCCGGCGTGACCGATACGGAATTTTTCGACCGCGCTGGCCTGGGCGCCGACACTGCGGTGGGTGCCGACGATAACAAGGCCGATCCGGCCAAGGTTGCAAAGGATGGCTGGGACGCGCTCCTAGCCGGAAAGGGCCATATCGTTTCGGGCTTCTCGAACAAGCTGCAGGTCGCAGCAGCGGGTATTGTTCCACAATCAATATTGGCTGAGCAGCATCGTAAAATGGCTGAGCCCGGCAGTGCGCAATAGGAGGCTGAGATGTCCGAAGACACCCGCAAGGTAGCGCGAGGCCCGCTCGGCGATGCGCGTCCAGACCATGAGGCTGAGGATGATCGGCCTAAGGGAAAGCCCTCCGAAAAGGTGGAGGACCGGCCTAATGTCGGCACGGTAAAACCCGAGGACTATCCGGCCGGGGATCGCGACAGCGCGCGCCCGGATTGAGATGTTTCAAACTATCGCCGGAGGCCCGATGAGCAGCCCGATCCCCTATACGACCGACATCGAGCGGATTGACCAGGATGAGGCGGACGTAAATGCGGAACTGGCGGACACTTTCCGCCAGATCATCGAGACCACATATCGTGATCTGGGCCACGGGTTCCGCGGCGTCCATGCCAAGAGCCATGCCCTCCTTCAGGCGCGCGTTCGCGTGCTTGAAGGATTGCCGCCTGACTACGCGCAGGGCGTTTTTACCGAGCCGAAGAGCTTTGATGCTTTGGTTAGAATATCCACCGGTGCTGGCGACATATTGCCTGACAGCGTCTCATTGATCCGTGGCTTCGCAATCAAGCTCGTCGGCGTCGAAGGCGAGCGGCTGGCAGGGAGCGAAGGCGACACTACGCAGGATTTCCTGTTCGCCAATGGTGTTGCCTTTCCGACCCCGGGTCCAAAGAAGTTCCTCGCGAACCTGAAGCTGCTCGCCAAGACCACCGACAAGGTCGAAGGACTCAAAAAGGCAGTATCTGCCGTCTTTCGAACGGCCGAGAAGGGCGTCGAAGCACTGGGCGGCGAGAGCGCCTTGCTCGAACAGCTTGGCGGCCATCGCCACACCCACCCCCTTGGCGAGAGCTTCTTCACCCAGGCGCCGATCCGTTATGGCGACTATATCGCCAAACTTGGCGTGGTCCCGCTCTCAGAGAATTTCAGGGCGCTCGAAGGCCAGGAAATCGACATCGCCGGTCGTGACGATGCGCTGCGCGAAGAGATTGCCACCCTGCTGGCGACGCAAGGCGGTGAATGGGAAATACGCGTTCAGCTTGCCCGTGATCTTGCTGCCAATCCGATCGAGGATGCGTCGGTTGCCTGGCCTGAAGAGGACAATCCCTACGT
>CEQG01017478.1_pt1 | contig 21190 bp, 7 predicted proteins | sample 350301 | NCBI WGS metagenome assembly CEQG01 (sample SAMEA2621242, study PRJEB7988) | marine metagenome | isolation source: saline water (ENVO:00002010), including | reverse complement strand
GCCGAACCACCCGATGAGGAAACGGCTCGTGGTATCATCAATAAGTTGTTCTTTAGTGATCAACGTTATAACCTTGGTGAAGTTGGGCGTTACCGAATGAATAAAAAATTAGGTCTTGATATCGAAATGGATAAGCAAGTGCTTACCAAAGAAGATATCATAACCATTGTTAAATATCTTATCGAGTTAATCAACTCCAAAGCAGAGATTGATGATATTGATCACTTAAGTAACCGTCGTGTACGTACGGTAGGGGAACAATTATCGTCTCAATTTGGTGTAGGATTGGCTCGTATGGCGCGTACCATTCGTGAGCGAATGAATGTTCGTGACAACGAAGTGTTTACACCAATCGATTTGATTAATGCAAAGACGTTGTCTTCAGTAATCAACTCTTTCTTTGGAACCAACCAGTTGTCTCAGTTCATGGATCAAACGAATCCCTTGGCCGAGATTACCCATAAGCGTCGTTTATCGGCACTAGGGCCTGGAGGTTTATCTAGGGAAAGAGCCGGATTCGAGGTGCGTGACGTTCACTATACTCACTACGGAAGACTTTGTCCTATTGAAACCCCGGAAGGACCCAACATTGGTCTTATCTCGTCTCTTTCTGTATTTGCCAAAGTAAACAACCTCGGGTTTATAGAAACTCCGTATCGTAAGGTGGAAAATGGTAAAATAGACCTTAAAAATGAGCCTATTTATCTTTCCGCAGAAGAAGAAGAAGAAAAATTGATCGCACAGGCCAACATCCCGCTAAAGGATGACGGTACGATTGATACCGATAGGGTTATTGCCCGTATGGAAGGGGATTTCCCTGTGGTAGACCCGAAAACGGTTCATTATACCGATGTGGCGCCGAATCAGATTTCCTCTATTTCTGCATCCCTTATTCCATTCTTGGAGCACGATGATGCAAACCGTGCCTTGATGGGAAGTAACATGATGCGCCAAGCAGTACCTTTATTACGTGCCGATGCACCTATTGTAGGAACTGGACTGGAAAGACAAGTAGCTTCCGATTCCCGTGTATTGATCAATTCTGAAGGTGATGGTGAGGTAGAATATGTGGATGCTGAAAAAATCACTATTAAGTACGATCGTACCGAAGAAGATAGAATGGTTAGCTTTGATGGGGATTCAAAAACCTACGACTTAATAAAATTCAGAAAGACCAACCAAAGTACCTCCATTAACTTGAAGCCTATCGTGAAGAAAGGCGATCGAGTGAAGAAAGGTCAAGTACTTTGTCAAGGATACGCAACCGAGAAAGGAGAATTGGCTCTTGGTAGAAATATGAAAGTGGCCTTCATGCCTTGGAAAGGGTATAACTTCGAGGATGCGATTGTAATTTCTGAAAAAGTAGTAAGGGAAGATATCTTTACCTCGATCCATATCGACGAATATTCTTTAGATGTTCGTGATACCAAGTTAGGAAATGAAGAGTTAACCAACGATATTCCAAACGTTTCTGAAGAGGCGACCAAAGACCTTGATGAACACGGAATGATTCGTGTAGGTGCCGAAGTAAAGCCTGGGGATATTCTAATTGGGAAAATTACTCCGAAAGGGGAAAGCGACCCCACTCCAGAAGAAAAACTACTTCGTGCCATCTTCGGGGATAAAGCCGGGGATGTAAAGGATGCTTCCTTAAAAGCTTCTCCTTCCTTAAGTGGTGTGGTAATCGATAAGAAATTATTCTCACGTGCCATTAAGGATAAGCGTAAGAGAGCGAAGGATAAAGAAGACATCGCAGAACTGGAATTGAAATACGAAAGTAAATTCCAGGAGTTGAAAGATATCCTTGTGGAAAAACTATTTGCCATCGTAGGTGGAAAAACCGCTCAAGGGGTTGCCAACGATTTAGGGGAAGTAGTGTTTCCAAAAGGAAAGAAATTTACTTTAAAAATGCTTTCTGCGGTAGATGATTATACGCATTTGGTAAGTGGTACTTGGACAACCGATGATGAAACCAACGAATTGGTGAAAGAATTGATGCACAATTACCGTATCAAGGAAAATGACTTACAAGGAAACTTACGTCGTGAGAAATTTACGATTTCAGTAGGGGATGAACTTCCTGCAGGAATTTTAAAACTTGCGAAAGTATATATTGCTAAGAAAAGAAAACTGAAAGTAGGGGATAAGATGGCAGGACGTCACGGTAACAAAGGTATCGTGGCCCGTATCGTTCGTGAAGAGGATATGCCATTCTTGGAAGATGGAACACCGGTGGATATCGTATTGAATCCACTTGGGGTACCTTCGCGTATGAACATTGGTCAAATTTATGAAACGGTACTTGGATGGGCCGGTCAAAAATTAGGTCAGAAATATGCGACACCTATTTTCGATGGAGCTACCATAGATCAAATCAACGAATTGACCGACGAAGCCGGAATCCCACGATATGGACATACGTATCTATACGATGGTGGTACCGGGCAACGTTTCGATCAGCCTGCAACGGTTGGGGTGATTTACATGTTGAAACTAGGTCACATGGTAGACGATAAAATGCACGCACGTTCTATTGGTCCTTACTCATTAATTACACAGCAACCATTGGGTGGTAAAGCTCAATTTGGTGGTCAGCGTTTTGGTGAGATGGAGGTTTGGGCTCTGGAAGCCTATGGAGCGTCTAGCACCCTTAGGGAAATTTTGACAGTGAAATCTGATGATGTCATCGGAAGGGCAAAAACGTACGAATCCATTGTGAAGGGTGAGTCGATGCCAGAACCCGGTCTTCCAGAATCTTTCAACGTATTAATGCACGAACTGAAAGGTCTAGGATTGGATATCAGATTAGAAGAATAGGAAATATCCCCGCCTCGGCGGGGTCCTTCCGTTCTATTTAGGAACCTCGGGTTCCATTTCAAAAACAAAAGAATATTTTCAGCATTATGTCAAGAAATAAAGAAAACACAGTACAGAAATTCAATAAGATTTCTATTGGTTTGTCTTCTCCTGAAGCAATTTTGGCCGAATCTAGAGGAGAGGTTCTAAAGCCAGAAACCATTAACTACCGTACGCACAAGCCAGAGCGTGACGGACTTTTCTGTGAGCGTATTTTTGGTCCCGTAAAGGATTACGAATGTGCCTGTGGTAAATATAAACGAATTCGATACAAAGGAATTGTATGTGACCGATGTGGGGTAGAGGTTACCGAAAAGAAAGTACGTCGTGACCGTGTAGGGCACATCAATTTGGTGGTACCTGTGGCACATATTTGGTACTTCCGTTCCTTGCCAAACAAAATAGGATACCTTTTAGGATTGCCTTCCAAGAAATTGGACATGATCATTTACTACGAACGTTATGTGGTCATTCAGCCCGGTATCGCTAAAAATGAAGAAGGGGAACCAGTTCAAAAAATGGAGTTCCTTACGGAAGAAGAGTACCTAAATATTTTGGATACCCTTCCACAAGAGAACCTTTATCTAGAAGATAGTGACCCTAACAAGTTCATCGCGAAAATGGGGGCTGAGTGTTTAATTGAACTATTAAACCGTATCGATCTAGATGAATTGTCTTTCGAATTGCGTCACAAGGCCAATAACGAAACTTCCAAGCAGCGTAAAACCGAAGCCTTGAAGCGACTTCAAGTGGTGGAAGCCTTCCGTGAAGCAGCTCAAAATAGAGAAAACAAGCCGGAATGGATGATCATGAAGGTGGTACCGGTAATTCCGCCAGAATTACGTCCGTTAGTACCGTTGGATGGAGGTCGTTTTGCTACTTCAGACTTGAACGATTTATATAGAAGGGTGATTATCCGTAACAACCGTTTGAAGCGTTTAATGGAGATTAAAGCTCCAGAAGTGATTCTTCGTAACGAGAAGCGTATGCTTCAGGAATCGGTAGATTCGTTGTTTGACAATACCCGTAAGTCTTCTGCAGTTAAGACCGACAGTAACCGTCCGTTAAAATCACTTTCCGATTCCTTAAAGGGAAAGCAAGGACGTTTCCGTCAAAATTTATTAGGAAAACGTGTGGATTATTCAGCACGTTCCGTAATTGTGGTAGGACCCGAGTTGAAATTATACGAGTGTGGTCTTCCGAAGGGAATGGCGGCAGAACTTTACAAGCCTTTTATTATCCGTAAATTGATTGAGAGAGGAATTGTAAAGACCGTTAAATCGGCTAAAAAGATTATCGATAAAAAAGAACCCGTAGTGTGGGACATCCTTGAAAACGTATTGAAAGGACATCCGGTATTATTGAACCGTGCCCCCACATTGCACCGTTTGGGTATCCAGGCATTCCAGCCTAAATTGATTGAAGGAAAAGCAATCCAGTTGCATCCATTAGTGTGTACGGCATTCAACGCCGACTTCGATGGGGACCAGATGGCGGTACACCTTCCATTAGGGCCAGAAGCTATTTTGGAAGCGCAATTATTGATGTTGGCTTCCCACAACATCTTGAACCCAGCCAACGGTTCTCCTATTGCCGTTCCTTCTCAGGACATGGTATTGGGACTATATTATTTAACCAAGCTCCGTAAATCTACCGAAGATCATGTAGTAAAAGGAGAAGGCTTAACGTTCTATTCGCCAGAAGAAGTATTTATTGCCTACAATGAAAGAAAAGTAGACTTAAATGCTCAAATCAAGGTAAGAACCAAAGACTTCAATGACGAAGGGGAATTGGTGAATCAAATTATTGAAACCACGGTTGGTAGAGTAATTTTCAATAACTCTGTACCAGAAGAAGCAGGATATATTAACGAAGTATTGACCAAAAAATCCCTTCGTGATATTATTGGAGGAATCCTTGGTAAAACATCGGTTCCCGCGACTGCCGCTTTCCTAGATGAAATAAAAGGATTAGGATATAAGTTTGCCTTCGAAGGAGGGTTGTCTTTCAGTTTAGGGGATATTATCATTCCTGCTGAAAAGCAACAAATGATTGAAAATGCAAATGCTCAAGTAGATGGTATTATTGCCAACTACAACATGGGATTGATTACCAATAATGAGCGTTACAACCAGGTGATTGATATCTGGACAGCTACCAATGCTGAATTGACCGAGTTGTCGATGAAACGTATTCGTGAAGACCAACAAGGGTTTAACTCTGTGTATATGATGTTGGATTCTGGTGCGAGGGGTAGTAAAGAGCAAATCCGTCAGTTAACTGGTATGCGTGGATTGATGGCCAAGCCTAAAAAATCCAACTCCGGTGGTGGGGAAATTATTGAAAACCCGATTCTTTCCAACTTTAAGGAGGGACTTTCCATTTTGGAATACTTTATTTCTACCCACGGTGCCCGTAAAGGACTTGCAGATACCGCTTTGAAAACGGCTGATGCTGGATACTTAACGCGTCGTTTGGTAGATGTGTCACAGGATGTGATTATTAATTCTGAAGACTGTGGTACTTTAAGAGGTATTGAAGTAATGCCATTGAAGAAAAACGAAGAGGTAGTTGAAACCTTGGCAGAAAGAATCAAAGGGCGTACTTCCTTAAACGATGTATACGACCCAATTTCCAAAGAATTGATTGTGGAAGCTGGAGGACATATCTCCAATGATGTTGCCGATAAGATTGAAGCCTCTGCATTAGAGTCTGTAGAAGTTCGTTCTGCGCTTACTTGTGAAGCGAAGAAAGGAATCTGTTCGCAGTGCTACGGAAGAAACCTAGCGACCAATAAAATGGTTCAGATAGGGGAGGCCGTAGGAGTGGTAGCAGCGCAGTCTATTGGAGAGCCTGGTACACAGTTGACGCTTCGTACCTTCCACGTAGGGGGTATTGCAGGGAACATTTCTGAAGAGAACAAACTTATTATGAAGTTTGAAGGAAAATTGGAAATTGAAGATTTGAAAACTGTAAAAGGAGAAGATTCAGAAGGAAATTCAATAGATATCGTTATCTCAAGAACTTCGGAAGCCAAATTAATTGATGAGGAAACCGGAATTACTTTAAGTAACAACAACATTCCTTATGGTTCTACTTTGTTTGTGAAAGACGGACAAAAAGTGAAGAAGGGTGATGTAGTGTGTCAATGGGATCCCTACAACGGAGTAATTATTTCTGAATTTGCCGGTAAGATCAAATATGAGAATATCGAGCAAGGGGTTACCTATCAAGTAGAAATCGATGAGCAAACCGGTTTCCAGGAAAAAGTAATTTCCGAATCTAGGGATAAGAAGAAAATCCCAACCCTTCAGATTACCGATAACAAAGGAGAAACCATTCGTTCATATAACCTTCCTGTGGGTGCCCACTTGATGGTAGATGACGGTGATAAAATCAAGATTGGTAAAGTCTTGGTGAAAATCCCACGTAAGTCTGCCAAAGCAGGGGATATTACTGGGGGTCTTCCAAGGGTAACCGAGTTGTTTGAAGCTCGTAACCCTTCAAACCCAGCGGTAGTAAGTGAAATTGATGGGGTGGTATCCTTCGGAAAAATTAAACGTGGTAACCGCGAAATTATCGTAGAATCCAAATTAGGGGAAATTAAAAAGTACTTAGTTAAGCTTTCTAATCAAATCCTTGTTCAGGAGAACGATTACGTTCGTGCTGGTATGCCATTATCTGATGGTTCCATTACTCCAAATGACATCTTAAATATTAAAGGACCGTCTGCGGTACAGCAGTATCTTGTAAATGAAGTACAGGAAGTATACCGTTTACAAGGGGTGAAAATTAACGATAAGCACTTTGAGGTAGTGGTACGTCAAATGATGCGTAAAGTTCAAATTCAAGACCCAGGCGATACACTATTCTTAGAGAATCAATTGGTTCATAAGGATGATTTCATTGAAGAGAATGATAAGATCTTCGGAATGAAAGTAGTTGAGAGCAAAGGGGATTCTGAAAACCTGAAGGAAGGACAGATCATCTCCTCTAGACAACTTCGTGACGAAAATTCATTGTTGAGAAGGGAAGACAAAGCCTTGGTGGAAGCTAGGGATGCTGTACCCGCTACGGCAACTCCGGTACTTCAGGGTATTACAAGAGCTTCGCTTCAAACCAAATCGTTTATCTCTGCGGCTTCCTTCCAGGAAACAACCAAGGTTCTTAATGAGGCTGCCGTAAATGGTAAGGTAGATGATCTTGAAGGATTGAAAGAGAACGTAATTGTAGGTCATAAGATTCCTGCCGGAACCGGTATGAGAAGATACGATAGTATTATTGTTGGCTCCAAAGAAGAACTGGAGCAAATGACCAAAGCAAAGGAAGAAGTTAATTATAACTAATAACTGAAAATAAACGCTCCTTCATTGGAGCGTTTATTTTTTAAAACATATTGTAATGTCTGAAGAAAAAAAACCAAAACAAGGACAATTAAATATTGAACTTGATGAAAATATAGCGCAAGGTATTTATAGCAATCTAGCAATTATAAACCACTCTCAAAGCGAGTTTGTAATCGATTTTGTAACCATCATGCCAGGGGTTCCAAAAAGTAAAGTAAAGTCTCGAATAGTATTAACTCCACAGCATGCTAAGAGACTTTTAAAAGCGTTGCATGAAAATGTCTCAAGGTTTGAGTCTAATCATGGTGAAATTAAAGATCACCAACAACCTTCTATACCAATAAACTTTGGTCCCACGGGTGAGGCTTAATGTCCTGCTTGTTAAAATTTTATCTTATCAACAAAATTTTAGGCCTTTAATCGACTTTCTTTAAAAGCTATTATTTTTTCAATTTAATTTGAATAAATATTTGATTATGAGAAAGTTGTTTTTTGTTTTCGGTTTTTTTGCTTCCTTAAGCATTTTTGGGCAAGTAGGTATTGGAACAACCAATCCGGAAGGAGCCTTGGATGTTACTACAACAAACGATTTGGGATTTGTTTTGCCTAGAGTAAGTTCTGTGGCAAATGTTACCGACGGAAACGGTGGTTCTCCAGTAAATGGAACAATGGTTTTCGATATTTCAAAAGCGATGCCTTGCGTTTATACCGATGGTAAATGGGTTTGCTTTGGTTTTGATTCTGGATGGAATGTGACGATCGTTGATGGTACCCCTACAGCCTTTTCTACTGCACAACTATATTTTAAAGCTTCCAATACCGATGCAGGAGATCAATTTGGTAATAATGTAGTGCTTAGTGACGACGGATTAACCATGGCGATAGCTGCCCCTCGGGAAGAAAGCTTGAGCGATGGTGTCAATGGAAATCAATTAGACAATTCTGCTGCTAACGTTGGAGCGGTTTTCATCTTTGTGAATAACTCGGGAACATGGAGTCAAGAAGCGTACATAAAATCTTCCAATTCAGATGATGGCGACTTTTTCGGTCGTTCTATTTCACTATCTGCCGATGGTAATGTTTTGGTAGTTGGCGCCCCACAAGAAGATAGTGCAGCGACTACTATAAACGGCAACCAGAATGATAATTCCGCAACCGGAGCAGGTGCGGTATATGTTTTTCAAAGAAGTGGTACAACTTGGTCCCAAACAGCTTATTTAAAACCTTCCAATGCACAAGCCGCAGATAACTTTGGTCAAAATGTAAGTGTGAGTGACGATGGATTAACCGTAGCAGTTGCTTCCCCAAGGGAAGATAGTGGTGCCACGGGTATAAATGGAAATTCCTTTGATAATTCTAGGAGTGACGCTGGTGCCGCTTATGTATTTGTGAATTCTGGTGGTGTTTGGTCTCAAGAAGCTTATGTAAAAGCTTCCAACACCGAAGCTGGAGATAGTTTTGGCACCGATTTATCTTTGGATGGATCTGGCGACTTATTGGTGGTTTCTGCTACTGGAGAGGATGGCAATTCCAATGGTTTAGGTGGAAATCAATTTGATAACTCAGCCTCAGGTTCAGGGGCAGTGTATGTATTTAGGCGAAGTGGTGTTTGGTCTCAAGAAGTCTATATAAAAGCTTCCAATACTGATGCTGGTGACGAATTTGGTGCAAATGTTGCAGTTTCTCAAGATGGAAGTACGATTGCGGTAGCTGCCTGGGCTGAAGATAGCAATGCTACAGGTATTAATGGGAACCAAACAGATAATACCAATACTTCTTCTGGGGCGGTTTATGTTTTCTCTTACAGTGGGGTATGGGGGCAAGAAGCCTATGTTAAGGCTTCCAACTCAGATCCGTTGGATTACTTTGGATATGGCGGTATTTCATTAAGTGCCGATGGATCCCGTCTTGCAGTAGGGGGCTATGGTGAAGATAGCAATGCAGTTGCTATTGATGGTAATGCTACCGATAACAGTGTTAATCAGGCTGGAGCAGTACATGTTTTTAATAAAGTAGCTAGTACCTGGAATATTGGGCCCTATGTAAAATCACTTAATACAGGCATAGGAGACTGGTTTGGCGGATACAATCTTTCAGGTTATAATGTAATTTCTTTAAGTGCCGATGGAACTTTGTTGGCGGTTGGGGCAACTTCCGAAGATAGTTCTGCTACCGGTATTGGTGGTGACCAAACCGATAACTCCTTTTCAGCAGCTGGTGCAGTCTACCTTTATGAAGATTAGCTTTACTTTGTTTTTCAGTAAAACAACATAATTTAGGTATTTTATCGATTATATTTAGGGATATAACGAAAAACAATATATTTACTGTAGGAAAAAGATTACTGTCCTTATCTTTGATTTGTTGATTCGTTGAAAACAAGCCAATTAGCTATTTCAATGGTCGCCCCCAAATCAAGATTATGTATTATTTGAAAAGACACAGTAGGAGAAATTTTCCTATACTTTCATTTGCTTTCTTTGTTTTATTTCTGATAAACAATACGGGCTTTTCTCAAACTCAGGCACCTTCTATTCAAACTGGCGTTACCTTTCAATGGGAAGATACCCAATCTAACAACAATGATCCTGCAACCATTCAATCCATTACCATAAATGGTGTTATTTATCAAAATTTTGCAGCTCCTTCTTCCTATGCGCTAACTCGTCTGGGACCAAATGGTCATGGCCCTAATAATATTGTTGAAAACGGAGTTACTATCAACAATAATAGTTCGACTGCCCAATGGCCTTCTGATGCATTGGCAGCCTTTCAAGATAAAAACCTGAATCATTATTTTAATGCAAAACCCAACGGTCGTAATATATGTGGTGACTTTGGTGCGATAGCAACAACCGATGCACAACTACAATCTTTGTATTATAGTCCTGGAATCCCTTCAAACGATGGAGGGGTCTTGGCTATTACAGAACGAAATGCCAATAATTGTTTTTATGTAGGCGTTTATGGAACACCAGCAGGAGGGGGTCCCGAACAATTTTTAGGGGATACCTTTGTGCGTGCCAATTCCAATGCACAATCCGGCCCACAGTTTAATGCTCCTGCTCCAGGAGTGGATTATTGGAATTCTGGGAGGGTCGTAGAGAACAATGGTACGATAGGAATTGCTCTTTTCTCATTAGAAGACTTAGCCCCTGTAGGTTCTGTAATTACTAGAGTTGACTTAGTTGGTGCGACCCAGGACCATGGGGACGGAAAAATATTTATCCTTCAAAAATATGCTGTGCCGATCAATGAAACTGGCTGTATGGATACAGAGTTTCAAGGTACATTGAATACCAATAATATTCCTGCCGGTTCAACATTTACTTTAATTTCTGGTCCTACCCCCGCAGGACAATCCTTTACATTTAATACCGATGGCAGCTATAGTTATACTCCAACGAATGGTTTTCTTGGGGATGTGGTGATAGCGTATGAGGTGTGCTTGCCGGCTCCAAATACTGGAACCTGTGATACGTCTACTCTTACCATTACCTATGTGCCATGGTCAAATTCGGCTTGTAACTGTACTTCGGGTAATTCAGATGGGCCTTTATTAACAAATTAATTTACATAAGAAACTATTGACCAAATAAACTTACAATTATGAAAAATAGAATAAAACTCAGCTTTCTTGTACTGCTATTCGGAATTCCAGGTTTCGCCCAAGTAGGTATAGGCACTACAGATCCTCAAGAAACCTTACATATTTCAGGGAATTCTAGTACGATACGTGTGGAAGGACTGAATAGTGAAAATCATGATAAAAACCTTGGGGGGTCTTCAAAATATAATGTCATGGTCGATTCAGAAGGAAATCTCACCTTAGGGGATTCCTCTGGGGAATTAAATTCGGCCTCGAGTATTGCCGCTCCTGTCACGGTTCAAACTACAGCAAATTCAGGATTGAATTCTGCAGAATTATACAAGACCAACTTTACCCTTACCCAAAAAGCCATTGTCGTTATTACGTATTATATATCAATGGATTTTAAAAGTTATGACGGTACGGCCACTATTGATGATGGTAGGGCAAAAATTGCCCATAATTATTTTTACTTAGGCAATGGGACTACAGCAAATACTTCCAAAGCCTATGGAATGACCAGTTCGGTATATTCGAATATGAACTGTGATACCGCTACGGGATACGTTTACAACTCAAGATCTACCACTATTACGTTGGAACCAGGTACCTACAGTGTCCATTTAAATGGAGCGGTATTTGGAGGGGATATTGTTCCTGAAGCTGCTTTTAGTGTAAAATTTGGTGACTTGGACCGATTGGATATCGATGCCATATACTTATAAAAATAGCGGTTTACCCTTTGTTTTTGTCAAACTCACTCACAAAGTGAAATTCGATATTTGGATACTTCTGTTGTGTCATTTGTAGCGTAAAAGCAGAATCTGCAAAAAATACTAATTGCCCTCTTTTGTCCTTTGCCAAAAATTTTGATTTCACCCTTTTGAAATCGGCAAACTCTTCGCTTTTTGGATCCTTGGGGTCAATCCAACATGCTTTGTGAACATTTAAGGTCTCATAAGAACATTTAGCGCCATATTCATGTTCCAATCTGTATTGTATTACTTCAAACTGAAGCGCTCCCACCGTTCCTATCACTTTACGGCCATTCAGTTCCAAAATAAAAAGCTGTGCCACCCCTTCATCCATTAACTGGTCAATTCCCTTTTCCAGTTGCTTACTTTTCATAGGGTCGGCATTATTGATGTATTTAAAGTGTTCTGGTGAAAAGCTTGGGATTCCTTTATACTGCATTTCTTCCCCTTCTGTAAGGGTATCTCCAATTTTAAAGTTTCCGGTGTCATGTAAGCCTACAATATCTCCGGGGTAAGAGATGTCCACAATTTCTTTCTTTTCAGCAAAAAAAGCATTCGGACTAGAGAATTTTAATTTTTTGCCATGGCGTACATGAAGATAGGGCGTATTTCTTTCGAAGGTTCCAGAGACAATTTTCACAAAAGCCAAACGATCCCGATGTTTGGGATCCATGTTGGCATGGATTTTAAAAACAAAACCCGAAAAGTCTTTTTCCTCTGGTTTTACAACACGCGTGTCACTTTCTTTAGGCCTAGGTTTAGGAGCTATATCGATGAAACAATCGAGTAACTCCCTAACCCCAAAATTATTCAGGGCCGAACCAAAGAATACCGGTTGTAAAGTTCCGTCGAGATAGGCCTTACGATCAAAGTCTGGATAAACTTCGTAAACGAGTTCCAATTCTTCACGGAGGGTATTGGCAGGCTTATCCCCAATTAGGTCTTCTAGCTCATGAGAAGCAATATCTTCAATCTCAATGGTTTCTTCAATATTTTTTCGGCTGTTTCCGCTAAAGAGATTGACATTGTTTTCCCAAATATTAAAAATCCCTTTAAAATCGTATCCCATACCAATAGGGAAGGAGAGTGGGGTCACTTTTAAGTGAAGCTTTTGCTCAATCTCATCCAACAACTCAAAAGCATCTTTCCCTTCACGGTCCAATTTGTTAATGAAAACAATCATAGGAATATTCCGCATTCTACAAACTTCTACCAATTTCTCGGTTTGCTCTTCGACCCCTTTGGCCACATCAATTACAACAATCACGCTATCAACCGCTGTAAGAGTTCTAAAAGTATCTTCTGCAAAGTCTTTGTGTCCGGGCGTGTCTAGGATGTTGATTTTCATGCCGTTGTATTCAAAAGCCAAGACCGAAGTGGCTACCGAAATCCCTCGCTGCCTTTCAATTTCCATAAAATCGCTGGTAGCCCCCTTTTTGATTTTATTGCTTTTTACAGCACCCGCTTCCTGAATGGCCCCTCCAAAGAGAAGTAGTTTTTCTGTTAGGGTTGTTTTACCGGCATCTGGATGGGAGATAATTCCAAAGGTTTTCCTGCGGTCTATCTCTTTTTGAATGGTCATATTGGATGAAATTTTTGGACTGCAAATATACTTTGAATTAAACAAGTATAGAGAAATTGACTTGGGAAATTATAAACGAGCCCAATTGAAGATAGGATTTTTGTCTAGGCTTAAATTAAAGAGAAGCGTCCTTTATCGAAACAGGATTCAAGGAGAAATTTTCTATAAATTCTCACAAATAATAAGTGCTGTAAATCCGTTAAAATAGGCGTTCTACGTATTTATACGTACTACTTATTCCTACAAATTTTTGAGATAATTTTGACGGTTTTATGTAGTTCAACGAGTTAAAAGAGCAATTCAACTAATATACCGTTAAATGTGTGGACGATAGGTTTTTTCCTACTTATATTTGAACATGAAATTACAGTTGGGGTGATTTCTACTAAACAACAAAACTAAATAGATATGTTTAAGAAGTACTTTAGGGCCCCCGTCCTTTTAATCTTATGTTTGATATTTTCTTCCGCGAGTCTTTTTGCTCAAGACGATATTAAAATTGAAATGCTTGAATCTTCTAAAGCGCCTATTTCTGAAAGCTTACATTTTTACAAATTTCAAGTGGAAAACGTTTCTTCCCGTACTTCGGAAGTGACCATTAATTTCCAAAATGTAGATTGTGGCAATGTGGCTTTTGAAGAGGTGTCTTTAAACTATTCCCTTTTGAATGCTAACAAGCAATCTACTTCTGAAACGATCAAGTTAAACCCTAGGGAAAGAAGAGTGTATTATTTGAAGTCCAGCCGGCCTGCCAATACCAAATTGCAGTCGTACAGCTGTGTGGAAATATACGCCACTACTTCTGGGAAAAGGGTTTCAAATGCATCATTAACTGTTAAGCAATTAATTCCAGATCCTTCTCTGGAAAACTAAAATATTAAACATCTGGTTTTATGAGAAATACAATTACTCAAACACTGTTGTTATCATTCATCGCGCTTTTTGCCTTTCAGGCAACAGCGCAAATTAAAGATCCTTTTACGCCTAGGTATTCTGAAACCGTAAGAGGTAACTTTACCACCATTGCAAATAATATGCTTTCCAGAACTGCTACTGGAGATTACAATGGGGAAGATGGTAACCATGATTTTACCGATAACGTGTATGTAGACATCGATTCGGATCCTTCTACATTCAATTCAAGTAATGCTAATTTTAATTCCATTAACGGGGTAGATCCTGATTGTATGGTTATTAAAAAAGCTTATTTATATTGGGCAGCAGCTGACAAAGAGAAAGACAATGGTGACGATAATCAGCCTGGTTGGAACTACAATAAGGTCAAGCTGATGCTTCCAGGTCAAGGAAGCTATAGTACCATTACGGCAGACGATGTTTTTTATCGAGGAAGGAGCGAGCACTTTGTAAACGATCCTTATATCTGTTTAAAGGATATTACTTCCATGGTAAATACTCTTTCCAGTCCGTTCGGTACTTACCAAGTAGCGAATATAGAGGCAAAAGTTGGGGAACTCATAAGTCATGGGGGTGGGATAACCGGAACCTCTGGAGGATGGCAAATTGTTTTTGTTTATGAAGAAACTTCTTTGTCTCCTAGAAGAATTACCCTTTTTGATGGGTATGCGCATGTGACCAGTTCTGTAAATAACTTTGATATCAACTTCTCAGGATTCCAAACCGTAAATAATGGTCCTGTAAAGGCCGATGTGGTTTTTGGAGCTTTGGAAGGAGACCGGGATTTATTGCAGGATCGACTTCAAATAAGAAATACAGCAAACAACTTCGTAGACCTTTCTACCAACAAGCGTCCGGCAAATAACTTCTTCAATAGTAGAATTACCAATTATGGTCAAGATTTTACCAGTAGAACCCCAGCAAGCTTAAATACATTAGGGTTTGATGCAGGTGTTTTTACTTTAAGTAACAGTGGGAATTCCATTTTAGATAACAATCAAACTTCCTCCACCATACGTTTAACATCCGATCAAGAAACCTATGGTCTATACTTATTGGGGCTTTCTGTAGAATCCTACGAACCCGAACTTTCCCCCATGTTGCTTACCACATCCCTTGCGCCAAATAACGATGTGGAAATGGGAGAGCAGTTTACCGTAAGTTTTGATATAGATAATTATGGTAATGACGATATTACCAATTTGGATATTCAGTACGAACTTCCAGAACCTTTAGAATATATAGGTGCGCCCTCACTGCCTAATGGAATTACGGCAAGCTATGACAATGGTTCTAGAATACTAACTTTCGATATAGCTAACAATATTGTTGAGGTTGATGATCCAGCTAGAACAATTACGTTTGAACTTCGCATAGGTAGGGATTGTGATTACCTAGATACTTCTTTTGATGTGCAAATGGTAGCAACCTATCAAGGTTTTTACAACCAGAACTGGAAAAGTACGCCAAGTTCTGTTTCTTTCGATAATTGTAATATTGGTGACTTAATGCCGGCGGTGATTCATATTAATGACGCACCCGATTTAAGTGTTTCCAGTACTCCTTCTGATGCCGATTGTAATGGCGCTGAAACAGGAGCTATCGATATTTCGGTAACTGGAGGAACACAACCGTATACTTATTTATGGAGTAATGGAGCTACTACCCAAGATATTTCAAACGTAGCAGCGGGTACATATTCCGTAGTGATTACAGATCTTAATAATTGTGAATTTACGGAAACTGTAACAGTAGAAGAGCCAGATGCAATTGATGCATCTTTTGATATTACTACCGCAACACAAGGAAACTCTTGTAACGACGGGGCTGCTACAGTAAATCCTTCTGGAGGAACACAGCCTTATAGCTACCAGTGGAGTGCTAGTGCTGGAAGCCAGACCACTCAAACTGCTTCTAACCTTCCTTCTGGGGAACATACGGTAACCATTACCGATGCCAATGGTTGTACTTTCGATGCTTCTGTAGTGGTAGATTGTGATATTACAGGATGGGACTTTGTCTGTGGAGATGATAAATTGGTAGATGAGTATGGTTATAATGCAAATTGTAGCCCAAATACGACCGTTTCAATTCCTGATGCTGCGTCTGTATATCAATATGTGGCAGAAGTTGTGTTTAAAGGATCTAATCCTGGTGCGACACTTGAAATCTTAGATTCTTCAAATAATACGCATACCTTAAATAGATCGGTTCCTATTGGAAGTAGTTCCAACATTTGGGTATATCGTGGGTTAGTGGTTGGAAACACTTCTTCCGTAACTTATAATGCTTCTAGTGCGCTTCAGTGTAACCTTCAATCGGTTGTGGTATACGCCTTCAGAAATGTGGTCGATGCTTCCTCAAGCTCAGGAGTATTCACCACGCGAAGTGGTTATAACAACATTGAAACCATTACTATTGATATTCCTACCTTCACAGGGCCAAGAAATCTTGAAGTAGTAGCGCCAATTTCTGAATTAACCGATGATGGCCGATACTTATTGCTAAGAGCTGAAGCAGGCGGAATTTCAGGAGAAACCTATATCTATGGTCCCGATAGTAACTTGCCGGGAGGTACTTGTTGTTTGAACATAGCCTCTTTGATACTGCCTGCCGTTCCTGGTAACGTGAGCCAGTTAACGCTTACTATCGACACCAGAAATGGTCAAAATGGTCAATCTGTAAATGGTCAATCCTGGGTGATTGCCAGTGGTGTAAATGTAGATTCAGATTGTTACGATGAATTAGAGCTCACCGCTACGAACGTGGATGATGTTTTATGTCATGGAGAAAATACAGGATCGATCACAGTAAGTCCTACAGGCGGATTGCCACCTTACCAATACTCTTTAAATGGAGGCCCCTTACAGTCTGATCCAACTTTCAGTAACCTAGCTGCAGGAGTTTACTCTGTAAGAGTGGAGGATTCCTTAGGTAACGAGGCGACCATTAGTGTAACCATTAGTGAGCCAGAGCCTTTAAGCATTCAAATTACAAAGGTAAATGCGACCGTTTCAGGATCTTGTTTAAATGGGGAAGCTACAGCGACTCCTTCAGGCGGAACGGCACCATATTCCTACCAGTGGGGAGCCAGTGCGGGTAATCAAACTACTCAAACGGCTGTAGATCTTCCAGTAGGGACACACACGGTAACCATTACCGATGCAAACGGTTGTGAGTTACAACAGAGTGTAGCCATTGACTGTTTCAACGATTGCGACGCTGTTATTTCAGTAGATAATATAACCAATATTCTATGTAAAAACGAAGCCACTGGTAGTGCTACAGTAAGTGCTAACTCTGTTGCAAACCCTTCGGCTACTTTTACTTTTACATGGAACACCACACCACCTCAAGTAAATAGTGGAGTAACTACCAGTACGGTAAGTAATCTTGAAGCGGGAGTTTACACAGTAAGTGTTACTATTGACGGTTTGGGATGCTTACCAGTTGAACAAAGTATTACCATTACCGAGCCTTCTACGGCATTAAATGTTTCGGCTACTTCTACCGATGAAAGTGGCCCAACCACAGGAGATGGTACGGCGACAGCAAACCCTTCTGGAGGAACACCACCGTATAGCTATAGCTGGAGTCCTGGAGGACAAACCTCACAAACCATTACAGGGCTAAGTGCAGGAACCTATACGGTAACTGTAACAGATGCTAATGGCTGTACCGCAACAGCTTCAACTACGGTAAATCCAGGTACATGTCAAAATTTGTCCGTTCAAGCAAACGCCACTCCTGCTACTTGTAATGGAGATAGCGATGGAACTGCTACCGCTAATGTAACGGGCGGTTCTGGGGACTTCTCTTATGCTTGGAGCCCAGGAGGGCAAACCACACAGACTATTTCAGGATTGGTAGCTGGCAGCTACACAGTGACGGTTACCGATAATGTAACCTTGTGTACAGCACAATCAACTACTACGGTAAATCAACCGGTTAAACTTTCCTCTGGCATTGCAGTTAATAATGTGCCTTGTTATGGGGATAGTACGGGTTCATTAGATTTAACCGTAACGGGAGGAACTTCTCCTTACAGTTTCCTATGGTCTAATGGAGCTACCACAGAAGATCTTTCGGGTCTTATGGCAGGAACCTACTCTGTTACCATTACCGACGCTAACGGATGTACCGCTACCAATAGCGCTACGGTTCAACAACCCAATGCTGCTTTATCGGCTAGTATAACTTCACAAACCGATATTCTTTGCGGTGCTGAAAGTTCAGTAACGGTGGAGGCCACTGGTGGAACGGCTCCTTATGTATTTAGTTTGGATGGTGGTGTACCTCAAGGTACAGGTACGTTTACAGATCTTTCAGAAGGACTGCACACAGTAACTGTTACAGACGCCAATGCATGTACAACTTCAGTTGAAGTCACCATTCTGAAAAACTGTACCGATGCCAAAGACGATATCAATAATACGTACGTCAACGTTCCAGTAAATGGAAATGTATTAACCAATGATACTGATGCAGAAGGGGATACGCAAATTGTAACTACAACTACTGTTACAACAGTACAAGGAGTTACAGTAACTATAGATGCCAATACAGGTGCTTATATCTATACCCCTCCGGTAGACTATATTGGGGCAGATTCTTTCCAGTATAGTATTGAAGATGATGGGAATCCGCAAGCTACCGATACGGCTACAGTGTATATTGAAGTGCTAAATGATAGTGGTCCTCAAAATGAACCACCAATAGCAAATGAAGATGCTAACTCCACAGAAGTGGATACTCCTGTAACTGGAAATGTGTTGGTTAATGACTACGATCCAGATAACGATCCTATTACGGTTACAACTACCACGGTTACTACAGATCAAGGAGTAACGGTAACTATAGATCCTATCACAGGAGTCTATACGTATACACCTCCAACAGGTTATACAGGAATCGATACCTTCCAGTATACCATTTGTGATGACGGAACCCCTGCATTATGCGATACAGCTATCGTAGTAATTACAATTATTCCAGATAATGGAAACGTCACTTTTGCAAATGACGATGCTTACAACACGACACCTGGTCTTGCAGTTTCTGGAAATGTACTGGATAACGACTTCGACCCAGAAGGGGATACCCAAACAGTAGATACGGCAATTACACCTGTAAGTGGTCCTGCAAACGGAACCTTGGCAATGAATGCAGATGGAACTTTTACCTATACTCCAAACCCTGGTTTTGAAGGTAATGATCAATTTGTATACGAAATTTTTGATAACGGCACTCCTGAAGCGAGAGATCAAGCAACGGTTTATTTAACTGTTGGAGGTATTGCCAATACTACAGATGCCATTGATGATATCAATGATACTTTTGTGAATGTTCCTGTAAGCGGAAATGTTTTAACAAACGATGTTGATTTCGAGGGAGACACTCAAACAGTAACCACTACAACCGTAACTACCGCACAAGGTGTGACGGTAACTATTGCCCCTACTGGGGAATATACCTACACGCCTCCAACCGATTATGTGGGTGAGGATACTTTCCAATATACCATCGTAGACAATGGCAACCCTCAGGCAACTGATACCGCTACGGTTTATATTGAAGTAACTAAGTTAGGAGATCCTCAAAATGAGCCTCCAGTAGCCAATGCCGATACCAATACTACGGAAGTGGATACACCAGTTACAGGTAATGTTTTGGTGAACGATTACGATCCCGATGGAGATCCAATTACGGTAACAACCACTACAGTAACGACAGCTCAAGGTGTGACTGTAACTATAGATCCTATCACAGGAGTGTATACTTATACGCCTCCAGCAGGATATACCGGTATTGATACTTTCCAATACACTATTTGTGATAATGGAACACCTGCCTTATGTGATACAGCGACGGTTGCCATCACGATTATTCCAGACGATGGAAATGTGACCATAGCAAATGATGATTCGTATTTTGCCTACGTAAATAATAACATTAGCGGAAATGTGTTGGATAACGACTTCGATCCAGAAGGGGATAACCAATTTGTAGACACTACCATTACGCCTGTTACCGGACCAAGTAACGGTACATTAGCTATCAATGCCGATGGTACTTTTACCTATACTCCGAATACAGATTATGTAGGACCAGATGAATTTATCTATCAAATTTTTGATGATGGGGCTCCAGTAGCAACTAGTACAGCAACCGTACACCTATTAATTGGTTTGGAAGGAAATACTACCGAAGCGATTGATGATATCAACGATACTTTTGTTAACATTCCTGTGAGCGGTAATGTATTGACCAATGATGTAGATGCTGAAGGCAACACGCAAACCGTCACCACTACTTCAGTGACCACTGCACAAGGTGTGACGGTAACTATTGCGCCTACAGGGGAATATACCTATACCCCTCCAACCGATTATGTAGGGGAGGATACTTTCCAGTATACCATTGTAGATGATGGTAACCCTCAGGCGACAGACACGGCTACGGTATATATTGAAGTATTCCCAATAGGAACACCAGATAATGAACCTCCAGTAGCCAATGCCGATACCAATACTACGGAAGTAGATACTCCAGTATCCGGAAATGTTTTGGTAAATGATTATGATCCTGATGGAGATATGATTACCGTAACAACTACTACGGTAACTACTTCTGAAGGAGTTACTGTAAACATTGATCCCGTTACAGGTCTTTACACTTATACTCCTCCAGTTGGTTTTACAGGAGTGGATACGTTCCAATATACTATTTGTGATAATGGAACTCCTTCCTTGTGTGATACTGCAACCGTTACGATTACGATTATTGACGACAATGGAAATATCACTGTGGCAAATGATGATTCTTACTTTGGATATCCAAACCAAGACATCGCCGGAAATGTATTAGACAATGATTTTGATCCTGAAGGAGACGATCAAACAGTGGATGTGTCTATCACACCAATTAATGGTCCTGCTAATGGTACGTTAGCTATTAATGCGGACGGAACCTTTACTTACACCCCGAATCCAGGGTTCTTAGGAGCGGATCAATTTGTATACGAAATTTTTGATAACGGCACTCCTGAAGCAAGAGCACAAGCTACGGCATACCTAGCAGTGCTTGATCCAGGCAACGCTATTCTGGCGGTGGACGACATCAACGACACGTTCGTCGACCTACCGGT
>CEQG01148338.1_pt1 | contig 21205 bp, 9 predicted proteins | sample 350301 | NCBI WGS metagenome assembly CEQG01 (sample SAMEA2621242, study PRJEB7988) | marine metagenome | isolation source: saline water (ENVO:00002010), including | reverse complement strand
GGTAAAAACCGTTAATGGTAAGGTCGCCACTGGCAATTTCATTTTTAAGGAAGCGTGCAAACTTAAGCACGTACCTGAAAACGAATACTATTACAATAATGGTTATCAGGTTGGGCAGATAGTTCCATAGCCCGAAGGTTATCTTTTTGACAGGCGACAGGATATAGCTGAAAAGTGTTTCTGCAAAATTCTGCGTCCACGGGAAAATTCCGAAGAGTATAGGCAGCGCAATGTAAATAAGCAGCAGAATAACAAACCACTTGACTATCGTATTCAGCATCAGCAGCAACTGTATTTGCCTGCCTGCATCAAACAGGTTATAATTCTTTATATTAATGCCTTTAATGCGCTTTCCCTCCTGTCCGTATATCTTTAATGCTGTCCACCTGAAAAGTTTGTTACAAAGCCGTATAATGAGAACCAATACCAGTATAACCAGTATGGCAAGGCCAATTTCCTTTGCGAGCGTAATAAAGCTGGTTTCCTTTTTATAGTGGGTTATGGCATCGCTTATAATTTTCCTGTAAGCCTGTGCCAGTGCTTCGGTTCCGGTATCATTCCAAAGGGCGTCATTTTCAGAAACGCTTACTATTATCGTTTCGCCCGCCATGACATCAAACGTATTTTCTGAAGGTATTACTTTAAGCGAATCGCCGCTAAAGAGGTAATCATCTCCCAGTACCTGTATGCGCTCGCTTATGGCATTGGCCCTGTCGCGGGCGGAAAAGCTGCCCAGTTTGCTGTATATGGTAAAGAGCGTATCTTTAAAAAAGCCGGTAACGGGATAGCCTTTAGCCGTAGCCCTGAGTGAATCGATACGCGCTTTTTTATCGGCAATGCGTTGTGCCTCGCGGCTGTTAAGCGCTTTAAGCTGCTGCTGTAGCTGCTCTTTTTTAAGGTTATCTGTAGTTTGTAACGATTGCAGTTGCTGTTGTAGCTGTACTTTTTTAACCGAATCGGCAAGGCGTTGCTGCTCCAACGTTTCAAGCTGCAGTTTATAATTACGGATGCCGGCAGTGTTAACGGAATCAGCCTGCTTTATTGAGTCAGCCTGAGCCAGTACGGGCAGGGCAGGGGCTATGAGCAATAAAAGTAACAGAAAGCGGAAAACTCGTTTCATCCCACAAGGTTTAGTTTGCAACAGCAAGATAGTGAAAAGTGGGTAAATATAAAGTCCTTAGCCGTAATTGGTATTTGGAACTTACTTGTAAGGATTAGTTCGTATAAGAATTGATTGAAAAACTAATAATTATCACCTATCAACCTGAGTTGCTCTAAAACAATATTTCCTTTATCAAAAAGGAATTGTACTTCGGAAGTTCTGTTTTCAAGGTTTGTCATATTATCATGTTTCATATACACACCCTTTTGAGTAATAAAGTAGAAAAAGACCTCATCTTTACCCGGCATAGCAAATTTTTCAACCGTTGTATCATTACCCTCCAGATAATGATTGGCTTCATACACCAATCCTTTAGCGGCCACATCGATATTTTCATGGGAGCCTCCACCAATTATACCACCTCCGGAACTTAAGTATAAACTGGCATCTCCAGATGCGTAACTTACTACAGTAGCAACTTCATCATCTATCCCCCAATCCATTATAAGCCCATATACTTCTAATGAATCTTTCAACTTGATACCAAGATTTTCGGTTGTTACAGTAAATGCCTGTTGCCTGAGCGCGTTATACTTGTTTGTTGTTTCACCTGCCTTATCATTTACAATATCAGTTTTTTTCTCTTTATCATTAAATTTACAGCCTGCCACCATAAATATATTTATTAAGGCAGCGAATGATATTTTAAGTTTACCACCAATACTCATAACAATAGTTTTTAAGGTTAATTAAATAAAAAATCTCTAAACCTTCTCCTGCAATACCTTAATTTCATCCCTTAGTTTGGCAGCCTGTAAAAAGTCCAGTTCTTTGGCAGCTTTTTCCATGCTTTTGCGTTTTTCGCGTATCAGCTTTTCGATATCGCCTTTTGTCATGTACGCAGTGTCCGGTTCTGCTGCCGCTTTTGCAGTATTATCATAGTGGTACTCGCTAATCGGGCTGCGTGATAGCGCGCTTTCAATCTTTTTGTTCAGCGCCTGCGGCGTAATACTATGCTGCACGTTATAATTGTGCTGCTTTTCGCGGCGGTAATTGGTTTCGTCAATGGTGCGCTGCATACTGTCGGTAATCTTGTCGGCATACATTATAGCCTTACCGTTCACGTTACGGGCGGCGCGGCCTACGGTTTGTATGAGTGAGCGGTTGCTTCGCAAAAAGCCTTCCTTGTCGGCATCCAGTATCGCTACGAGCGATACCTCCGGCAGGTCGAGCCCCTCACGCAACAGGTTGACACCTATCAGCACATCAAAAAGCCCTTTACGTAAATCCTGCATAATCTCTACGCGTTCCAGCGTATCCACCTCACTGTGAATGTAACGGCAGCGTATAGATACTTTTGTCAGGTATTTGGCAAGCTCTTCTGCCATACGTTTGGTAAGTGTGGTTACCAGTACACGCTCGTCAAGCTCTACGCGCTGCTGTATTTCTTCTATAAGGTCGTCTATCTGGTTCAGGCTCGGGCGTATTTCTATAACAGGGTCAAGCAGCCCGGTGGGGCGTATTACCTGCTCTACATAAACGCCACCACTTTTTTGCATTTCATAATCGGCAGGAGTGGCACTTACATATACCACCTGGTTTTGCAATGCCTCAAATTCTTCAAACTTCAGCGGGCGGTTATCCATTGCTGCCGGCAGTCGGAAGCCATACTCCACAAGGTTTTCCTTACGCGAACGGTCGCCACCATACATGGCATGCACCTGGCTCACGGTAACGTGGCTTTCGTCTATCACCATCAGGTAGTCTTTAGGAAAGTAGTCCAACAGGCAGAACGGGCGCGTGCCGGGCAGCCTTCGGTCAAGGTAGCGCGAATAGTTCTCTATACCGCTGCAATAACCCAGTTCTCGAATCATTTCGAGGTCAAAGTTAGTACGTTCCTCAAGTCGCTTGGCTTCAAGGTGTTTGCCTATTTCCTTAAAATAATCTACCTGCTTAACCAAATCCTGCTGTATTTCCCAAATTGCACCCTGAAGCACATCTGGGCTGGTAACAAACATATTGGCAGGATAGATGTTAAGGCGGTCATACTTTTCCAGTACCTGGCTTGTTTTGGCATCAAAAGCCTCGATCTCTTCAATTTCATCACCAAAAAAGTGGATGCGGAAAGGCTCATCGGCATAGCTTGGAAACACCTCTACCGTATCGCCTTTAATACGGAAAGTACCAGGGGTGAAATCGGCCTCAGTACGGCTGTAAAGGCTTTGCACAAGGCGGTGCAGCAGCTTGGTGCGGCTTATTACCTGGTCGCGTTCTATAGATACCACGTTTTTCTGAAACTCTACAGGGTTACCGATACCGTAAAGGCACGATACGGAAGCCACAACCAACACATCGCGCCTGCCAGAGAGCAGGGAAGAGGTCGTGCTGAGACGCATTTTTTCAAGCTCCTCGTTTATGGAAAGGTCTTTTTCTATATAAAGCCCGCTAACAGGTATATAGGCTTCGGGCTGGTAGTAGTCGTAGTACGAAACAAAATACTCAACGGCATTATTGGGGAAAAACTGCTTGAACTCGCTATATAGCTGTGCCGCCAGTGTTTTGTTGTGTGCCAGTACCAGCGTTGGCCGTTGCACCTCTTGTATAACATTGGCCATTGTAAACGTTTTACCGGAGCCTGTTACACCTAAAAGTGTCTGGTACTTTTCGCCCGACTTTAAGCCTGCGCTTAGTTGTTTTATTGCCTGTGGCTGATCGCCCGTAGGTTTATAATCACTTACTACCTGGAATTTCATTTTCTTCGCTTTACTACAAAGATAATGAATACTTGGTGCCTATTAAAACAAAGTCAGGTGTGGGATGTCCGGAGTTCGGAAATTAATTATGTCAGTTTTAAATTGGTAATTCCCCCTTTGGGGGTTAGGGGGCTTAATCTAATCAAAACACTCCATTAGCAGCAGGTCGCCTTCGCGGTGTTCTATAACCACCATTCCGTCATTAAGAGCTTCGTTGCTGCTGCCGGTTCGGTAGCCTATGGTAAGCTCATCGTCCGCCAGTTCATATTTAAGGTTTTTGCTGTGTATGCCCGATACTTTGCCTATGGGTATCAGCGAAAGGGGAGTGCCTGCCGGGTACCACTTCTGGTATTTTTGCGGCAGCAGAAAAATTTTGCTATGGTCGTCAAGCACTACTATTTTTAGCTTATCTCGAAAGCGCACAATATTGGTAATATTGGTTATGGTATGGTCGGCACGTTTACCGGTAGCCCATATAACATTTGCGGCAGGAAATCCACGGTTTATTAAATACTCAAAAGCCTTTTCAAGGTCGGTTTTATCCTGGTCGGGGGTGTGTACAATTTCTAACGGGTATTGCAGGCTTAAAAATTGCTCCGGATTAAAATTTCTGTCAAAGTCGCCAAGCAGTACATCTACTTTAATGCCGAGCTCAACAACGCGGTGCATGGCGCTGTCCAGCACTATAACCAGTGGCGACCATTCCAGTAACTGGCCCATTAACTCGCGGCTGCATTCGGCTCCGTTGGCAATAATTAAGGCAGGCTCCTGGTCGTCGCGTACTATGTGGTGTGAAGACATGTATATCTTTTAGCTGTAAAAATACAAAATACTATTGCACCATATATTCTAAAGACGATACTTCGGATAAGCGGAAGTATCCGTAAGCATAATTGTCGGGGTCAGTTTCATTGATGATGTTTCCACGTAACTGTGCCGGGGCAACCTGAAACGGCCCAATATTGCCTTCTGAAGTTGTAGTGAAAATTTTACTCATGTAGTCGAAGTATCTTTCTGAAATGCCGAAAAGCCTTATTGTCATTATTTCGCCCCTGCGGAGGTTATCAAAGATACGTACGGTATAGGTGTTATTCCCATCTGTAAAATTATCGTCAAAAACGGCATATTGCGGCCCCTTATCCTCACGGAAAAAACCGTGCATATAAAAATTCTCTATACCGGGAGGGTCATCAAAATATGCCCTTACTACCTGCTGGCCTTCTAAAAAACCATCATCTGTCTGTTCTGCGTACTGTAAATCAGGCACGGGCAGAAGGGTTTCTGTAGCAGTATAATGATTATCATCATAACTAATATGCAACGTGTAAGTTTCACCAATTACAGGCTGAAAGTTTTCGCAGGCATAAAAGCCCGGGCTGTCAGGGCCTATTTCTGTAAATTCATAAAAGCTACCGCTTTGTGAACGAATATATACATCGGCACCCTCCACCGCAGGTATTTCAGTGGCATAGTAATTTGTAGATGTGGTAAGCTTTACAAGTTGCCAGTTACCCGAATCGCCTTTATGCCAATTGATGGAGGCATCAACCACAAGGCGCGGCTCAGAAGAAGGAAGGCCTACATCTACCACATCTTCACATGCAGTAAAAAGCAGGCCTGCCATTAGTATTATCAAAATAAAGTAGTTCTTTTTCATAGCAGTTGTTTGACTAACTGCCTCAAATACAGTGCCGATTATTGTATGGTATAATTAGTTTCAACCACTTCAGAAAGGCGGAAGTAACCTAACGGATAATTATCCTCATTTGTAGTGTTAATAACATTCCCCCTCACGGTAACAGGAGGTGTCTGGAAAGGGCCTCCGCCCGAACCGCCTTCGGAAATGCTTATCAGGATGTTCATGTAGTTAAAATGCTTTTCAGATATTCCGTAAAACTTTATGCCTACATTCTGGCCTGCTTCAAAATCTTCATTCCAAATAAAATTAAACATTTCATTACCCTGGAAAAATTCATCGTCAAGCACATCATAATCAGGAAAAGGAAGTACTTCTGTATCAAAACGTACCATATAAAAATTGTCTTCGGCACCGTTATCCATCCACTTTATGCGGACTTCTATGTCTTCACCAAAAAAACCTGCATCATTTTCCTGTACAATGTCTGTTATATCCGGCACTGCATAAAGCGTTTCTGTTGCCGTATATTGCTGCTCCTGCCACGTTATATTCAGCGTATAGGTTTCGCCTATTACAGGTTCAAAGTTGGTACAGGTATATATGCCTGTACCGGTTTCTTCCGTAAAATTAAAAATTGTACCTGTGCTGTTGGTTACCTGTACAGTAGCACCGCTTGCAACAGGAATTTCTTCTTCATAATAGCCCGTTGTGGTAGTAAGCTTTATGCTTTGTGTTGTGCCATCGGTACCTTTAACCCAGTTAATAGAGGCATCTACCACCAGCCTTGGTGGCGCGGTATTTAAATCTACATCTACCACATCTTCGCAGGACGCAGCAAAAGCAGCTGTTATTATAAGAAGTAAAAACTTTATATTTTTCATGATGATGTTAGAATTATGTATTAAAACCTGAAGTTATAGGTTACACTCGGAATTATACCGAATATACTTAGCCTTACTGCCTCGTTGGCACCGGAGTCTTCATTTTGCCTGAAGGTTATAGAGGCCGCGTTCCTCCTGTTATACAGATTATAGATGCTAAACACCCATTCGCCCTGCCATCCTTTTTTCTTTTCGGGTTCGGGAGTATAGGTAGCTGATACATCAAGGTGGTGGTAAGCCGGAAGGCGTTCTTCGTTACGTTGCCCAAAACTTGGAACAACAATGTCGCCATATACATACTGCCCGTTAGGGTATGTTACCGGCTGCCCCGATTGTAATGCAAATATTGCCCCGAAAGACCATTTATTGTCAAGTTCATAAGAGCTTGTAATGGATAGGTTGTGCAGCTTGTCATAACCTGTTTTATACCATTCGCCGTTGTTAATACCTGTTTCTGTAGATGTGCGGCCCGGTGTCTGCTGCTCAGATCGCGAAAGGGTATAAGATATCCAGCCTGTTAGCTTGCCATCGTTTTTACGGATAAGCATTTCAAGTCCGTAGGCACGGGCGCGACCGTTAAGTATTACCTGCTCTATGGCATTATTGGCTATAAGGTCGGCACCATCAATATAATCTATTCTGTTTTGTATCTTTTTGTAAAACGATTCAACTTCAAGCGTATAAGCATCGTTACTGAAGTTCCTGAAGTAACCCACTGCAACCTGGTCCAGCAACTGCGGCTTTATATATTTGCCGCTGGGCGCCCAAACATCAAGCGGGGTAGGAGACGAGGTATTCGATATCAGGTGCAGGTACTGTGCCATGCGGTTGTAGCTAGCCTTTACCGACTGGTTATCATCTATTTTAAATGATATGGCTGCACGTGGCTCAAGGTTGTTAAAATCAGCAATGGTTTCGCCACTGCCATAACGCTGTGTGCCTATCGGGTCGGCCTTTTCGTAAATTTTCAGGTTCTCATCATAAGTAACCGGCTGGTTATTGGCATACAGGTTAAGGGTTTGAGAACCCAGCCTGTAAAACATACTGTACCTTAAACCATAGCTTACCGAAACTGTTTCAGAAAGTTCGTGTTCTGCATCAATATACAAAGCAGGCTCAAAAGCATATTTTTTGTCGAGCTTTTCCGGATTAACAGATGAACTTTCATCTGATGGTGTTACCTCTCCCGGATTAAAATCATAATACAACGCATTTAAGCCGTAGCTAAGTTTAAATTTATCAGATATATAGTGCTTTAAATCGTACTTCAGGTTAAAGTTCTTTATACCGGAATCCCAGTTTAACCCTATAAAATCAAGCTCCAGCCCATAATAGTAATCGCTGTAAATCATAGAGAGGTTAGCAAACAGCTTTTCGTTGAACAGGTGGTTCCACCTCAGATTAACAAAAGAGTTACCGTATATGTTATTAAAGTTGTCGCTGATATTAAACAGGTCACGACCAAAATAACCCGACAGGTAAAGGCTGTTGTTATCATTAAGCTTATAGCTTAGTTTGGTATTAAGATCATAAAAATAAGCTGAGTTCTCGTTATCAGCCAGCTTAAGGAACAGGTGCGCATAAGAAGCACGCCCACCAATAAGAAAAGAACTTTTGCCTTTTACAATTGGCCCTTCTGCAAGCAGCCTGCTTGATATAATACCTATACCACCATTCATGTGGAATTCGTTGCTGTTACCCTCTTTCTGGTAAATGTCCAGTACCGATGATACCCTGCCGCCATAACGTGCCGGTATGCCGCCTTTATACAGCTTCAGGTCTTTAATTGCATCTGAATTAAATACTGAAAAAAACCCGAAAAGATGGGAAGAGTTGAATATTGTGGCTTCGTCAAGCAATATAAGGTTTTGATCGGCAGCGCCACCGCGCACGTTAAACCCTGAAGAACCTTCGCCTGCATTGGTAACGCCCGGCAGTTGTAGTATAGATTTAAGTACATCTACCTCCCCAAGCACTACAGGCATTTTTTTTATTTCCTGTATGGAAAGTTTGTTAACGCTCATCTCAGGCTTTTTAATGTTGGCCCTGTTAACATTTTCTGTAATAACCACTTCATTAAGTTCTTCGCCCGGGTTGAGGGAAAAGTTTCTACGAATATCCTGGTTGAGTTCTATTGTTTCCTGTAGTGTACCGAAGCTGACAAAGCTTACCTGAACAGTATAAGTACCGGCAGGAAGTGAGATTGAGTAAAAACCATACTCGTTCGTGGCTACTGCAATATTCGCTTCAGGAATGTAAATAGATGCACCTATCAGGGTCTCGTTGCTTGAGGCATCGGATATGGTGCCGCTGATTGTAAACTTTTGCTGTGCATTTGCAAAAGCAAACAGCAACAAAGCTATTACCGTAAGGTAATTCCGCAAGGGTAAAATCATGATTGGAATGTGTTTGTTTTGATTTGATTGATGGTTGAACAAAATTCTATAATAAAGCCACAAGAGCTTATGGCAGTTGTAAACGTATCTTAGACGATGCTTATTGTATCATGTTACACTACTTAATGATTTTTTAACAAACCAATACCTACTTTATATTTTATCCTTAGCCTAACTAAATTGTAAAGTGTGTGCAATAAAAAAGCTGCCTCGTGGGGCAGCTTTATATTAATTTAATTTTGCAAGGATGTCGTTAAGCGTTGTGCTCGGCCTCATCGCGGCAAAAGTTTTTTCTTCGTCCGGATGGTAATATCCTCCTATGTCCTGAGGTTTGCCCTGGGCATCAATAAGCTCCTGGTTTATTTTAGCCTCGTTAGCCGTAAGCGCTTCCGCTATTGGTGTAAAAGTGTTTTTCAGTTCAGTATCCTTATCCTGCGCTGCAAGTGCCTGCGCCCAATACAGTGCAAGGTAAAAATGCGAACCCCTGTTATCTATACCGCCCAGCCTTCGGGCAGGCGATTTATCGTTTTCAAGGAACTTTTCATTTGCCTGGTCAAGCGTTTCAGAAAGTACAAGTGCTTTTTCGTTTCCGAATGTTTGCCCAAGATGCTCTAATGAAACGCCAAGTGCAAGGAATTCGCCTAAAGAATCCCAACGCAGGTAACCTTCTTCGATAAACTGCTCGATATGTTTTGGCGCCGAACCACCCGCACCTGTTTCAAACAGTCCGCCACCGTTCATCAACGGAACGATAGAAAGCATTTTAGCAGAAGTACCAAGTTCTAATATTGGGAAAAGGTCGGTAAGGTAATCCCTTAGCACGTTACCGGTAACTGATATGGTATCCTGTCCGTTCTTGATTCTTTCCAGAGTGAAGTTTGTAGCCTCAACAGGGTTCATAATCCTTATGTCAACACCTGTAAGGTCATACTCTTTAAGGTATTCATTTACTTTCGCGATTATCTCCCTGTCATGCGCCCTGTGTTCATCAAGCCAGAATACTGCCGGGGTGTCGCTTAGCTTAGCCCTGTTAACGGCAAGCTTAACCCAGTCGCGGATGGGTGCATCTTTCGTCTGGCACATCCTGAAAATATCTCCTGCGCCTACTTTCTGCTCCATTACAGTTTCTCCGGCCTGGTTTATCACCCTAACCGTACCTTCGCTCTTTAACTGGAACGTTTTATCGTGAGAGCCGTACTCTTCCGCTTTTTGGGCCATAAGCCCAACGTTTGGCACGCTGCCCATTGTGGCAGGATCAAAAGCGCCGTTTTCTTTACAAAAATCTATAGTGGCAGTATAAACACCGGCATAACACCTGTCCGGTATCACTGCAAGTGTATCCTGCTGTTTGCCCTGTGCATTCCACATTTGACCGGATGTGCGTATCATGGCAGGCATAGAGGCATCTACAATAACATCAGACGGAACGTGCAGGTTGGTAATACCTTTATCAGAGTTTACCATGGCTATGGCAGGGCCGTTTTGCATGGCGGCATCCAACGCAGCTTTAACTTCGTCTTCCTGTGGTGTACCTGCAATTTTTGCATATACATCGCCAAGCCCGTTGCGGGTATCTACGCCCAGCTCGCGGAAAAGCCCGTCATACTTTTCAAAAACATCTTTAAAGAATACTTCTACTATGGCTCCGAAGATAATAGGGTCTGACACCTTCATCATCGTAGCTTTAAGATGCACTGAAAATAATATGCCCTGTTGTTTTGCTACTTCAACCTGTGCGGCAACAAACTCTTTAAGAGCGTTTATACTCATTGCAGAAGTATCTATAACCTCTCCCGCTTTTAATGGAGTGCTTTGTTTTAAAACTGTTACAGTACCATTGTTATCAACAAACTCTATCCTTACATCATCCGCATTTTGCATGGTAGCCGATTTTTCACTTCCGTAAAAGTCGCCATGGTCCATACTGGCCACGTGGGTTTTAGATCCTGAAGACCATGCACCCATGCTGTGCGGGTGTGCCTTTGCATAATTCTTAACTGCTTTAGGCGCCCTGCGGTCAGAGTTTCCTTCGCGCAGTACAGGGTTTACAGCCGAACCAAGCACTTTTGCATAACGTGCCTTTATCTCTTTTTCTTCATCTGTTTTCGGCTCTTCAGGATAGTTAGGCACTGCATATCCCTGAGACTGTAATTCTTTAATAGCCTCTTTAAGCTGCGGCACAGATGCCGAGATGTTGGGCAGCTTTATAATATTAGCTTCCGGTGTTTTGGCAAGTTCACCAAGTTCTGCAAGCGCATCACCAATTTTCTGCTCATCTGTAAGATGGTCAGGAAAGTTTGCAAGTATCCTGCCTGCAAGCGATATATCGCGTGTTTCTACAGCAATACCGGCAGGTGCGGTAAAAGCTTTAATGATTGGAAGTAATGAATGGGTAGCCAGCATTGGGGCCTCATCAGTTATCGTATAGATAATTTTTGATGCATCAAACATTTGTTAAAGGTTTTTATTGCGCCTGTATAATGCGCATAATTAACAGAAATAGTTGTTGTTTGTTCGGGTTGCTTAAATATGTGGTGTAGGGGCAGTATTATTAAGATAAAAGCCTTTAAACCTGCATTTAAAGCAAGGTTCGCAAATATAGGAAAATATAACAAGAATGAGTGATGACAATTTGGCAAAAAAACGTTGTAGTAATTTTACATTTCGCAATTTTCAGGATGTTGGAATGGCCCCAGCGGTATATAAAAATAACCCCGGGACTCAGCCCGGGGTTATTTAGTTGGATGTATGGATGATTTAGAAAACAGTTTTCTTAGTAACTGTACCTTTATCGGTAGCAATGGTTATTATTAGCATTTGGTCTTTGGCTTCTATTTCATTTAATGAAACTTCAGAAGCACTGTTGCCATTCTTGTTTAGCAGCACCCTGCCGTGAATATCATATACGGTTACTTTTTCTATAACAGTATTTACAGATGAAATGGTAAGTACATTTTTGTTATCATAAACTATAACATCTGTAGCTGCCTGCTCATGCTTGTCAGTATCAAGTGCGGCGAACTGGTAGCTAACGCTAAACCTTTCGTTAAACTGACCTGCTTCTGTAGTAAAGGTATAATCACTTTCGGTAATATCTGTTACTATGCCGGTTGTGTTATCGGTAAGATAAATCTGCTGGCCTTCGGCAAATAATCCGTCTGTATTATTAAGTGCAAAGGTATAAGTACCTGCTGCGGCTGCATTATAGCCTAGCGGCACTACATCTGTAGCTGTAAATGCCTCACGTGCCTGTACGTTAAGCAGGTTTTCTCCGGCTGTAGAATAAACATTTAGAGGTCCGTCGCCAATAAGGGCTTTACCATCCCAGCCATAGTCAATTCCGTTTGTGGTTACGTTGCTGTATGCTATAGCCATCTGGCTGAACAACCCGTTATCATCAGTCAGGTTTAACCAGAAACGTGAAATATCCACACTGTTATTTTCCTGATTTGTCCTGAAGAACTGGCCGTTGTTTACATTTCTCCTCATGTTGTTGTTAAACACTACCGAGCCGCCGGTTGCCTGAACAAAGAAGCCCTGGCCAACGTTGATTACCCATTCTGAAGGGTCTCCTGTAAAGGTATCAGAACCTGTATCGCCGCCCGGTGCCTGGTTTGCCGTATAGGCTGCCATAGTTATGGTTGCATACGTACTTGTGGTAGCACTGGTATCGTTACGCTTGCGGAAGAAATATAGTGCAGATGACTCCTGTAGTGTACTCTCGTTAGCAGCATAGAAATCATAAATGTTGATTGGTGAAGGGTAGGGGTTGCCTATAAGGTTATAACCATTTGCGGTTACCGACATTTCTACTGCATAGTCGCCGTTGTTAAGTGTACCTTCAAATGTACCTGTCCATTGCACGCCTGGTGTACCATCTACATAAGCAGGGTGGTTGTTTGGCATACGTATCAGATAAGAAAGCCCGGGCTCAAAATCATTTGTCATAGGGTCTATACCTGTATAAATGTCAAGTGTTTCGCTGTAATCGTAAAAACGTGTAGGAACCGTCATTGGAGAAAAATCATGCAGGTTTTGCCCTTCAACCGGTGCCGACCATAAAGTGTAATCAAGCCTGTATAGCGGTGAACTGGTTTTAAGCGCCCTCACTTCACCAATATTGGCAACATCATTTACCTGTATTACGTTGGCATTATCTTCTATGACAAAGTTTTCTGCAGCGGCGTTGTTTATAATCTGGTTTACCACTGTTATAGAAGTACCCGTAGCTACTGTAAATGTACCGCTGTTAACGGTTATGCTCTCAGGAGCAAATTCTCCGTCGGTAGCTGTATTATAATCTGTTGCAATCACTACACCTACTGTATTGTCAATCTCTATCGGCGTTACACCGTCAGATTTAAATTCCGGTATCCACTTTGCAGTACCATCTACCATTGCCCATGTAATGTCTCCGGTAGTGGTAACAGGTATTACGTTAGAATTTGCTGTAACACAGCCATCGGTGTACGCACGAACCCTGTAGTAATAAGTTGTAAACTGCTCAAGGCCTGTTATATCAAATGAAGTAACATTATTTACATCAAGGTTTTGATAACCGGCTACAAAATCGGGTACAAAACCGCCGTCAAAATCATGCATACCCAGGTTACCAACATAATCCTGATCAAAAACATCCCACTCTGTTGTAAGTGTTGTAAAGGCGTCAGCACCTGTACCTGTAGGGCTTTCTGTAATACCTCCAAAAACGTTGCTCCTTCTTACCAGTGTCCTTTCAGATGTACTATAGCCGTTAGCCCCTGTCCAGGCAGATCCGGGATCGTCACCTATTCGTCCTATAATATCAACGTAAGAATCAGTAGAGATTTTGAAAAGCGCAACGGCATCATCCCCGTTATAGTTTGCTATGCTCGATGCAATAGCACTGCCTCCATATATAGCCGCACCCGCATTTTTATATACAATGGTAGCGCCATCCTCTAATGTACCTGAAAGCGTTACGTCACCAAAAGTATCATTTGGCGTACTACTACCATTAGAGAACAGCAGTAATTTGTAATCAGACAGGTTTACAGTACTACCTGTACCATTATAAATTTCCAGGTATTTATTATTGCTGCTGCCTTCTATATACTCCGATATAAAAAGGTCTGAAGCATATTCATATCCTCCAAAATCAGGATTAGTACTTACTTCAATAATATATCCGTCGGCATTTTCAACCGGTTCCCAAGTGGCTGTAAAGCCGGTTTTTGTTATTGCTTCACCCGCAGTGGCAACAGGAGCACTTATAGCTGTTGTGGTAAACTGCTGCTGTGCACTGTAAACAGTTACGTTATCGGCATTGGTAGTGTAAGCTTTATAGTAGTAAACCGTACATGGTGCCAAGCCTGTTACAGATACACTGAAGTTGCCTCCCGCATCTATACCATCTCCAACAATCTGTGTACCTGAACCATTACTGAAGTTATTTACCGGGCTGTATTCTATACCATAAGAGGCTATAGCACTACATGCACCCTCAGTAATTTGCGCAGCAAGTGTTGCTGAAACCATTGTAATATCTGTAGCGGCTCCGGCTGTTGCTACCGCAGGTGTATTAATACCGTTAGCTGTTGTATTCAGGTCTAAAAATGCAGCTTGGTACGGAGCTTCTCCGGTAACTGTAAGTACATCGGCATAAGCCTGGGCTAAAGTCGGGGTAAATTTTACATAAACCGTAGTTTCTTCTCCGTTATAATTACTAATCTGTAATGTTGGGGTATAAGATCCACCTTCTGTAAGCGAGAAGCTGTACCCTTCAAAAGCAGGGATGTTTAGCACTGCATTGCTCATATTCGAGCCACTGAATGTAAAGTAGCCTACACCTTCGCCATTTAAGCAAATGTCGCCAAAATCAAGCATGTCATCAACAAGGGTAAGGTAAGCCAGTGTTTCGGTCTGTACTATGTTCGAATTTTCTGATGTACACGCGGCAACCGCCCTGACCCTGTAATAATATTGGGTGGCAGGAGTAAGCCCCGTTACCTCCTGAGATGTACCTGCTACTGCAAGGTTGCTGTAACCTTCCACTAACTGCGAGTGTGAAATCTTAAAATTATCAAGCTGGTACCTTTGGTTATTGGCAGTAGGCGAAGTAGTTTGTATGCGTATTTTTGAGTTGGCAGTACCATTTGTTATGGTTACCGAGTAGGTAACAAAATTATCTGTCAGTGTTATGTTGCTGCCCACCTGAGTGAAAGATACACCGTTAGCGGCATGTAATACCTGTAATACAGGTGCATTACCATTATAAACTTTCGCATCAAAGGTAAACGTGGCTACACCTCCGTTACCTGATATATCAATTGTAGGAGTGGTTATATCTCCGGCACCGCTGCCGTTACTTAATCTTATCTGTCCGTTCTCCCTGTATATTCTTGAACCGGACCATCCTGATACAGTTGTATAATTATTAAGCGTGTTGGTAGCTGCAAGGTCACTGTCTGTTTCACCTCCTGTAGGTGCGCTGAAACCTGAGAAGTTTTCTTGAAGCACTGTAGTTTCAAACTGCGGAGATGTACCCACATCCAGCCTGTACCCTGTAGCGCCTGTTACAGCATTCCAGTTGGCAGTAAAGCCAGTTTCGGTAACATCGGTAGCTGCTGTTGCCAGCGGAGCGCTTATTACTTCAGTACTAAATGTCTGCTCGCTGCCATAGTGAGTGCCTGCGTTATCTGTTGCAAAAGCCCTGTAGTAGTATGTAGTACAGGCATTTAACCCGGTAATTTCTACAGAATAATCAGAACCGGTAAGGTTACTGCCAGCTACCTGCGTTCCTGTGCCTGCTGTAAAGCCCTGTGTAGTGCTGTATTCTATACCGTAAGCTGTAATTTCAGAGCAGGCTTCTGTTGCCTGTCCTGCAAGGGTTGCTGTAAATTGCCCAACAGCTGTTGCAGTGCCTGTAGTAACTGTTGCAGGGGTATTGATTCCTGTTGCAGATGCTATATCAAATGTAAGCAGTTCTGTTACTGTACCGCCGTTATTATAGCTTATCAGAATATCTGTTGCACTGTAATCTATAGCTGACGTTGGTGTAAAATGCACCTCGATGGTAACCTCTGCACCACTAAAACTGTTAAGTGTGTAGGTACCGTTTGTAAAGCTGCCGCTGTTAAGGCCAAAGCTAAAACCATTTAATGGTAAATATCCGCCTGCGCCATCAGGCGTTGCAGAGCTTACTGTAAGTGTTACAGGGCTGTCAAAATTTTCGCCACTGAATGTTATAAAGCCAGATGCGTTTGTGTCATTAAGGCAAACTTCGCCAAAAGTAAGGCTGCTGTTTACAGGTACAAGGTAAGGCTCTGTAGCTTCACTTGTAGAAGCAGTTGTTACAGGGCCAAATCCTGTTTGCACACCCGAACCGTTTTGTGCATTCACCGCAAAATCATAGCTTGTAGATGGTGTAAGCCCGTTAACTGTAACATTAGCCCAGTTAGCAGCAGTAGCCCAAACAGGTGTTGCTGATATGGTACCATCTGTATTTAAAAATCCTGATATCACACCTCCGTTTATACTTACAGCATATAATGTAGCGCCGTTAGCATTAACTGTTACCTGCAATGAAGATGTTGTTGCACCATTAACCGTTGGAGCTAAAGGTGTTGCTGCAAGCGTCCAGAAGCTGGCATTGCTACCGTTTGCTGAACCTCCGACAGCCCTGAAGTTGTACAGTGTGTTAACTGACAGGCCGGTTACTACAGCACTGATGTTTTGAGTTCCTGTAACTGAAGATGGCGTTGCAGATATAGTAGAGCCATAACCTGTTGTTAAACCATATTGGAAAGATGTTGCTGTTGCATTACCGTTAGTTACACTACCATTTAAGGTTGCCCCGGTTGTAGTTATGGCTGTTGCTGCATTTGTAGTAACTGTAGTTATAAGTCCCGTACCTGAAACGGCTACGTTTTGGGTGGCGCTTCCTGAACTTAAAGTAACGTTACCGGATTTTGCACCTCCGCTTTGAGGACTAAAGCGCACATAAATAGGAACGTTTGTTATAGTGCCTGAGCCAAAGTTGATAGACACTGATGCAGCGTAACCTGAAGACTGGCTTAAACTAACCTGAAAGTTAGTATTAGGTGCTGTTACTGTAACATTAGAGGTAAGGCCGCTACCCGAAACAGTAAAAGAACTGCCTGTACTGTTAGCACCAACCACTACAGAACCAAAGTTTGATGTAAAGCCGGTTGTATTTACCGACAGTGATTGACCACCCAGTTCAACATTATCTATATAAACCCTCCTTGATGTAGAAGTGTTAGCAAAAGATTGATAAATACCAAAATAAGAAGATGTTGTGTAAGAGTTATCTGTTAGGGTACTGCCGGCAATGGCAGGTGTTGAAGCATAAGTGAACCCGGTAGAGGTATATAGTTGCCATACGCCGCTTGAACTCCTTGTTATCCTTATATTAAGGCCATTTTGTAAAGCTCCTGTGGCATATGTTGCTGTAGAAAAATCTCCCACTTTTGTACCTGTTCCACTGCCTGTCTTTTTCCATAGCTCGATTTTATCAGAAGAGCCATTTGTACCAAGCTTTAAAAAGTATCCGGTCCAGCTGCTGGTTATATTACCTGTTACAGCAGTATTAGACATTAATATAACCCCAAAATGGTTAGTACTTGACGGATCAAAATCCGGTGATGCAAGCGAAAACTTCCATTCACTTACTTCAGTACTTGGTGTAGTTAATGCTATATTACCCTGACTTGAATTAGAAGCAAGATAATTACCATCGGTTGCCGCACTACCACCCGGTACAGGTGAATTTGTTATAACTGAAAAGCCGGAGTCTCCAGACCAAACCGGGTTTGCTGTAAAGTTTCCATCAGTGAAGTCATCAGTCTGCCCCCAAGAGAAACAAGACAGAAAAACGAATAATACAGTGAAAATTTTTTGATGTAATCTTTTCATCATAAAGGTTTAAATTAATATTTGGATAATTTGAGGAAGGTTGGTAATCAACCGGATACAAATATTAACTTCCTGTATTAACTGAGGGTGTTATTTATGTGAAAAGACCGTTATTATACTGTTAAGTGGTTTATTGTTAATAAATTAGAAAGGATGTAGGGGGATTTTGTTAATCAATATAAGATTATATTGTAAATAATAGATTTTGTAAAAAATACTACATCAGTTTAGAATAATTTTATATGATTTTACATTTTTACCGTTACCTATATTTAATATATAAATACCTTTTGTGTTACATGCAATGTTAATTGAATTTATAGCAGGACCCGATTTTACTTTTTGTCCTACCATATTATATACTTCGTATTCATAATTACTGCTGGTGGTATTATCAATATATATAGTGCCGGTTGTAACAGTAGGATATACAATTAGTTTTTCTTTATCAAATGTATCAGCGTGTAAAGCCCAGGGGTTTTCCGCCTCCGGGCCGCCCCATATCTGTGTGGCAAGGTGCGGGTTGTCAATAAACGGATTGCGGTTACCCTGCATTTCCTGTAGTACAGTATTGCGGTTTAGCTCATAAGCACTTACAGGATCTTCGGCATTCCATTCTAAAAATATATCAGGCATATCCATATTATAGGTAGCATCATCAAAACCAACCACAACTGCAAGGCAGCGCGACTGGTAGCGCACATACATATACATCATCATCCTGGCAATATCACCTTTCCATTCGTCGCCGGGGTAAAAGTAACTCCCGTTTACCACTGCTGCATTACCGGAGCCTTCGGTAAAACGCTTCTTGCTCCTCATGTTGTTCATATAATAATCTATAGCCCTGAGATGGTGTGCGTCAGACCCCGGCCCATCAAACTCAAGGTTCGGGTTGCCGAGTGAACGCGGATAAACATGTTCCCTTACCCAAAGGCCTTCGCAGCTCGTGGTGTGGCAGCTAAAGTCTTTATCGCGAGTCCTGTCGTTATCAGGGTCATCATCCGTATCATTGTATCCGTAAATAAGAAATACATTTTCCGGATTTTCAGGGTCTAAGTCGGCTGATTTAAGTGCTGTCCACACTTCAGGAGTATATACCAGCTCATTGGTATGTGTATCTGTTATTAAATCTGCCAGTTCATTTTTCAGCGCATTGCCACTTAGTTCAAAGTTTACAGTATTGTAATATTCCGGTATTTGCGCAACTGCACAAAAAGGCAGCAGTAATAAAATAAAAATCCTTTTCATTAATTCCGTTATTTATCGAAGCAGCGAGAAGTGAGCTTTAAACTCCCTGTTACTGCCATCTGATGAAGTATATAATAGTTTAAACCAGTAGTCGGTTGCAGGAAGCTGTTCGCCGTTAAAGCTACCATCCCAGCCATTGGCTCCGGGCTTTACAACCGATACTACCTTGCCATACCTGTCAAAGATATAAATTATCGCATTGTCCTGACCGCTAAGCCCTTTGATATTCCAAGTGTCACGTATACCGTCACCGTTGGGGCTGAAGAAGCGGGGATAATCAAGTGCATAAACTTCTAAGACTACCGGGTTACAGCCGTTTTTATCATTTACTATAATTGTATAGAACCCTTCGGTTATCCCTGTAAATACATTATCATCCTGAAAAGGGCCTCCGTTAAGGCTGTATTCATAGTCCCCTGAGCCACCTGTTACATCAACCGTAATCGTTTGCCTGAACTGGAAATCAGTTTCCACAATTGCCGTAGCCACCGCAGGTGAAGAAACACGTACAGTTGCTTCAGCGCTTGCTGTACAACCATTGGCATTGGTTACAGTTACCGTATAATCTCCCGGTTCTATAACAATAAGAGTGTTTGTGGTGTTAGGCAATGTTTCACCATCTTTCGTCCATACAAAACTATTAACGCCTAAAGGCAGCCCTGTGTTGATAATGATTGCATTGTTCTCACCGGTTTCTAAGTCACGGCACAGGTAATAAATATCCTCAAGTTCAGGCTCAGGTAATGCAATTACATTTACCGTAAACTCGGCTGAAGCAGTACATTCAGCACCTACCGTATAGCTGATAGTGACCGTACCATCTGTAATACTTGTAACGAGTCCGTTTTCATCTACTGTGGCTATATTGTCATTGCTGCTTGTCCATATGCCATCCAGTACAAGGTTTTCAAGCTGGGTAGTTTCGCCTGCGCAGATAGTGCCATTTCCTGTAATTATACCAGGATCAGGCGCTGGCGCTGGAGGGTTATTAATAGTTATGGGTTCTGAGTCTTCAGTACAACCGGCAGCATTCCTTACGGTTATGATATATGTTCCGGGCGCTACATCAGGGAAGGTAGCATTAGCCTGATAGGTTATGCCCGAATCAATACTATAACTAAAGCCGGGGCCTCTTGGCGAGTTGACCTCAATTTTACCAAATGGGTTGTCACAATCCGGCTGTAATGCTGTAACTATCGGTAGTGCAGGAAAAGCAGGTTGCGGCTGTACAATTTTTGTTACCGGTAATGAAACGCAACCATCAGCATTCTGTACCCTTATTACATAAGAACCCGGTGTCAGGTTAGTAAATTCGTTGCTGGTTTGGTAGGTTGCACCATTATCTATACTGTACTGCAAGCCTGTACCTGTAGGCGATGTAATAGTAATACTTCCTGTAGCAATGGTACAGTCAGGGTTTACAACATCTGCAACAGGCACTCCGGGTGTTTGTGGTGCCGGATTTATGGTTACAGGTGTAGGGTTTGCCGATATACATCCGGCTGCGTTACGCACATATACATTATATGTTGCAGGAGCCAAACCTGTAAATGTTGCAGATGATTGATAGTTGATACCGTTGATACTGTATTGTAATCCTGCACCGGTTGGCGACAGTACGGTTATGTTGCCCGTACTGCTTCCGCATGATGGCTGGTTAGCCAGTACTACTGCATCGGCAGGAATGTTAGGTACGGTAGATATGGTAACATTTACCGGTGCTGAGGTACAGCCCGACTGGTTACGTACTACAAGTTGGTACTGGCCGGGAGTAAGGTTGGTGAATATGTTACTGTTGCTATATGTACTTCCGTTGTTTATACTGTACTCCAACCCTGTACCGACAGGCGAAGTAATTGTAATACTTCCGAAAGGATTTGTACAGGTAGGGTTGGTTTGTGTGTAACCTGCCTGCTGAGGCACGGCAGGAGCAGCGTTTATAGTAGCTGTTGCCGGATTTTCTGATATGCAGCCTGCGCTGTTTTTCACAAATACACTGTATGTATTAGGAGTAAGCCCGCTAAACACTGTGCTGCTCTGGTAGTTAATACCGTTTATACTATAGGTTAACCCGGTTCCTGTAGGGGAATTTACTGTAATACTTCCAAAAGGGGTATTGCACGTAGGCTGCACAGCTGTTATAACGGCATCTGCCGGGATGCCAGGTGCAGGGGCAATGGTTACCGAGATAGGTTGCGAGGTACATCCTTCAGCATTCTGAACAACTAAACTATATGTATCAGGTACTAAACCGGTAAATGACGATT
>CEQG01131047.1_pt1 | contig 21290 bp, 24 predicted proteins | sample 350301 | NCBI WGS metagenome assembly CEQG01 (sample SAMEA2621242, study PRJEB7988) | marine metagenome | isolation source: saline water (ENVO:00002010), including | reverse complement strand
GTTGCGGCAGCGCTTAAAAAAGGTAAAGCAGTAGTATCGGCCAATAAAAAAATGATAGCCGAACATTTTGATGAACTGCTGCAATTGCAAAAGCAATATAATGTGCCGTTGCTGTATGAAGCGGCAGCGTGTGCAAGTATGCCTATAATACGTAACCTTGAAGAGTATTATGATAACGACCTTTTAGAATCTATAGAAGGGATAGTGAATGGTTCTACCAACTACATACTTACCAAAACCATACAGGAAAACCTGAGTTATGAAACAGCGCTAAAACAGGCACAGGAAAAAGGTTTTGCAGAAAGCAACCCGTTGCTGGATGTAGGCGGGTTTGACGCCAAGTATAAACTGCTGATACTGCTTGCCCATGCTTTTGGGCATGTAGCAAAACCCGAAGAAATTATAAATATTGGTATAGATAACATTGGAGCACTTGAGCTTAAATATGCACGTGAAAAAGGGCTTAAAATAAAACTGGTAGCGCAGGCGTATAAAAACCCGGATGGTAAGATAACTGCCTTTGTACTACCCAAATTTGTAGGCCCTGAAAACAGGCTGTATCATGTAGATGATGTGTTTAACGGGGTAATTACCAAAACCGCATTTGCCGATACCCACTTTTTTGTAGGGCGCGGCGCCGGCGCCCACCCTACCGCATCAGCAGTACTATCAGATATATCTGCGCTTAGCTATGATTATAAGTATGAGTATAAGAAGATAGAGCGCGGCGAAGGCAGCGACTTAACTCATGATGTATACCTTAAGGTATTGCTAAGGCACAGGCACGAAGATAATATTGTACTTAAAGACCATTTTGTAACTATTGAAGAATCATATATCAATAACCATTCGGCATATGTTACAGGAGTTATTTCGTTAACCAACCTGAAACAAATTGGCGAATTGTTTGGCGGAACGTCTTTTATTCTTGTAGAAACCGTTACGGCGCAACATTACCTGCCAGAACTTGTAAATTAGTGTTTTTTGTTTGTAAAGGCACCGTTAAAAACGTAGTTATACTTTTAAGCGGTGCTTTTATTTTTTATATTCCTTCACCCCTGCCTTTACTTCTACCATAAGGTCGTTTTGCTGTGGTGGTATTGGGCAGGAGTATTTATAATTATAAGCACAGTAAGGGTTATAGGCTGTATTAAAATCAATGTAAATAATATCGCCTTCAGGCGCTTTAAGGTCAATATACCTGCCACCGCCATAGCTGCCGTTGCCTGAGGTTAGGTCTGTAAACGGCAGGAAAAGATGATCTTTATACTCTTCTTTTTTAGTCAGTTCTACATTGCGGAACACATCCAGCTTGCATTCTTTACCCATTAGTGTAAAATGCAGTTCACCATACTTAACATATATAGGCTTTCGCTCTGTAGTGGTGGGCATCTCAAATGGCTTTTCATCCGGGGTACGTACCAGTTTTGCCTGCACGCAATACTGCATATCTATCGGATAAAAATCAAGCGATTTGAACTTTTTAAGATCTTTTTTTGTGAGAGGTGATTCTTCCGGATTGGCATATTTCGCATTAAGCTGCTTTTGGTAAGCAACAGCAGCTTCTTCAGAACATTGTGCCTGTACAGATAGTATCCAGAAAAAGGCTACCAGGGTAAGTATAACTTTCATGCTTTTTGTAATTAATAATACAAAAATAACAATTCACCTGCTAATTACCCCGATTGGTTAGCGTTCAAAATATGTACCTTTGCAACTCTAACTTTTTTAACATGTTTCGCCTTGCCATAACCCGCTATCTTAACAACTTCAGGGGCTTTAGCCGCGAAATATGGATACTTGCAGCCATTACCTTTATTAACCGGGCGGGCACAATGGTACTGCCTTTCCTCTCTAAATACCTGAAGGAAGACCTGCATTTTGATTATGATGAAGTAGGTACGGTTATGGTATTTTTCGGCTTAGGCTCTTTAATTGGCTCGTGGCTTGGCGGCAAGCTTTCAGACAAAATCGGATTTTACAAAATAATGGTCTTCAGCCTGTTTACTACAGGCATTGCTTTTTTTGTTATACAGCACGTTACAAGCTTTGTGGGTATGTGTGCCGCCATGTTTGGCATTATGGTTATTGCTGATATGTTCCGCCCTGCCATGTTTGTATCGCTTGGCGCGTATGCCAAACCCGAAAACCGCACCCGAGCGCTGACACTGGTACGCCTTGCCGTTAACCTGGGGTTTGCTGCCGGCCCTGCACTGGGTGGGCTTATAATACTTGGCATTGGCTATAAAGGACTCTTTTGGGCAGATGGTGCAAGCTGTATCATATCCATCACCTTGTTCTGGCTTTTGGTTAAAGAAAAAAAGAAACTACCCACAGATACGGCCCATGCGGTTGTAACCAATAAATATCACAGCGTTTTCCATGACGGTCCCTATATGCTTTTCCTGCTCAGCAGCTTTTTAACCGCTGTAACATTTTTTCAACTGTTTACCACGCTGCCGCTATACCATAAAGAGGTTTATGGGCTAACAGAGTTTCATACCGGCTTACTTATGTCTTTAAACGGACTTTTGGTATTCGCGCTAGAAATGCCTTTTGTAGGCTACTTTGAGCGCAAAAAAGTGGCAAAGCTTAAAATTGTGCTGTGGGGCTCTTTCTTAATGGGGTTAAGTTTTTATGTACTGCTTTTAAATGTATGGCTGGGTGTGCTTATAGTCGGGCTGCTTTTCCTGACATTTGGAGAAATGTTTTGTTTTCCCTTCTCCAACTCATTCGCTATGGGCAGGGCGCCACGAGGCCACGAAGGCAGATATATGGCTTTTTATACCATGACCTTCAGCATGGCACATATAGTCAGCGCAAAGGCGGGTATGGGCATAATAGACGAATGGGGCTATAACACCAACTGGGTTGTTATGGGTAGTGCAGGCATGCTTGCCATGTTATGTATTGTGTTGTTGCAATATAATTTACGCAGTGAACACAAATAATTTACTTCTGTAATACAACATTTAACTAACGGTTTAGTTATTTAACTATAAATTTAGTTTGAAAACTAAAAAAATAGTTTTAGCTTTGTTTATATAAATACTGAACCATGCAAAAACTGACAAACAAGGAAGAAGAGATCATGCATATTTTATGGAAGCTGGAAAAAGCTTTTGTAAAAGATGTGCTTGCAGAAATTAAAGACGACAAGCCTCATTACAACACACTTTCTACCATTATAAGAAACCTTGAAGAAAAAGGCTATGTGGGGCATACGGCTTATGGCAACACACACCAGTATCATCCTGTAATAACGAAAGAAGAGTACAGGCAGGGGTTCATGAACAACGCCATACAAAACTACTTTAATAACTCTTACAAGAGTATGGTATCCTTTTTTGCGAAGGAAGAGAAGATTAGTGCTGAAGAATTACGCGAAATACTCGAAATGATCGAAAAAAAGAAATGATATGGAAAACCTTATCATCTACCTGCTAAAGGCATCGGGGCTGGTGGCTGTGTTTTATACAGCTTACTACACCCTGTTGAGAAAAGAAACTTTTTTTACCTCAAACCGTAGCTTTCTGCTGGCAGGACTGGTAACATCGGCTGTAATGCCGCTACTGGTACTAACGCATACCGTATGGATAGAGGCTACAGAGAAAACACAGGTGCAGCTAACGCCTGAGGAACTGCAACAATACCTGCAAATGCAGCAGATGGCAGCCCTGCAAAGCGAACCGGAACCCATTAACTGGTACAATATAGCAGGTTATATTTATGTTGTAGTGGCTGTATTTTTCCTGTTCAGGTTTTTATACCAGCTATATTTAGTAAGGAAGATGCTAAAAGGTGAAAAAATCATTAAGCAAAATGGCTTTAAATATATCGATTCCGAAACTGTACAGTCGCCGTTCTCATTTTTCAGCTACATTGTTTATAATTCGAAGTTACTGACAGATAACGAACTTGAAAATGTACTAAGCCATGAAAAAGTGCACAGCAGGCAAAAACATTCTGCTGATATGATAATCAGTAACCTGTTTTGCATACTGTTGTGGTTTAATCCTTTTATCTGGCTTTACAAAAAAGCAGTGGCACAAAACCTTGAATTTATCGCCGATGCCGAAGCCATAAAACAAATAGCCGATACCAAAGCTTATCAAAAAACATTATTAAAAATAACAGTACAGCCCGAATGTACTGCAATCATCAATCACTTTTATCAATCATTAATCAAAAAACGAATCGTTATGCTTAACAAAAAACAATCTAAAACGAGAAATTCGTGGAAGTATGCCGCTGTAGTGCCTGCCCTCGTTGCCTTCATGGTATTGTTCCAGCTCGAAGTAAGGGCACAGCAAACAGAAGCAGCAGAGAAATCTGTTTATATTGAAAGCACTAAAATTGCGCTTGAAGTCAATAAGGATAGTAAAGACGAAGCGCTTGAAGCAGAGAAGAGTTTCTTTAAGTCGGAATATAATGTTGATGTTAATTTTTCCGCAATTAATCGTAACGATAAAGGAGAGATAACTGCCATAAAAGTTACCATTAACGATGGTACTGACGAGAGCGTGTACCAGGTTAAAGGCTCTAAGCCCATAAAAGCCTTTACGGTTGAACTGACTACAGACAACAACGGTAACGTTAAAACAGGCTTTGGCGTAGCACAGGGGCTTAAAATCAGTGCAGGCAGTATTGACGTTAATAATACTGATGAAGATACCTTATTCCTGAACAGGCAGGATGTACTGAAAGACAGAAATGTAATCAGGAACAGGCAGGGTTTTGGAGAAACGGCTATGCAGCAACCTGCGGCCGGTAACGGACACTGGACATTAAGCAGCTGGAAATTTGGCGACAAAGATGCACTTGTAATTATAAACGGTGTAAAGCAGGAGAAAGGTGAGCCTATAAAAATTTCACTTGATGAAGAACTAAGTGAAGTAAAAGTGCTTACCCCAAAAGAGGCTAAAAAGAAATATGGTAAAGATGGTAAAAACGGCGCTATGGAGGTAACTACTAAAAGAGAGCAATCAGGCCGCTTTACCACCTATACCTTTACAGAAACAGTACCTTCACGCATGAAGATGTATATTGGGAATGAAGGGCTTGATTATGATGTAATGATGGCAGAAGTTGCACGTATGCGCGAATTTGCAAACGTAGATTTTGAATCGTCAGAAATTATACTTGCCGACCAACTGAAAACCTTGGGTAACCTTACGCCTGAAGAAATAGAAGCGATAAAAGAAGACCTGAAAAAAGCACAACTTGAAATCCGCAAATTAGGAGACGAAAATTTCAGGACTTTTAAATTTTCACTTGAAGAATTTGAAGAGGCAAAAGAAGCCATGGAAGAAGCCCGTACTGCTATAGAGGAAAGAAGAAGTGAATTGGAAGACCGCAGGCACATGCTTAACGAGCGGAGGGAGCAAATTATTAAAGAACAGAGACAGCAGGCTGAAGAAAAGCGCAAAGCTGCAGAAGAAAAAAGAAAGGAAGCTGAAAGACAGAGAAAAATTTAAAACGGATTACTTCATCTTAAATACTTAATTATGAGTTAAGGCGGCTTTAATTAAGTCGCCTTTTTTGTATTTTTATACTACTAAACAAAATAGCTATGTTTAAATTACTGGCAAAACTAAACAAGTGGCTGCTACCTAATTATACTAAGGAACAGCTTGACCTGGCAAAAGCCACAAAACTGCAGAAAGCAATTATTGCCTGGAAGTATTATGTAACTACCCGCGCACTCAGCTAATACACGAGCGGAGCAAAAACATTGTATTGCTTAATCTTCTCGCGCCCATTGAGGAAAGAAAGCTCCATTAAAAAGTTGCATTGCACAATAGTGCCTCCAAGCTTTTCTACAAGTTCACAAACGGCTTTGGCAGTTCCGCCAGTAGCAAGCACATCATCATGAATAACAACCCGCTCCCCTGCTTTTATAGCATCTGTATGTATTTCTAAAGCATCAGAGCCATATTCGAGCTCATAAGACGCGGTAAGGGTTTCATAAGGCAGCTTCTTTGGCTTGCGCACAGGTACAAAGCCTGCATTAAGCTCATTGGCAATTAGTGTCCCGAAAAAGAAACCCCTGCTCTCTACCCCTACTACCTTATCAATTTTTTCATCACGCAGATTTCTAAGCAGCATATCAAGGCAGGTTTTCGCTGCTTCCGGGTTCGCCAGTAAGGGTGTGATATCTTTAAAAGTAATTCCGGGTTTCGGAAAATCCTGTATTTCACGTATATAGTTTTGTATATCCATTTTTTTTAAGTTTTTGTTGGTTATGCGTTTGCAAGTTAATCATTATTGTTCTATATTTGCACCCGCAAACAACAACACGGAAGTTCATTAAAAACAACCTGTTTTGTTGAGCAAACGGCCTCGTGGCGCAACTGAATAGCGCATCTGATTACGGCTCAGAAGGTTACAGGTTTGAATCCTGTCGAGGTCACTACTCGGGACAAAGCGAAAAAATCGTCTTTTGTCCCGTTTTTTTTTGCTTTCAACTTGCTGTTAACCAAATAGATACAGTTCATAATTTCATTGACCCGAGCGGTTTGGAAATTGTTTCCGCGGAACGTGAAATTTTCGGGATAAATTAAACCAATTAGCTCCCTTGCATCGGCAAGCGTCCCTTGCTCATAAGCTGAGCCCAAGGAAATCAGGTTATTAAGTCCCCTGCTCATCAAATCTTCAATATCTCCTTTTTCGAAATTTGTATCGTGTAGTTGTTTTTCCAATTTAGTGATGACGGAATTGTAATCTGACTTCATCAGATTATAATCCTCGACATCTATTTTTTCCGTTACAAGAAGGTTTCTGGCATTGGAAAGCTTTTTTTCATATTCCGTTATCTGGGCGAGCATTTTCTTTTTCTCGCTTGCGGCATTGCCGGTATGCTCTTTATACGCTTCAAGGAGCACGGCCGAATATAGTTTCTTGACTTCCGGTATGGGTTTGTATCCGTTCAGGTGTTCGATAAATATTTCATTTGCCTTATCCGAATTGATCCTGTATTTGCAGCTGGCTTCACAATGGTAGTAATAATAGTGCTTATGGCGCCCCTTGCATTTACTTCCTGTAAGCTTCCTGTCACACTGCGGACAAAGAAAGAAGCCCCTTAATGGGAAATTTTCGGTGGTTTGTACCTTAGGCCGGTAATTCCTCGACCTCCCGGCAAGGACATCCTGCACCCTGTAGAACAGGCCTTCGCTAATGATGGCTTCATGCTGGCCATCAACCAGCTGGGCATCCTCGTCCTTATACTTGGGCACAACGATCTTCCCGCAGTACAGCGGATTTTTTATCATCATCCAGAAATTCCCTTTGGTGCAGGTGAGCCCCCTGTCTTTCGCCATATGATATACAGACTCCGTATTGAATATCTCTTTCGCTATCTCTTCAAATATCCAACGCACGATCTTGGCTTCATTAAGTACGGGCGCTATATATTTTTTACCGTCTTCAGTTATCTTATTGTCGTAGCCGTACGGGGCCATACCCATATACCTTCCTTCTTTCCTTGCGCGGCGCAACCCGTGGAATGTATTCAGGGCACGCCTGTCATTTTCTACCTCGGGCGCTGCCAGGTAAAAGGCTAGCATCATTTTATTTTCCGGGATAGCTAGGTCAAGCGGCTGCTCGATAGCTTGGGGTTCAACGCCAAGTTTCCTGAGCAGGTTTATCATTTGGTAAGCGTCGCCTGCATTCCTGCTGAAACGGTCCCATTTCATGAAAAGCACCAGGTCAATCTTATTCTTGTTCTTTTTCAGGTTCACCAATAGTTTTTTCCATTGCGGCCTGTTGAATGTTTTTGCGGAGTGGTCTTCGTAGATGACATCGCGGATCTGTATGCCGTTTATACTGCAATATTTTCGTAGGAGCTCTTCCTGGTTTCTTTGGGAATAACCTTTCTCTGCCTGCTCGTCGGTACTCACCCTCACGTATAGGTCTGCTATCCTTTTCATCGTTCTAAATATTTGGAAACCGCTATATTAGCGATTTTTCGAAGAAGAAACAATACTTCTGCCGCCTGTTCTATATCTAAATCTATACCTTCGGATTTTAGCATGCGCATAGCATCCTCCGGACATAGTTTTTTTTGCTCACTTTCATCATTCCATTCCATAGCAAATTACATTAAACACAAAAAGCCCGCAAGCGGGCCATTGGGTCGTCGTTTTAACCTAATCCGGTAGATAGATCCTGCTGGCCTTATTTTTTTTGTAAGAAGGCTCATAACGCAGGTAGCCATAGTCGCTGAGTTCCCTGACGCATTTTCGATAGGTCTTTGCCGCGGACAGTTTGGCGATTCTCATAATGTCGGTACTGTAGGCGTAAATAGGGTTTGTAAAGCCTTTATCATTCCTGTAATAGAGCAGTGCAGCAAATACGCTTATATGCGTGCTGCTGATACGATAATCGTCTTGTATCGCTCTAAAAAAGGTTAATAAAGGCTTTTCAGTTTCCATGGTTTACATTGACTGCTTTTTACGGCGCTGTTTCTTTTCCTGCTGGTCTCCCGGGCCATCCTCATCGGCAGCGTTCTGCTGCTTTTTGCTTTCCTGTTTGGCAGATTGCCCCTCACCCTGTGCCTGCTCCTTAGCCTGTCTCGTATCAAGGCGCTTCAGGTTGTCGTCATATATGGTAAGCGTTTTATATTGCGGCGTTGCCTCAATATATTGCTTTACCTCCTGGCCATCTTTCAGGAAAGTCGCGGATTGCAGGTTGCCCTTCTTTAATGAGTTTATCAGGTCTTCCTTGTGGGAATCATTGGCAAGTTCTTTGATGGGATGCTTGGAAAGCACCGCTGCCAGGTCGAACCCATAATTTTCGTGATAATGCTTCAATTCAAAGTTACCCTTGGTGTCGGTACTTTTGAAGTTCATCTGGATCCACGAATTGTATTTCTCACCTTCCTTATTGGTCAGTTCTTTGTGCACTGCCCTGCCCTCCATCAGGTTATAGGCTTCTTTCAGCGTGATATTATTCCCCCTGTTGATATAGAAGGTCTGTTCCAGTGACTCCGGCCTGTCCTCCTTTTGCAGGTTTACCTTATACGAATTGAAAAAATACATATCGGACTGTTCCGATTTTTTGAAGCTAAGTTCCGCAGCTACCTTATCCGTGCCATAGAAGGCATCGTGCTTAAGAATAAACGTGGGTTCCTGTTTCAGGATGTTTTCCTTCAGTTCTCCTTCCAGCGCCTCGCCAAAACCGGTGTACTTCACCTGGTCTTTCAGGTAATCAAAATTTTTATCGTTCATAGCTGTATCGTTTTGGTTATTAAAATGTGGGTAGGGAAATTACTTTTGCAGCCTTCCTGCTTTTCAGCTTCAGCTGCAGGTGCCTGCCCCCACCTTTCTCTACCAGTTCAATGATAAGGTTCTTCTTGTCCGGAATCGTGAATTTTGGGAGCGCATAGACAACAGTCAACTCGGAATGGGGAGCGATCTTTTGAGCATCGGGAATTACTGCTACAGGTAGAATCTCTAGCTCCTGTGATGCGGTCCTTTTGGATCTTTTTTGATCCCTTACAAAAAACCGCAGCTGCCCTATATCGTACCCGATTGGGGTCTCATTTGAGAGCCTGACCCTATAATAAATGATATCATCCTGGATATAGCGCCCCGTGAGTGCAAGACTTATCCCGTATTCTTCTTGCCTGTAAATTTTGGCTTTGCTCCGGTCACCACGGGCGAGCAGTGCATTGCGCTGTACCTCCTCAGCATTTACAAGGCCATCATCCAATACTAACTTTCCGGGATGGTCCTTCGCAGTAAAGGATAAGGTAAGCAGCTGCGGGTGCTCGTTATAGCATAGCGGAAAACAATAGAGCATGCCACCTTTGGTAATGACCGTCAGGTTGGTTTCCATAAAATCCTCTTGGGCAGCCTTGAGTTGCAGGACATTCTCCACCCCTTTTGCTTTTTGGGCCAATACATCGGCGCTGCCCCTGTCCACGCTAAGTACCGGGTGCGGAAACACCAGCGTGGTCGTTTTGCTGTAGGAGATTTCGATTTCCTGTGTAAGGGCGGCAGGCTCTACTAATTGTGCGCTGGCAATAAATGGCAGTGTGCACATAAGAGACTGTAAAAATATTTTAATGTTTTTCATAATGACAGTTTTCATTAGGGTTATTTTTTCTCCTTTTTATCCTTGAGCAGCACCTGGTATCCGGATTTGACAACTACCTTGACAAGCTTAACTTTTTTACTGAAAAGTGTTTTTGCTGCTTCTATTCCTGCACCCGCTGCCTGGGAGCTCCATGAATCATCCAGCGTTGTGACACCGAGCGATTGCATGGATTGATCCGCTGAAGCTTTGGCGACATCCCTGTTTATGGCTCCCGGTATAAAAATCCCGTCAAGCCCGTCGAGGTCATGCACGCTAAGGTCTACCGGAAAGAGGGAGTTGCCATGGCGAATGCTGGTAACCTTTACAGTAAGGCGCTCTCCTTTAAGTGCCGCTACGCCATAGATAAAAGTGTTCGACGGTATCCTGGTGCCGTCCACATAGATATCCTGGCCCAGCTTCATCTTTACGGTCGTACCGTTTACTATGGTCTGCGTTTCGGCAATGCTGGCCAACACAGCGTTCTGCCGGGCTGTATTGTCCTGTTCTTCGTCCAAGGAATAAAAACGGTTGTGGCTGCCCCCTGCTGTAAAGATGGCCGTACCTTGATGGGGATTGCTTTCTAAGAGTGATACAGGCTGGCCGGCGGGGCTATCCTGTACCGGAAAAACCTGCCCCCTTTCCGCCTCCGAGGCTTTCTTCATCTTTTCTTGTAGCCGTTGGGGATACTGGATATCCAATATGTTTTCAAGCATGCCATTGATCTGCTGCATTTCCCTGTCTTCCGGCTCCTGGTTTTGTAAGGTATGCATCATCTGCTCCAGGCGCTGGATATCATGGGCGGCAGTAACAGGCGCATCAGTTTTTGCAGGTATCTCATTCCTCACAGCCGGCGGTGGCGCATGGATGGCTTTTTTCAGCTGTTCCAGTTTTTGTACCAGCTTTTCCTCAGCCGGATCGGGGCTGCCCATATTCAGGCCTTTGGCAGCTGGAGTACTGGTCGGGAGTTGGGAAGTCCCGGAAACTGCAATACTGTCGACTGCATTGGTGTAATTTGGGTCTTTCTTACGGAGTTCCTCCATTTTGGCAGAGTCAAGCGCTGCACTTTCATAGTAATTGAATTTACTTAACTGGCCATCCTCCTCATTTTTTGCATTGGGCAGGTTGATGTTGAAGCCCTTCTTTACCGTGGTGTCTTTTTGAGGTTTGTCCCCACCCCCGGCTGCCCAGAACAGCAATGTCAGCAGCGGGATTGCAATCAGGGGAGCGAGCAGCAGCAGTTTCCTCTTTTGAGTTGTACCGGTCATTAGTTTTTTTGTTTCCATATCGCTTTATTTATTAAGATTAGATCTGTAGTACGCTTCAAGTGAAGCAATGCTGTCCGGCAAACCCGGGCGGGCTTCCAGGATACTGTCACGTACCTTTTTGCCCGCCGCAGTACTTGCCAGGCTGTCCATATAGTGGTGGAAGCGTTGAATTTTGATGTATTCCCCAGTGGACAGGACTGGGGTATCTTTACCTGCTTTTTCTTCAGTTACTATCGTCTTTAGCCTGCCGGAGTTGATATTGACGGCGTGGTTGCCCGTAATCCCATTGTACAGCTGCCAGCAGCAGCATGCCCCCATGGCTGCGATAAAGACGGATAACAAAAAGTACAGCTGCCGCTGTGACAGCGTAGCAGCCTTCTCTCCCATCCACCCGGCCCAACGTGTTTTTCCCTTCAGGTAGAGCTTTTCAGCATAACCGTGAAGTCCCGCCTTACGGGATTCATTTCCTCTTTTAGTATTTGTTTCCATGCTACCTGTTTTCAGAACCGATGTCCTTGTTCTCGATCGTGCTCCAGCGCTCAATTAAGAGCCCGTGTGGATTGTTGTCACTCCTTGATACGTTCCTCAGGCTGCCCTCGGTTATGAGGTTGCGTGTCATGATGCTGGTGGGCCGGACGATTTTTTGCGTGGCATAGCAGCGGAACCGGTACGGATAGGGATTAATGTCGACCTGGACGCTGTCCACGGTGATGGTCTGGCTGATGTTGCCTGACATAATCCCGGCATAGTATCCGTTTTCTTTCAGGTCGTCATATACCGACTTGGCGCTGTTGTCAGCCAGATACATCGCCTTGCCTACATTTTCCCTGATAACCTTATCATCAGGGTCAAGGGTAAAGAAATACTGGTGGAAGGTCTTTACATGGTCCCTTGCCTCCACGGGTATGTTGTCCTTGCGCCCGGCTGCATAAGCCTCCAGTGCCTTGCCATTGGCCAGGATGTAGATCTTTTCCTGCATGCCGGAAACAAGGCTGAAGCTCTTGTAAACGGCGAAGACACTTATAAGGCAGCAGGCAATGACCACTACAATAGTGAACGTCTTGACATGGCGGAAGGCGGTATCGATTGTTGTGAGTTTCGTAAACATAATTGTATTTATTTATTTCCTTTTAGCTTATCCGACCTGTAGGAATCGTTGTCATTGAAGTGCGGGGATGAACCAGAATGTGTGGACATGCCCTGCGACATCCTGCCCGCCGCATTGCCCATCATATCGGCAGTCATGCCCAGCCCGGAAGAGGCAGCTTTAGCGGTACTGGTAGCAGTGCTGCTGAACAGCGATGTGACTTTCTGGCCTAAAGCCCCGCCCCCACCTGCATGGATAATGTAATTGGCTACCGAGGGGACCGTGAAATAACCGATGATGCCGATGATCATAAAGACCAGGTAGGCGATGTCGGTCCTGCTGAAGAAGGTATCGCCGTAATCGTTAACCTGGGCGATATCGACCTGCAGCATTTTCTCCTGTATCTTGCCGATGATGCTCCCGAAGATATTAGCCACAGGCAGCCAGAGAAAGATATTGATATAGCGGGCGAGCCAGACGGTAAGGGTGTGCTGGAAGCCGTCAAAAACCGCAATGCCGAATACAAAAGGCCCGAGGATCGCCAGTACGACGAGCTGGAATGTGCGCAGGGTGTCAATGCAAAGCGATGCGGCCTCAAAAAGGACACGCAGCACCTCGCTCATCCATTCCTTGACCGAATTCCTGAAGCTGTAGGATGCTTTGGCCATCGCGAACTTTATATCATTGCCGATACCTTCGATTAACCCTTCACCGGATGGTTCCTGGTCGTCATGGGTGTATTTATACCAGCGATCCCGGTTCCCGGAGCCGTCTTCGCCGACATACATCTGCCAGGCATCCGTGGTCTTGATGGCTTCCTCCTTTTGCTTCAGCAATACCTCAATAGCTTTATTGGAATTCTCGACCATCGCGCCGGTTGCGGTTACTGTTGGCTTCATCACGCCGTTGATCAGCGTGAGCACCGACGGAAAGATCAAGATGCAGAAGCCGATGACGAACGGGCGGAAAAGGGGATAGAAATCGATAGGCTCCGCATTGGCCAAGTGCCGCCAGACCCTTGAGGCGATGTACCAGAGCGCACCAAACCCTGCAATACCCTGCCCGACACCGATCAGGTTGCTGCAGAGGGGCATCATCTCGTCATAGAGCTGTTCCAGTACGCTATGGAGGCTGCCCATTTCATCCGCCAGCGATTGTGCATGGGTAATGCCGGGCAGCAATAGCGCAATCGTATAAAGTGCTGTCTTATAGTTTCGCATGGCTTCAGTTTTAAGGGTTGATGTTGGAAAGCACACGGATAGCATCGATATCCTTAGTTTCCTTAGCGCGTTGCAGGGAAAGCATTGTCGCCTCATTATTGTACGACCTCAGGAACAGCACTTTATCCTGCATCTCCGCATAGATCCTGTCAATGGCGGCAAGGCGCTCATCGTCTGACATACGCAGCTTGTTTGCAGTGAGCACCTCCGTCAGTTCTTCAAGGTTCCGCAGGCTTTGTTGGAGCAGGTTATCATAGACATTGCTCAAGTATGTAAGCTCACTGTCCGTAAACATCCCGCTTGCTGTAAAGCGCTGTTTGGCTCTTTGATACTCCTGAACCAACGTGATCTGGTAGTTGATGATGTCCCCGACCCGCTTGTAGTTCCTCACCGCAGGGCTTACCTGCAATAAAGCATCAAGAAAGGTTTGGTGCAGGCTAAAATTCCCTTCGGAGAGGTCTTTCACGGTATTGTAACCTTTGGAAAGTATCTCATAGCCCTGCTTCATTTGTTTCAGGATGGACCTGAACTGGGCGAGCTTCTCGATATTGAGCGCAAGCTGCTGGAGCTCCTGCATCTGGGCAGATGCGCCTGCAGGAAGAAAGAGCCCTAAGCACAGCAATAGTGTAAAAATTATCTTTTTCATGGTAGTATAGGTATTCCGTTAAGTGTACGCCCCTGGTTGATATCGCGCTGCTCGCGTTGCCTTACAGCGGATAGCAGTGCCGCCTCTTCTTTGAAATTTCGGGCAAACGAGTAGTTGTCGCCCATCTCCAGGTAGATCTGCTCTATCCTTTTGATGCGCTCCGCATCGTCCATTTCAAGTTCATTGTCGGTCAGGAGTGCGTGCAATAACTCAAGTTGCTTTTCGCAGTCACCGGACAGGCGTCCGCTGACCCTATTGGCATACTGCTGTTCCTGCTGCGTAAATGGGCCAGTTGTCATAATTGTTTTGAGCTGCTCTTCTTCATTGATGATGCCTTCCAGCAGTTCCGTTATATCGGCAACGCGGGCATGACTGCTAACCGCAGGATTAACAGTTGCCAGGGCATCATAGAAGGCCTTGCGCAGGTTCAGCTCTCCGTTTTTAAGGTTGCTGATTGCATTCAGTCCGTTTTGTGCGATTTTGTAGCCCTTAGCGAGGTAGCCGCTGTACGTCCTGAGCGCAGAAATTTGCTGAAGCAGGACCTTGACCTGTTTAGACTGCCCTGACGCACTGATGCAAAATGCCATCAGGAGGATAGTGATTAGGTTTTTCATATTTCCTTTTTATTGCGGCAAGCCATAGATGAGCCTTATCCTCGCCCGCTGCAACCGTTTTTTCGGGACGGGATGGAAAGCAGTCAATCGGAAGTTTGACAGCAGTTCAGGCAAGGCGGCAGCAGCGATATACATATCCTGCGTGGACTCGGTTTCCGCCCGATTTGAGATTGCAGAAGTGCTGAAAGCAGCCGATAAAAGCAACCTTTACTCAAATACCCCAAGATACTGGATGGATTTCGGGAACGGGAAGGACAGCGGGCAGGTTGTACTTTCCACCATCGGAAACGTAAAGCAGCCTGTCTCTGAAAAGTTCGAAACGGTGGCTAGATTGCCGTTTGTAACAGAAGAATTTGGGGAACTGCTACGCCAGTCGGAGACTGATGATTTGCCGAGCTGTTCGCTTGCCGAGGCTTTGGAGAAGCAGGATTTATTTATCAATTCAACGTTGGCACAGATGGGCTGCTCGCTGCTGTGGCAATTATTCCGCAATGGGATGACCACCCAAAGGGGGCTGTTCCTCAATAGTGCAGACTTCCGTACGGCACCACTAAGTGTCTGAGCCGCGCGCCGCAGGTAAGTTTACCGGTGTTTCGTGCGGCGCGGGACTGCTCAAATTTTTGCCAGCAGATACCATGCAGTTTATGCTATTAAATGTTATATTTCATGATTATTAATGGGTAAGCGAAAGCCCGGATGATAACCTTAAAATATAGATACATGGGTGCAAAGAAAAAGGAAAGGGTCGTATTTTATTCCAAAAATGATGGGGCTACATGGCCAAACCTCCTGTTGGCTGAAGAGCGCCTGAAGGCATTCAGCAAAGATGCCGAATTTGATACTAAGGATATACTGGAATTGTATCACATCAAGCTCTATTTCGATAACGGCCTGCACCACCCCAACTGGAATTTGGAAGAGACCGATTCTTTTAAAGGGATAGTAACAGATTGCTGGGCTGTCGTGAAAAAGTTCATGCTGGAAATAAACAACGAGAGCATTACCGAAAATCTGAGCAAGGCCGGTCATCATTACAATCGGTCATTTTGGCAATTGGTCGAAATGCTGAACGTGTATAAAAAGGTGGACAGGGAGACCTTTGCCAGCATACTGCAAAATTTTCACAGGGATGTCTACATTATACTGTCACTGCCCCTGCTTGTAAAACATTTTCAAAATGAAATCAGGGAGTTCCTCCTTACCTACCAGGAGACCGCTGAATTACTTATAGGAAATACGGAAGGACGGGAAAAGGCCGACCATGAGCTCCACTTCCCCAGGAACTTAACCCTTGTGGACAAGGAACGCATCATTTCAGATTATCTTGACAGCCCCTTAGCCAACCTGAATTATGTACGGTTGGTGGTAACTTCCCGCGATACTCCTGAATTCAGGCTGTCCCCTAAGGTAAGGCTGAAGGCGAAGAAGAAGGCCGAAGAACTGAATGACCAAATCATGGAGGAAGGGTATACCTGGTCTGAGGGCGTGGAAATCGCCATTGCAAAAGATCAGACGGAACCCATAAAGATAACACGGCGCGGCAGTACCATCGTTACATCCTATAGTGAGCCCTACCTCGATGCCCATACCGGCAGCTTGCCCCTTTTCAATGTCTTCGCCAATTTATTCCACTATACTGATCAACAAGGCCTCATAGACCTTGTAAGCCATGACTCTGAACTGGATACGCTGAAAAAAATCATGATGAAATCAAAGAATGAATATGTGACAGGCACCGCATTCCTGCGCAAAAGGTACCAGTCTGAAATGCAGCTGCTTCTTTACACCCATTATCTAAAAGGCAGGAATCTTACTGTTGAACAACTGATCAAGGATGTCATCGATGCACTGGCTTCGCACTTTGAATTGGGCAGCCTTAGGTTCAATATGCCTTCAGCTGATTCTTCTTATCTGGAAAAAATAAGGACACTCGCCCCTGAGCTTGAATTTATACTTAAACAGTTTCAGGCTTTTGCAGAAGACGGAGCGATTGACTTTGAGCTGCTCGAACTTCAATCTAACCCGATACGGTTCAGCGAAATACCTTCGTTATGCGAAACAAAATATATTTATGCCAACGGAAGTGAAATCATAAGGCTGATGTCTCAATTTTATTCCGACCGTGCATCTTTGCATGATGTGGCGCCTTTTGAAGAATAGCACAGGAATTTATACCGCCTTCTGACAATCGAGAATGTATCCATAGGGCAATTCAAAAGCTATCAGGCCGGACCTGTCAATACACTGATTGACCAAGGGTATCTTTATATTACTGATGAGGGGTATGTAAAAATTAAAAAACTGGCATTTGTCCATTTGTTAGGCGACCTATATAAAACGGAAGCCCTGTCCTATTGGAACTATGCGCCCGGATACCGTGCAGCTATCGACGAAATGATTGCCGATGGCCTTGTGGCCGTAGAAAACAAGCTCTTCAGCAGGCAGGAACAGCAATACCTGAACTTTTACCTTAATAAGAAAGAGTTCACTAATGGGCTTGATCTGAGAAACAAATATATGCATGGGACAAATTCGGCCTCGGAGTCAACCCAGAGGCACGATTATACTGTCCTGCTTAAGATATTTATATTGGTGCTGTTAAAGATCAAGGATGATTTGGTAAACCACAGTTATAAAAAATCATAACTATCGGCAAGGGTTCCCGCTGCTATATTTGCCTATATGGGGAGTACTTTCTATGATAATCAGCAGCTGTATCATGGTGTGCTCAGACCGGGATAATTCTATTGTAGAGCAGAACCCGTTAGGCTTCTTTCATGCATGATATATCTTTTAGTGGCTGTGCCCATGCTTCTTTTTTCTGCTGTGGTTATGGCTGGGGTTACTGAAGGTGACAGATAGCCGTTCTCCCTTTATGTCCAGCACAAGTATACAATGCTCATAAGTCCCTGAGGACGGGATGGTAGTAACAAAATAGCCTTTGTCGCTTTTTAACAGGAATGCTTTCTCCGATGATTTTTTTGAAAATATAAATTCCGCCTCTATACCGGAATACTGAAGTGAGGGCGTATCCTCCGCCTCGAGTAGGTAGATTGTCAGCTGGCTGGCTGACTGTACTATCTCAAAATGATAGTCGCCTGACTCCTCTACTGTGCCGCCGTGACGTGGTTCGTCCTTGTGAGCCTGAGCAATTGCCGATATTGTGGCAAGGCTCCATAGTGTGATGGTAATCAATAATTTCATCTGGTTATGCATTTGATATGTTATGATGACAGTTCCTGTTTTAATAGAGTTGATATTGCCTGAAATAATGCTTCGTCCGTGCCTGTGCCTGTCTCGAAGGCAAGGCTTCCGTTGCCATAGGGCTTATATTTTTGCGGACTGGTCACATTGAACAGCCCGACCACCGGAATTCCCGACGCGGATGCCAGGTGCATGATCCCGCTGTCGGCTCCTATGAAAAGCCGGCAGTTGGCAATTACCGACGCCAATTCCCGTAGTTCAGCGCTGTAATAACAAGGGGCTTCAAAGCTAAGCTGCGAAATATTTTCTACAGGCAGTACTTCAATTATTGCATGGTCAGGGAACTCAGCCTGTATGCGCCGGTAAACCCGTTCCCAAAATTCTGTACTGTGCTTTTTCGCACCGGTCGCGTGCGTGAACAACGCAATTACCCGCGCTTTGTCCTCAGCCAGTTTTCTCACAGCTTCCCTGCCTCGCTTTAATTCAGGTTCACTTAGCAGGATGTCCTGAACCGCTATGGGAAGCCGGGTTACAGCTTGGTGCTCCGCTGCGGAAAGGAAATACCTGAGATTGTATACGGGCTTTTTTGCAAGGTGGGCATAATCCGGGAAATGGGCAGCCTCTTGCTCGGGCAGGTTGCCATTGATCCGGAAGCGCCCTTTTGCAAATGCCGTCGCCATCCTGCCCGATGAGGAGCCGGCATCGATGTTGATGACCATATCATACGATTCTGAGCGTAATTGCAGCCAGCTGTAAAGATATTGGTGCAGGCGGCTGAAATGCTTTTTTGGGAGCGCAACGAGCCTGCCTATATTCGCATAATTCCGGAAAACCACACTGGCGGTATTCCCCTTAACGAAAAGGTCTACCGTGGCGCAGGGCAATAAGTTGCTTATTTCCTGCACAAGCGGTGTGATCATTAGCGTATTGCCCAGCCTGTGGTTGGGGCGCACAATCAGTATTCGCCGGATGGAAGCAATATCAAGGCCAGGGGGTGCAGCTTTCACTTCTGTCTCCAGGTTCCTGGTAAGCGCCGTCAGGACAGAACGCTTATGCTTGTTGGCTTTACTTAAAAAATCTCTTATCATTAAGCTGCTAATTATACATATTGTGGCTATCTCCAGAAGGCTAATGTAGGAGCCAAATCTGAAGGAATTCTGTTTTCATGGAAAGCACCCGGGTAAAGAAATTTAAAGAATACAAAGTTTATTTTTGTAAATTGAAAAAGATTTAAAAAGCCATCGAATGCTGCTGAATAAAAGAATTTCCATACTGTATTTCATACGACAGATCAGGTACCAGATACTATACATCATACTTTTTGCCACCGCAATCGGCTTTGTGGATATGCACCCATGGCTGAAAGGCGTTACCATACCGGTCGGCATCCCTGCACTTCTGGGTACGGCGGTATCGCTGCTGCTGGCCTTCAGGACATCGCAGTCCTACGAGCGGTGGTGGGAAGCAAGGATTATCTGGGGTGCCATAGTCAATGATTCACGGACTTTGGTGCGCCTCTCCCTGCAATTCCTTTCGAAAGAAGAAGCAGACCAAATAGCAATGCGCCAGGTCATCTGGGTGTATTCCCTTTCGGAATCGCTCAGGAGGCAGCCGTTTTCCATTTATGTGGTTGACTATCTGGAAAGAAACAGGATAAAAGCGACCAATATACCCAACGCCCTTCTTGACGAACACTCAAAGCAGATAAAGGTTGCTAATAGCAATGGGCAGGTCTCGGACTTCGGGCAGATACAGCTCAATGAGATCGTAACACGGCTGTGCGACAGCATGGGCCGGTGCGAGCGCATCAAGAACACCGTTTTTCCACGCTCGTATAGCGTCTTGCTTCATACGCTCATTTATGTATTCGCGGCGATGCTCCCCTTCGGGCTTGACGATGAACAACTGTTGGTAGAGGTTATATTGACGATACTCATTCCGGTGATCTTCCTGTCTATTGAAAAGACAGCGATTATCATGCAGGACCCCTTTGAAAATTCACCGGCAGATACGCCCATGACCAAACTGTGCCAGACCATTGAAATCAACCTCACGGAAATGTGCGGACTGGAAAGGGTTACTGATATCGGGGATACCACCGGTTACTACCAAATGTAATGCTGGCCATAACGGTGACAAGTCTAATGATCCACATGCTGCCTCAAATGTGTTATCGCTATGGCCACCTGCAATACCATGAAGATAATCAGTAAGATGACGGCAATCCAGAGAAGGCCGGTCTTAATCTTTCTGAGTACTTTTGCCCTTCTCCAAAAACTGGCTTTTTGGCTGGCTTTTTTTTGGTTACGTTGTGCCATAGATGGGGCCATTTTAGAATTAATTCTCAATGCAGGTCTTCGGGGAGGATTATAGCAATAGATAAATGAAGAAAAGGAATATGAGAATAAGTATCAGGAGTACAATTCTGTCACGAGCATCTTTATATTCACGGACTTTTTCAGCGTAGCGCGATTTGGTGTGGTGATGCCTGTAGCTTCTTTTATCAGACTTCATTTGTTTAATGATAAATGGCATGATAACCGATAGTAAGCCCCCAAGGCCATAAGCCAACGCGCTGGTCAACTATAACCTAAACCTTAGAAATTAGTCTTATTTTTGCCAAGGGAGCCGTACTACGGGGTTAGTAACAAAACTTAAACATGGATACAATTTGGTTCCAACTGCGTGCCTCCCTGCTACACTATGAAAACACCTTCTAATTAACCAATCTGCAAGGAAGCAGCAGCCGAACCAACCAATCTACTTATTTTTATACACCAGCAGTCGCAGTGCGTTAAATACAACAATTAATGTGGAACCCTCATGCGCCATTACGGCAGGGCCAATGGAGGCCACGCCCGCGATGGTGAGGGGTATCAGCACGGCTACCACGCCAAGGCTGATCCAAAGGTTTTGTTTTATGATGGCACGCGACTTCCTGCTAAGGCCGATAGCAAAAGGCAGCCCTTCCAGCTTATCACCCATAAGGGCAATATCTGCGGTCTCTAAAGCGACATCGCTTCCCGCAGCCCCCATGGCGATGCCAACGGTGCTTTTGGCCATTGCCGGGGCATCATTTACCCCATCACCAATCATCGCTACCTTGCCATACTGACTGTCCAGCTTTTCCACTGCGGCAACTTTGTCTTCCGGCATGAGGTTGCCCATGACCTCGGT
>CEQG01152878.1_pt1 | contig 21428 bp, 19 predicted proteins | sample 350301 | NCBI WGS metagenome assembly CEQG01 (sample SAMEA2621242, study PRJEB7988) | marine metagenome | isolation source: saline water (ENVO:00002010), including | reverse complement strand
ATAAAGGCGAGCCACTGGCAAACCATGAGACCAAGACCTACATCAGCGACCAGTGGGCAAAGGAGTCATGGACAAATGAAGAAGGGATTATCGAGACCACCCTGCCCTGGCCCGGTGAGAAATATATAGTTGAAGTGACCAAAAAAGAAGAAGTGCCCGGCAGGTATAATGGAGAAGATTATGAGTTCATTTGGCACTGTGTTACCTATACAAAACCCTAGATGATTTCCATAAGTTGTTTAACATTTCTGCTAGGATTCCATATCCTGTATAACACGTCCAGACGTGCCCAGCTTAATCCACCTTTTCTTTATGAAGGGTGGATCAGGCACAATAGGGGTAATGCTAAAGTTCTAGGCGTGGTGCTCCTTCTTGTCGCATTTTCACTCATGGTCTTGGCGCAAGGTCTTGGTGCGGGGGTGTTTTTTGGGCTTGTGGCATTGATGACCATAGGGAGCCTTGTGGTTTTGCTTGCGCCATTGGGCAGTGTTTACCTGGGTTTGCTGCTTATGGGGTGCCTATTTGTCTTTTTACTGGAGATATTCACAACCTTTGCTTATGCCAGCTAATAAAAAATACCTTGAACAATCGGGATGGCAACGTTTTCTCAAGATTTCGGCGGGCATCCTGGGGGGATATCTTGTATCAACCACCCTGCACATGGCCCTTGCCTTTTTATTTCCGCACAAAGCGGTATTGATAACCATTACCTACACGGGGTTCATTCTCTGGGTAATCCTTATGATACTCGCCTTCTTGGCAAAAAGTGGTTATAGAATATGGGGCATATACCTTGGGCTTGCCCTTCTTTTCTCCATAGCAATTTATTGCGGTAAACTTATCAATCCCATCCTATGAACAAACGGGTCTACAACATCATGTTCCACACCCATACCGTGAGCGGTATTGTCATTTGCGTGGCATTATATGTTATATTTTTTGCTGGCTCTTTTGCATTTTTCAGGGATGAGATAACAAACTGGGAGCGTAATGAGGCCAATGCCCCCAGGCAAGGTATGGAGCTTGATGTCAACAGGGCTATTGATAGCCTTTCGGCGAAATATGACCTGTATGGTCGGGACATTACCATCCAGAAATATTATGACGAGCGCAGGGTGAACGTCACCCTCTCAAACACAAAGGACACCACCCGGGTGGATGCACGACCAGGAACCTTTTTCTACCTGGACCCGGAAACGTCCAGCACTTCAACATATATGGAGTCTTATGGGCTGGGCGAGTTTTTGTACCGGCTCCATTTTTTTGCCCAGATCTATTATCCCGTGGGGTATTACCTTTCGGGCTTTGTGGCGCTTTTTTTCTTGTTTACCATCATCACGGGGGTTGTTATCCATTGGGATAAGATCAAAACGAACTTTTATGTTTTTCGCCCCCGAGCGAAACTAAAAACCCTGTGGACGGACGCACATACCGTACTGGGGGTGATAGGCTTGCCGTTTCAGTTTGTGTATGCCGTGACCGGGGCATTCTTCATGTTAAAGGCACTTGCCGTCGCGCCCAGCGTTTTTGTGCTTTACGGTGGTGAGCAGGCAAAGATGTACGAAGATCTTGAGTATGCTGAGCCTGCACGGCAGTTTAATGGCGAGGCCCTGGCGGCAATACCTGATCTTACGCAACTTTTTAAGGAAACCCGTAACCGCTGGGATGATTTTCAAATCACCAAGGTTTTTATCGCAAACTATGGTGACACGGGCATGCATGTTACCATCGAGGGTGCGCAGCAATATGCACAGCAATTGACCGGCCCGGGCAAGGTGGTCTATTCCGCTTTAAGCGAAAAAACAACAGTAGTTAAAAATCCTGATGTACATGTTTCATACCTTGATGGGGTAAAGAACATCCTGTTCAGGCTGCATTATGGAGATTATGGGGGTTATGCACTCAAGGCGGTGTCTTTTCTGCTGGGCATCATCTCCTGTGTGGTGATCCTCTCTGGCGTGTTGATATGGCTTACGGCCCGCGATAAAAAAAACCTTCCTGAAAAGAAACGCAGGTTCAACAACCGGGTTGCTTATGTTTTTATAGCCATTAGTTTGACGATGTACCCCATGACCGCTGCGGGCTTTATCGCCGTCAAGTTGGGCTACTCTGGCATGGGATTCCTGTACCCGTTCTACTTCATCGGGTGGTTGCTGTTGAGCTTGTTTTTCATCTTTAAGAAAGACAATGGTTTTACCACTAGAACTTGTCTGTTATTGGGGAGCATCCTGGGTCTGGCCATACCACTTGTCAATGGTTTTGTAACGGGTAACTGGTTCTGGAAAACGTTAGGGCCGGCCACGATGGATTTTTTTGTGTTAGATGTCTTCTGGCTCTTGCTTGCCGGTGTTACGTTCTGGGTGTATTTTAGGCTTTCGCCAAAGAAAAAAGCCTAAAGATAGATATCTATCAGCCCTGGGGGAGTCTCCAGTAAGATCTGTTTGTTTTCCTTATCCACTTTCTTGATGAAGTCATCATTTACGGGAATAAGTATTTCCTTATCACCTTGCATGATTTCAAAAAGGGCCTGTGCGGTGTTGTCATTGATGGATTTAATGATGCCCACCTCGCCATAGTTTTGATCAATTACGGTAAAACCAGTGATTTCATGAAAATAGAACTGGTCGCCTTCCAGTTCTGGGAGCATGTCGAGGGGCAGGTAGAGTTCTGCGCCCACCAGGTCATCAGCATCTTCCTCAGTATGTACATCCTCAAATTGAATGCGTAGCAACTCAGATTTGTGCAGCTGGGCATGCTCAATAAAAAATGGAACCAGGTTGCCGTTAAAATCGACAAGTACTGATTCCATTTCTTCATACATTTCGGGTTCGTCAGTATCCAGCTTGGCCAGTAACTCGCCCTTAAAACTAAATTTTCTCACGATTTTCCCCAGGTAGAAACAATCTTCCTTACGCATCGTGAACAGGTCTTAGCTTAATCTTCTTTTTTCTCCTCTTCTTCAGCAGGAGCTTCTTCGGTCTCAGCAGCTGGCTCTTCGCCGGCTTCTGCTTCTGGAGCGGTTTCTTCAGCTTCTTCAGCAGGAGCTTCTTCTGGTTGAGCAGCAGCGATACGGGCTTCGTTCACTTTCTTCTCAGCCTCAAGGGCTTCAGCTTTAGCTTTTTCTTCCTCTTTAGAAAGGTTTTCTTTCTTAGCCTCTACTTTTCCTGTTTTCTCCTCTAACCAAGCGTTGAATTTTTCTTCCACTTGCTCTTCGGTCAAGGCACCTTTACGCACACCACCCACAAGATGGTTCTTTAAGAGTGCACCTTTGTACGAAAGTAGCCTTTTGGCAGTTTCAGTAGGCTGAGCACCGTTCTGTAACCATTTTACTGATGCATCCACATCAAGGTCAATGGTTGCAGGATTTGTGTTTGGGTTGTAGGTTCCTAGTTTTTCAAGAAATTTACCATCCCTTTTTGCGCGGCTATCCGCGGCAACAACCCAGTAAAAAGGTTTACCTTTTTTACCGTGTCTCTGTAATCTGATTTTAACTGGCATAAAAATTAATTTTTGGGGTACCCGACCCCGATTATAATTTATTGCAGCCCATAATAATCATGGGCTTCTTTTAATGAGCGTGCAAAGATAATATAATTTTCTGGCTCTCAATACGTTTTTATGCCTAGAAATTTTACTTTTGATGCATCTATCAAGGTTGTTATGAAACATCTTTTATTATCCTTATTCTTAGCGGTATTGCTTGTGGGCTGTGCAGATGATATCCCGGTAAATACCGCGGTCATGCAAGGTACTAAGGATTCTGTTTTCTGGAAAGCTTCTGCCGGGAGGGCGCAAATTCTTGAAGATGGGCGTGTAAGGTTTACCGGTTTTAGGGGAGATGAACGCCTGGAACTTACCATAAGCCAAAACTCAGTGGGGACCTTTCCCCTTGAAGAAGATGGTATCAACCTGGCTGAATATTACAAAAATGACATACGCACCTATACCAGTACAGACAATGGTGCGGGAGAAATTGTCATAGACCAGGTAAACAACGATAGTTACTATGGTAGTTTCAGGTTTAGGGCAGGTGACCCGGGCAGCGATAGGGATTTGGTCTTTACTAAAGGGATAATCTATGATGTACCCATCTATGAGCCCATAATCGATACCATTGAAGACCAGCCCCTGGCAGCTACCACTTTTTCATGCAATATCAATAATTTTCCACTTGATGTACAGGTAACCTCATCTGAACAAGTGGGTTCAAATGTCGTGGGGTATGGCAGTACGAGAACGGTGATTGTAAGGATCATCTTTCCACGCAATGTAGAACCAGGCACATATTCACTGGCTGATATCACTACTTCTGAAACGTATAGGGCAGGTTATGTTGCAAACGGCATTCAACTAACAGTGCAATCTGGTACACTGGTCATAGAATCTAACAATGTCGCAGAAAAATCAGTAGGCGGTACCTTTAATTTTATCGCGACCACAAATAGCGGTACCCAGGTAAGCATCAATAATGGGATTTTTGGGTTCAATTATTAATCTGTTAACCCCTTGATTGCCATCCAGGCTAAAGTAATTCTTTATCTAAAAGCTAACAATCCCTTAAAATTTTGGTATTTAAAATGGGGAATACTACATTTAGCTCAACTTTAGTGCAGTATATATGTCAAAATTTGGAGCACTGATCGACCAGGAAATTCCTGTTCTGCTCGATTTTTATACAGAGTGGAACGAACAAGCAGCCGCCATGCATGCCATCTTGCGTGATGTAGCCGCGGCGCTGGGCGATAAGGCAAAGGTTATCAAGATTGATATCGACAAGAATCCGGAACTCGCCGAAGCCTTGCGCATCAAAGGCTTGCCTACATTGATGATCTACAAGAAGGGTGAGATGAAATGGCGTCAAAGCGGGGAGCAGGATGCCAATACCCTGATAGGGCTCGTTCAGGAATACGTCTAGAGCGCCTTGAAGGTATACCCTTCTTCAGTAAATTTTTCAAGCACTCTGGGAAGTGCATACTTCATGTTTCTTTCAGCTTTTAGGCTATCGTGAAAAACGATAATGCTACCACTTTTCACGTTTTTGGCGATGTTGTCATAACATTTTTCTGGCGAGACTTCCTTGTCCCAGTCATAGGCAATGACATCATACAATATGATTTCATATCCTTCCTTGATCAGTTCTTTTGCCTGGTTGGCTTTTATTTTGCCATACGGCGGCCTCAGCATTTTTCTCAAGGGGGTCGATATGTGTTCATTGATCATGGCTTCGGCCTGTAGCACATTGTTGACGTAATCCCCTTTTGGGGTAACCCAACCTTTAAGGTGGTTCATGGTGTGGTTTGCCACGGTATTGCCCGCGTCCTCATGGAGCTTGATAATCTCAGGATGCTTGCGCACATTGTCACCTATGCAAAAAAAGGTGGCCTTAGCTCCATAGTTGTTAAGTGTCTCTATGACCCAGGGTGTAACCTCTGGGATGGGGCCATCGTCAAAGGTCAAGAAAAGTTCCTTCTTTTTTTCGCTTTCGCGAAATTTATCCCACACGTATTGATTGTAGTACCATTTAACAACCTTTGGCACACGGACGGGGAGAGGTATGAACATGGCTTACTGCGTTAGGGAATCTATGACCTCCTGAGGGATTGAATCGTTAATGTCAAAACCCATTTCTGGTTCGCCTTTTGGTATGGAGTCAGCATCCTCTGGCAGTGGTTCTTCCTGAGAGCCAAAGTTGAACTTCATGAGGTACTCATTGAATTCTTTTGACTTTTCAGGGAAACGCTCAGTATCATCATTATAGATAAGGAGGTCCACAAGGCTGCGGTAACGCTCTATGTCCGTAATGATTTCTTCGATGTAGTTTTGCTGTCTTTCATAAGATACCTGGCTCCAGTAATCCAGCTTTTCATGATAGATCTGTACAAGTTCATCCCATATCTCACGGGCCTTTTCCTTTTCGCCTATTTGATAATAACCACTTATAAAGGGTTCAAGAAGGGTGTAATACTCAAACTTGTCAACCGGCATCTTCTCCATGGCAAGGTCCAGGATATCCTTGGCCTTGTCATTCTTGCCTTCATCAATTAATTTTTCAATCAGCCTGGCCAGGTTGCCACGGTATGTTATGCCGTTGCGCCTGGTCTCGGTGTCATGGTAGATATCAGGATTGCCACTGTTGCCCCAGTACCAGTTTGTGGCGATGTCATAAAACTTGTCTGTATCTATCCTGCCCATATCATAGGGGGCTTTAGGATCTATGGGTGTCTTGATGGGGACCAGTTTATAGCATACGCCATCAAGTTGAAGATAATCCTTCATCCAGATATAGTCATCATCGCCAAAGCTGCCCCCGGTAAAATAAATGGGTCGGTCCCAGTCATTGTTTGCAATAACATCGAGCATGAGTACGCGGTTCTTGTAAAGAATGTTGGAGTCAATAGATAGGTACACGGTATCCACGATACTCGCCCTGTCCTTGGCGGCCACGGTACCATTCTTGACCACTTTGTCCTTGTCCACGGGGATGCTTATGTTTTTAGTGGGGAAGGTATGTACCATTGAACCACTCTGTACCTCGGCCATGGTTTTTGGATTGTCGCTTGACACCCAGTTCATCCATGTCTTTATGTCTAGGGTGTCCCCTTGTAAAAGATCATCATACCAGATGGCGTCACGGGTACCTGAATTGTATTTTTTGTGCGTCAACTGCCCGGGTATGGGGTCGCTTTCATAGGCCTTTTTCTTCATGTCGTCAATGTACCACGCCGTCTGAAAAAGACTGGTGTTGACAACGCGCACGTCCCTACGGTACCCTTCAATTTCCTGGGCATACCATAGTGCAAACGTATCATTGTCACCTATGGTAAAGAGTATGGCGTTTTCATCACAACTATCCAGGTACATCTTTGCCATGGCCATGGCGGTCTTGCGCCCGGAGCGGTCATGGTCATCCCAGTTTTGCGAGGCCAGCAGGACGGGACTTGCCAATAGGCAAACCACAGTAACCACGGGGATAAGTATTTTGGCGTTAAGCCTATCTTTTAACATGTCATAAATGGCATAGACCCCAAAACCGATCCACATGGCAAATACATAGAACGAGCCTACCAGGGCATAATCCCTCTCCCTGGGCTCAAATGGCCGTTCATTAAGATAGATTTTGAGCGCAATACCGGTAAAGAGGAAGAACACCAGGAGTACCCAGAAATTCTTCTTGTCTTTGCTGGCCTGAAATACAAGCCCCAGAAGTCCCAGTATAAGCGGGAGGAAAAAATATGTGTTTCTCGCCTTGTTGTCCTTGACATCGCTGGGCAGGTTTTCTTGAGGGCCCAACCGGGCGTCATCAATAATATTGATGCCACTCAGCCAGTTGCCGTGAAGGTCATCATATTTGCCCTGAATATCATCCTGCCTACCCACAAAATTCCACATAAAGTACCGCCAGAACATGTATCCTATCTGAAACTGGAACAGATAGCGCATATTGTCACCAAAGGAAGGTTTTTCAACATCCACATAATCGCGTATGCGCATCAAGAAAGAGTTGTACCCCTCATAATCGATTTGACCAGAAGCCGCATCGCTCCTAAACTGGGCAACGGCCTGTTGCAGGTTGGGGTCTGAGGCGTATTCTGGCTTGATGGTAAACTTTAAAGGCCCAGTAAACCGCATATAATTGGCAATATGTTCTGTACTCCACATACGTGGCAGAAAGGCTTTATGCTTTGCGGCGTAATTGGGTATTGCGTTCTTATAATCATTGATGATGACGTACTTGCCCGTTTCTTCATCTTTCTCATAATTGGGCTTGTCATCCTTGTAGGGTTCAGAAGGGTCCAGGTCGCTGCTGTACATTTCAGTAAATTGAGGACCATAGAATAGATGGGTTTCTTGATATTGCTCGCGGTTGTAATAGGCGAGGAGTTCCCTGGCGTTGTTAGGGTTGTTCTCGTTTATGGTTGTCCCTGCGTTTGCACGTATAGGGAGCATCATCCAGCTGCTGAAACCTACGAGTATGAAGAGTATGCACAGCAAGAGTGTGTTGAGCTGATAGTATTTCTTCTTTTTGGTGAATTTGATGAGGTAATAGAACAATGCGATGAAGACCAGCCCCGCGATTATGGTGCCGCTGTTGAAGGGCAATCCCACAGAGTTTACAAAGAAAACCTCTGCATAGCCAAAAAAGCTCAGTGTATACGGCAAGAGCAATTTAAAGATGAACATCAATATGGCCACCACGGCAATCGTGGCAACGATAAAGTTTTTGATGGTAATGGTCTTGTAATTCTTGAAAAAATAAAGAAAACCGATGGCAGGAATGGTCAATAGGCCCATAAAATGTACCCCAAAAGACAACCCTATGATAAAACAGATAAGGATAAGCCAGCGGTTGCCCCGCGGTTTAAACATATCCCTTTCCCATAATAGGGCAAGGTAAAACATGATGGCCAGGATAAAAGTGGCCATGGCATACACCTCTGCCTCCACTGCATTGAACCAAAAACTATCAGTATATATATATGATGTGGCTCCTATAAACGAAGCTGAAAGCAGGGCCCACTTGTTTGCGGGGGTTAGTTCTTCATTTGACCTTTTGATGAGTTTTTTTAACAACAACCCTATGGACCAGAACATGAACATCACCGTAAAGGCTGATGCCAGGCATGACATGAAGTTCACGGCAAGTGCCACATGTGCAGGGTCTGGAGAAAAAATGGAGAAAAATGCACCCAACATTTGATAGAGCGGCGCGCCGGGCGGGTGCCCTATCTCAAGCTTTGACGAAGTGGAGATGTATTCTCCCGCGTCCCAAAAACTGGCTGTAGGTTCTACAGTAAGTGCGTAAGTTATAATCCCGATGAGGAATACGCCCCATCCTAAAATCTTGTTGTACTTCGAGAAGTTGAAGTCTCTCATAAGGCCACTATTGATTGCTGGCGAATTTACTAATTAATACGGTAATCCATTCTATTTTGAAGAAAACGACCTTAGAATAGGTATATTTTATTGAAAACAATTTTTGCGATAAATTATTTGTGCAAGAAAAAGTTTGTTTTAAATTTGCACCCGCCTTTGCAGGACACGGCGCCTGTTTTTGAAATATTGGCCTATGGTGTAACTGGCAACACGTCTGATTTTGGTTCAGAAGAGTCTAGGTTCGAGCCCTAGTAGGCCAACAAGTTTAAACCGCAACAAGCTTATATATAGCATGTTGCGGTTTTTTTATTTGACTAAGTACCGCCGATTGTACCGCCCAGTAATGATTCTATAGTTCTGAATTGAAAATTTTTGAATAATATCATTTATACTTACACTCTTAAATATTTAAACCATGATTGAATATAACGTCTATTGTGATGAATCCTGTCATTTAAAAAATGATGATAGTGATATAATGATTATGGGGGCCTTATGGTGTAAAAAAGATAAGGTAAAAGAAATCTCCAAGAGAATAAGGGAAATAAAAGTTAGGCATGGCCTAAAGCCAAGCTTTGAAATTAAATGGAATAAAGTTTCCGCTAGCAAAGTTGAATTCTATATGAATATTGTTGATTATTTTTTTGATGATGATGATTTACATTTTCGATGTATCATAGTGAAGGATAAGAAAAAATTAGATCATGATAGATTTAATCAAACCCATGATGATTTTTATTATAAAATGTATTTTGATTTATTGAAAGTAATTCTAGTTCCAGGGGATTCATACAATGTTTATATAGATATTAAGGATACAAGAAGCCAAGATAAAGTGGACAAGTTATGTGAGATTTTAAGAAACAATCATTATGATTTCAGGAAGAAAATGATAAAAAAGGTCCAACAAATACGATCAGATGAAGTAGAACAGCTGCCGGTAGTAGATTTGCTTATTGGAGCTATAGGTTATTTGCATAGAGGATTTAATACGAATAAAGGTAAAATGGATTTAATTCGAAGAATTCAAGAAAGATCGGGATATAGCCTAATGCAAACTACCCTGTATAAAGAGGATAAAACAAATATTTTTATTTGGAAACCACAAGAATAAAACATGGAAGAATATTTACCGGATAGAATATATCTAGATGACTACAAAGGTGATTTTTCAACATATTTAGATGCGGCGTATGCTATTTTCAGAAATGATTTCGTCGTCTCTAAACCAATTTATAGAGGTGTAAGGCTTGGTCTTAAAAGATATCCGCTTCATTTTAATAAAGAATGTACATTCTACCATTTAACTCACGAGGGCAACGATGAGAATAACAGAATCCCTAATATGAGAAGGATTGAAATGATTGGATTTCCACGACCTATTATCGACAATTCTGAAAATAATGAACTGAAAGTATGGCGCAACCGAAGAGGAAACAAGACAAGAATACTTCTCTTTTATGAAGCCGAAGACTACTTAGTTGTATTGGATGATAGGGGGAAATATATTTTACCTTGGACTGCATATATAGTTACAACAAATCACAAAAGGAGAAAATTAATAAAGGAATATGAAGAATATATAAATGCAAAAACCGCCTAATAAATTAGACGGTTTCGTTCCTCTTCTAACACATGGTCATTGAGATAGTGCAAATATACGTTTTAAAACCACTTGAAATGACGAAATGCGTAAATATTCGATAAAATTCACAATATATTAACTATAATGAGTTAATTTAGGTTTAATAAGATTAATGAATGAGGCTTTTTCTTACATCGCTTGTCGGTTGAAGCTTGTTAAAATCATATGTTATCGAGATTCATTTCAAATCCTTTTAGCTAAATTAACTTAGCCACAAAAGCGTGAAGAATATTTTTCTGTAAGAAATGAATCCCTTAATAAAGTAGTTTTATTTATGGCATTCAAGGATTCTAAATGTGGTAATTTTCATTACGAATTACAGCCTTTTGAACGCGTTGATGAAATAGGGAATAAGATATATTATTACATAAATATCTGGCCAAGTATTTAATGAAGTGAGGAGATGGTGCATGAACACTTAGCATCCATGTTTCAAAAGACTTGAAGTACTTCATCCATTTGTTCTAGAGCTTATTGATTTCTAAAATACTGCCTAAAGGGTGGAAAACAGTGTGAAATGTATTATTTCAAAGTGAAAAAGTCCAATACCGGCTTAGAATATATAGCTTCGTAAAAGATCTTTTCATACTCCTATGAAGCTCCTAGTAAGCGAATCTTTCGTTGCCGGGCTTTTTCCTTTAAAAGAAAAATTAATGGCGGTTTACTATCGATAATGTGAAAATTTTAGAATCTCATCATCATAAGACATCCCAAACCCTATTACAACTTCATTTTTTATTTCTTCAAAACTAAGTTTCTTCTTAAATGGAGTAGAGTGTTCTCCATAATGATAAAATGTAATAAATGCGCTTAATCTTCCATAATAAGCTTTAATCGCAAAATTGTTATCTCGTGCGCTACTCAAATCAATGAATTTTTCTCCTTGATTTGAAATTACATCCCTAAACTTGTAACTGTTAATATATGTGTTGTAATAAGGAATTTTAATTTTCGAATCATTATCTAGAGGGTGAATTATAATGGCTTTTACTACCTGTTTTCTGTGAAATATCTGTATGATACAATTATCAAATTCGTAGAAGTTAATGTGAGTCTTTTTTTTAGCCAGAATTTTATAAAATCTTTGAGGTTCACCTAAAATTTGATTTATGTATTTCATGTTATGCCCCAAATCTATATGCTCTAGAATATCATCAGGTATTTTTTTTGCTCCTAGATTAATAAAATCACTAATTTGATTTTTATGTCCTTCTATCCGTTCTTTCTTTTTTCTAAAACTTTCAAAAAGATAGAATATCAATGCACCAATTAGACCACTAGTTAAGCTTATTAAGAACTCATACATATTCAGTAAATTACATTAATGAAAAATATAATATTTGATACACAAAAAAACACCTGTTAAGGTGACTTTTTCATTTCTACACTGTGGCCAGTACTGGATCTGATCCTTCTTTTTCCATCCGCTTGAGAGCTTACAGTAAATAATCAGTTGTAAGAAATTTTTCAGCTATTTCTGGCTGAATGTTCTCCCTGTTGAAATAATAGCTTTCTAATATTTATACTTAGAAACCTGTATTCTTCAATAGAATTGTAAATTTACACCAGGCCTTTTCATGCTGCTAGATAGTTCCTTGTGAACGATTCTTTGTGTGAAGGGGCATTTTATTTAATTAAAAAAGCAACCCAGCGTACCGGGCGACGAATGGATACCGTTAAGTCGTACTGAATTGCTGGAAAAGAAAAGGCATCCAAAGTGCCGGGCAATGGTATATTGACACCGTTAAATCGTATTGAATGCCTTAAATATTAGAAAACAGCTAAACGGACCGGGCGACGAATCGACACCGTTACGACATGTCTAGCTGTTTTTTTTGTTATGCAAATATAACTCAATCATTTGCAAAATAAAAAACCACCTGTTAAGGTGGCTTTCTCATTTCTACACTGTGGCCAGCGTTGGATTTGGTCCTTCTTTTTCCATCCGCTTGAGAGCTTGCAGTAAATAATCGGTTGTAAGGAATTTTTCAGCTATTTCTGGCTGAATGTCTTCCCTGTTGAAAAAAGCGGCCTGTTTAATTGTTGTCTCCAGGGCATGAACGATGTCTGGAATGTCAACGTGACGACAAAATTCAATTAGTTCATACTGTGCAGGCGTCAATGCCGCGTGTTGTGGGTCAAATTTTTGTTGATTTAGCATAATCCTAAAAATTAAAACAGAGTTTCCTTTAGGTGTGCTAAAACATTCTTGGACAGAATGGATTGCCATACCTTTCGGTACAATGCCTTCGCAATGCGGCCACCGTGGGAAACTCCTATCTTAAATAAAATGTATCTGGACTGTTGTCCTGAATGTTTTAGCATTGCTAAGATAATAAAAATTTGAATAGGCTCTAAATGGAGCCTGTTCAGGTCTTAAATAACCACCATATGGTGGGGAAATAATCGTGCACATCTGCGCGGATATTGAACTTGAATAACCCCCATTTGGGGTGAATTGATTTATTAATACCCTCTATTTAGAAGGGGTTCAATCTATATTTAAATCAAATGTTTGGATTAGAGTTTCAATTTCAGGATTAATGGTTCTCATTTTATTGAGAATTTTTTCATTAGTAGTTTGATATTTAATTTTTTGTTTTGGAATATTATCTTGAGCTATAGAGAATTTATGATTTTTTAACTGCGGAATAAAGAAATCTGCGATATCAAAACCCTGTTTTTTTTGAGCCTCATTAGCTTTAATTTCTAAGAGATTCGACACCCTTATTTGAAAACCTTGATGTCTTAATTTGTTGGCTTTTTCCGTCCATAATGAATAGCATGTTATCCCTTTTGAGTTAGGCATTGAAGCATCGGGGAACATTGTTATATTCTTCTCGTAGATAGGTACGAATAATTCGGTTTTGATATTGGAAAGAGCACCTGTTGCAAGCCAGTTGTATTCTTTCATTATAGTACTCATTATGCAGGCTGTTTTTTCACTTTCTACAATTGCAATTGGTTTTCGAGGATGCATTTTGATTAGATGAAGACCAAACAGGCATTGTTGTAAGTTGAATTCTGCTATTTTTTCTGTTTTATGATACCAGTTGATATGGTTGTAAGGTTTCTTAATCCTTTTTCCCGTTGAGGGATTGTAGAGTAATATTTTTCCGCTTCTTACATTGTTCTCTTGATCTATTTGCCAAAATATTGTTGAGTTACTCCAGTGATTTGAAAGTCCTATATTATATTCTTTAACGAGTTGCAATGCGCATGTTGAACCCAACACGCTAGAAAAGAAAGTGGATAGATTGCTTCTAAGACCTGTATCTAGAATATTGTTTACGGCTTTCAAAGGAATAAAGCTTGCCTTTGATGTGAGATTGCGTATTGCAACAAGGCTATTCAGATTTTGATGGTATTTTCCAGACTTTGGGGGTTGAAAGTAACCGCAGTTTATTTCTCTGTCACATCTACCAAAATTGGAATGTAAATATTCACCAGTATCTATATTAACATATCTCACAAACCTTTTTTTACCGCACCCAGGGCAATGAAATTTATTGGATGATTTGTCTAACTGAATATTCATACTTCTATGTACCATGCGGTTCGTGCGGTTTATGCGGTTTGATGTTTAAATTATTGAAAATCAGTTATATATTATTGTTTGAAACCGCACGCAAACCGCACGTTCCGCACGGGGTATTTGAAAGGGGAATAATTCGGGATGCGGTTTATGCGGTTTGCGTGCGGTTTCACATGGGTTTAAAATACTGTTAATCAATTATATAATATTGAAACCGCATAAACCGCACGAACCGCACGACTATAGTTTCCTTTTATATTTTCCATGGCCTGTATTCTCAAAATACTCTTCCTCTCTTATGTATTTTTCTACTGTTCTTTGTTTGATTTCTACAGCTGCCCCAGATTGAATTAAGTCGTTAGTGCCTAATGTTTTTTTTGGAAGAGATAAATACCATTTCTTATAGATTGTGCCTTTTGCGTCAAGTGGATTCTTTTTATATGATCTAACATCAATGGCATTTCTAAAGAAATATTCTGCTAACGTTATAGACTTCTCAACCGAGGCTTTAGTAACCTGAAGATTATCTTTGTCTTTAGTAGCCTCGTGTTGCAATTCAAAATCAACACATTCAAGAATGGTAAACACTACTAGGAAGCGATTGAAGTATTCTCGGATTTTCCTGTAGGTTCCTTTAATGTAAAGTTCATCGTAGTGATGTTTTTCACCAAACTCATTCCACCATTGTCTTCTTAGCTTTTTTGCTTCAGCAGATAAAATAAGATGTCGATTTTTTGGATTTTCTCTTTCTTCAAACAATTTATTGATGAAACGTTCATAGTTTTTTTTATGTTCTATATCGAGCTTCATTTCATTTTCAGGAACGAAAGGTAATTGCCCTGGGTCAACCCAAAGTATTCGGAAAATAAATCCATTAGCGTCAAAATCCTTTTTAAAAACTTCATGAAGTTTGTCGCGTTGAATACCGCCAATCACATTCACAAAAGCATCCTGAATAATTATTGTTCTGCCAACTCTATCGACCGTAATTTTACCCCCATTAAACAATTCTAAATAAGCCTCAACATCTGAACCGTTGTTATATTTCCCCATATTTTTTACCCAACCAAGAAGTTCATCCGCTAAAATTCCTATTCCCTTAGGGTTTTGACTTAATTTTTCAGTAAGGGCTTCAATGGTAAAATCCCTTACTATATATCTTTTTGCTATAGGTACCTTTAATCCCTGTTGATTTTGATTAAAGTTTTCTAATTCTTGTTTATAAAGCTCATAGAGTTCATTTTCCTTGTTGTCAATAGGGGAAAAGGCCTCTTTTAAAGGAGGAGTTTTTCCGTCTCCTGAATCCCCTACAAGGGCAATCCAAAGAATACATTTAGGGGTCCATCCTTCATCAATTTTTAATCTGAAACTGTTGCCAATTGCAAGACTTAATGCAGATAAAATGGATGCCGAAAAATAATCTCTATTAAAATTTAATGTGTCCTCCGCATTTAATATAAAATCCCGTATAGCTGTTGGAAAAACTTCAATGGGAAAAGGGTTGTTGTTATTCTTAAAATCCTCTTTGAGATCATCTAGAGTGATGTTTGAATAATCATTAGGCTTAAATTCATTATTTTTACTCATTGTCTTTTTGTTAGAAGAGAATACGGCCTCTGTTACAGCAGGGGCTTTTCCAATAGTGTTAACACGTGTTGAATCCACGTGTTGCGGATTGCAACACGGGCAGGTTGCAATGATTATTACTTGCTCTAAGGCTTGATTTTCAACGTTAATGTGTGTTTAATGAGCCTGTTGATAAGCAACACGGTGCGTATTGCACATTGATTATTTAGATGAGTCTTCGAGTACTTTTAAAATCTCTTCTCTTTTAAAACGTATTTGTCTTCCGATTTTATAAGGTTTCAAAATGCCTTTATGGCACCACTTATGAATAGTAGGGTAGGATATAGATAGAACTTCTTTTACATCTTTTCTGGTTAACCAGGTGGATTCGGTTTTGGGTTGAAATTTTTTTGAAAAGTTTAGAAGTTCTTTTCTCACACCAGATAGGATGTCTTCTTTGAATTCATCTGGGGAAATGTTGTGGAGTTGTGTGATGTTTTTGCTCATGACTAAATGTTTTGAGCAATATTAATTTCAATATTTTGGTTAACAGTTGTTTGTAGTACTACAAAAGGCACTACATTTTTAATCTGGAGAAAGGATATCCTTTAGTTTCTGCTTGTTGGAGTTATTTAGTTTTATACTAGGCTTGCCTAAAAGATCTCTTATATTTTGATTATGTCTTCCTAGGAGCTTACCCATTATTTTTGATAGATATAAATTGGTGTAGCCTTTATCTCTTAAAAATTCCCATATCCCCATTTCTTCAAATGTTTTAATCCATAAAGTGTTGCTAGCAACAACATTTCGGTTGGCTGAAATTATTTTTTCGTCGTCTATTTCCGCTAGGTATTTCAGGATTTTACTGCATTTACAGTAATTGTACTCGAATTCATAAATGTTTTTGAAGAAAACAGTATAAGGAATCTCATCTCCAGTAAGATAACTCTGGATTAATGCGTCGTTATCTTTTTCAAAAAGATGATGAGTAAGCTTATCATTAAAATCTCTGTAGTTGTTTAATCTTTTGGCAATGAAAAGATTGTCAAAAAGCATTGATTTGTATATATCCTCAAAAGGATCAGAATCCATTATTTTGTCTCTAGAATAGACGAAGTCTTTTTCTAACATTTTTCTCTTATAGGCGGGGTCAGAATGAAAATCATATTCAATTGAAGTTTTTTCAAATTCTTGTTCAACTTTTTCATGAGCTTGACTTTTAATTATGGGATACACAAAATCAATTATTTCATTGCACAAATCATGAGATATTATGTAGTAATGTTCATCAAACACAATCAAGTTTGAAAATAACATATCTTTTACCTCTCTTTTGACTTTTTCATCTGGTGGAGTGTAAGATGGTTTTATTTCTTTAACAATGTGGTAAATATTCAATGAGATTAAACGCTCATAGAAATTTCGCTTTTCTTTTTCATTGGTAATGATTATTTCTTCCTTACTCAATATGCCTTTGAACATGAAAAATGTCTTTTAGTTGAAAAATGGGTGTTGTTTTAATCTTTCCAGTCTTTCACTGGGAGTTATTTTGATGTATTTAAAAAATACTGCTTCGGATTTATGACCGCTAATGGCCATTATATCGATGGTAGAAAGCCCAGCCTTATAAGCGTTGGTACAAAAGCTACGCCTTGCAGTATGGTTTGTTACCAGTTCCCATTTCTTATACTCCGTTTTTAACTTTTTTCCACCTACCGTTTTTTCTATCGTGAAAGTGGAATTTAATTTAGCGAGTTGGGCAATCTCCTTCAAGGCGTTGTTGATGTGCTGCTCACTCATTCCTTTTGGAGGTTTTCCATCATACTTGTCGAATATCTCTTGTAGTTTCCTTTTTATCGGGATCAAAACTGTTTTGCCGGTCTTTCTTGGTGTGATGTCAATATACTTATCACCTTTATTATTCTTTTTAATGTTTTCGGGTTTTAGTCTATTGAAATCTGAAACACGTAATCCTGTGTACGCCCCAATAAGAAACAAATCACGAGCTCTGTTATGCAGGGATCCTTTTAAATTTAAATCGTGAATCGCGGCCAGTTCTTTATCGGTAAGATAAATGGCATCAACATTCTCGCTAAGCTTTGAGAAATTTTTCTTTTTATATTCTAGATTCTTATGTAGATCTCTTTCGTAGGCATAGTTCATTATTGCCTTGAGTAATTTTATTTGATTTCCTATATAGTTGTTGGAATAGCCTTTGTCCTGGAGATGTTTTAAAAAGTCATCGTAAAAACCTAAAGTGATGTCTTGAAAATCCACTTTGTAATAGGCATTGCAAAATTCCTTTAATTTTTGCAATGCGGTCTTATAGGGTCTTACGGTATTGGGGGATAGTGGCTTTTTAGTCTTTGGGAGAGGATTTTGTGAATAGTATTCAATAAACCATGCATAAAATTCCAAAAGGCTTTTTTTATTCTTGACAGATTTTCTTTTGGTAAACTCATCAAGTTTGGATTTTACTATTCTATTAGAAATAACCTGATTCTGTCTCTCAAAGTCATCAAGTAATCTTTCAGAGAATGTTACGAGCTCTGAAAGTTGTGAATTTATAAATTGGCTCCTTGGTTCTGATGTTACATTCTTTACGCGTTGCCTCAGAGCATCCCAGTTGCTTTGAGAGGTAACTTCATAACCTGTTGAATATCGTAGTTGCTTTTTACGACCATAGTTAAAATGAAGGTAGATTTTAGGATTTCCTTTTGTTGAATTTCTAAGCTTTAAGCTAATTGAGGCCATTAAATAAAATTGTACCGCCAAATGTACCGCCCAAAACTTAACTAAGCAATACTTTGAGATACTTTATTTAACTATAAGTTCAATGATATAAGCCTATAATAGCTATGTTTACTGATGTGTAGATAATTTTAGTAAAAGTTATACGTTGTCCTAGTAGGCCAACAAAGGTAATGATCCCGAGCATTGATATGTTCGGGATTTTTTTTTGGCTTAAAGCCAAAAAAGATACTTCACAATCACGGTTTCCTTTTTTATAAATATGAAACTCGAAATCATTTCTTATAAAAGAAAGAAAAATCTTACAAATTAAATTTAAAATTTATCCTAAAAAAAAACTTTTTAAAAAGTACTTGCACAAAATTATTATGTAATCTACCATGGTTCACGTATTTTTTATTCATGTACTCTGTACGTTTAATTGATTGAATAATAAATAAATATGTATTTCATCCTATATTTTGTACTAATTTTCCTATGCTAATAGTATTATTCAAAATTATTACTTGTTAAAAACATTAAAAATCCGATTAAATACTTTTTTTTACGATAAATGGTTTGAGCTTTTTTGAAATGTTTATACATTGCAGTACAAAATGCAGTGGATATAACTATTCTTACCCCTAAAATTATATCCTATTTAATGAAATAGTGAGTGCCTTCTAATAAGCAAGGAGCATGGCCATGGCCTTGTATAGCTTATAAGAACTGGCACGATTTCGTTCTTATACGGGCAAAGGTTATTTCTTAAAAAGATAGGATCGTCCCGGTTTATGCCCACGCACATAGATATTTTAAAAATCTGGCCCTTCGGCCGGACAGGCTTTTTATTACCTAAACTTAAAACAAATCAAATGAGCCCTAAAACTACCCAATTCAAGTGCCTCTTACCATTATTTATTCTTTTCCTGCTTACAGGTTTGAGCGCAAGTTCACAAACAAGAACGTTTGCAACCAGTGTAAGCGATAGGTCCTTAAACGTGTCATCTGCCTCTCAAGCAGTAGATCAAGACCTAGCCAGTAGTGCGGTCCTTACCGCAAATGCCGGCATCGCAGCTGGGATAGGTGCAGCAGATTCTTTTATAGAGTTGTCATACGATGCGGTGGTTCCTGCCGGGACCACAACTTATATCAAGATGGATACTGAGGATGGCCTGCTCGATGTGCTGCTGGGCGGAAGCCTTGGTGATCTACTGGGTGATGTACTGGGGGTTGTCCTGTTGGGGCAGCAGCAATTTACGATTCAGGCCTATAGTGCCTCAGATGCTGAGGTTTTTAGTGTTGCTTCTCAGGATTATGAGGCTTTTGGCAACAACCTGGCCAATGTGGTGGTAGATGGTGATGGAAATTATTATGTGGCCATTACACCTGCTGCAGATTATCAGCGTGTGCGCATAACAAACATCATTGGTGCTAATTTATTGGGATTGGGCGATACAAGGTTCCTTAATGTATATGACGCATTTTATGGTGCCGGTGGTGTTGATTGCGGCAGGCCATCTTTTACAAACTACGATGGCGATGGTATTTCACTTGATTTATTGGGCCTGGGAGGAGCTGGGGTTACAGATCCAGAATTTTTTATTGATAATTCTAATGCTACCCATTCTGAAATAAGCTTGGGGATCCTGGATGTGCTCGCTACAATTGAACAAAGAACGTTTTATGAAGATTTTGTTGATGCAACAAACGATTTTAAGATAAGGCTTTCGGTAAACCCATCGCTGCTGGCCCTGGGTGTCCTTAATAATATACAGGTTGTAGGCTATAGTGGAAACACAGAGGTTTTTGTAACAAACTTCAATAGTTTGATAAACCTTGATTTGCTTGGCTTGCTGGAGTCTGGGGATATCGTGGATGTTCCCGTAATTTCCAGTGTGCCAGTTGATGGGCTCTCTGTGCGCTATACCTCCTTGCTCAACACATCATTGAGTCAAAGAATAGATTTATACGACATAGCAGTAACACCAGGTGTTCCCGTGCTGGATGCCTCAACCGTGGACCTGGAGGTCTGTGTGGATGATACTGCAAGTCTTTTGGCCACGAGCACCACGCCCGGAGCCGTCCTTAATTATTATGATAGCCCTACGGCAACAACACCCATTGCCACGGTAAACAGTGGAGAAGTATTTACCACCCCCGTTTTAGATGAAGACACCACCTATTACGTATCATCATTTGCGGCAGGATGTGTTGAAGAGTCTGCTAGGATAGCTGTTCCCATTGTGGTAAATCAAAGACCTACGGCAGGCGATATAGGTTTTGTTGATGTGGACCTAGCGGTGTGCATAGGAGGTGTGCTCATTATTGAACCCATTACCTTGATAGATGGGGATATTCAATTTTATCTTGATGCAAATGCCACACAGCTCATTCATGATGGTGATATTATAAACGGTGTTACCTATACTATTACCGCAGATGGACATTTAGAAGTTATAGGGCTTGCGCCGGAAGACTCTCCGCTTCCCATATTCGTCAGTGTGACAAATGAAGATACTGGGTGTAGCAATGCACCGGGCGACCTGGCCTTGATTAATATTTCAGTTGACCCTGGCCCTGATGCTCAGCTCACCCTTACCGAGAATATCACGGCAGATGATGTCATCAATATTGCAGAAGGAGCATCAACTGTAATGATTACAGGTGTTGCAGGGGGAGATGCCAGCGCTGGAGATGAGGTGGAAATAACAGTAAATGGCAATGTTTATACAGCAAATGTTCAGGCAGATCTTTCTTTTGGAGTGAGTGTGCCGGGCGCAGACCTGCTTGCAGATCCTGACTTGACCGTTGAGGCAAGCATAACCGTAAGTGGCGGCCTTCTGCTTTGTGATGCCGTTGCCACGGATACTGAGACCTACACCCTAGACCAGGTTCCGCCTAGCATCCCCACGGTAGACCTTGTGACCACAAATAGCCAGGTCCCTACACTTACCGGTACAGCTGATTCAGTTGATGATTTGACCGTGACCGTTAATGGCGTTACCTATACTGAAGGTGACGGCAACCTTATGGATAATGGCGATGATACCTGGACGTTGAACATTCCTGCGGGCA
>CEQG01033318.1_pt1 | contig 21591 bp, 20 predicted proteins | sample 350301 | NCBI WGS metagenome assembly CEQG01 (sample SAMEA2621242, study PRJEB7988) | marine metagenome | isolation source: saline water (ENVO:00002010), including | reverse complement strand
TGTCGAAAGCGGCGATCGCCTGAATGAAATCAAAGGCTGCCGCCCCTCCTTCCGGACCGGCCCTGAAATCCGCCAGGTCATTTCCCGCGCAAAAGGCATCCCCCCGTCCCGTGATCAGCACCGCGCCAACCGCTTCGCGCGCCGACGCATCCGCCAGCGCGGCTATCATGGCGTGATACATGGCGCCTGTCAGAGCGTTTTTCTTGTCCGGGCGATCGAGATGGATCTCCACCACGCCCTCATTTTCGATGATCGCTACATTCTCGCTCACGCCCGGCCTCTCCCTTGTTGCGCTGCAAAGGGAAATTGTTGGCGCAGTCTGACGGGCGCGTCTATCCCCTGCGTTTCGATCAAATGGTGCCAGATGTGATGATGAACCGATTGCGCCAGGCGCTCGACCCGTTTCTGCTGATGCTGATTGCGACCGTCGCCCTAGCGTCCGTGCTGCCGGCGCGCGGCCAGGGCGCGCGCATTGCCGAGGGCATGGCGGATGCGGGCATCGTGCTGCTTTTTTTCCTCCACGGCGCGAAATTGTCGCGCGCCGCCATCTGGCAGGGCGCCCGAGCCTGGAAACTCCATGGCGCGACATTGGCGATGACCTTCCTTCTCTTTCCCATATTGGGATGGCTGATCAGCCGATTCGGCCCACTGCCGGAAAGCTTGGGCACCGGATTGCTGTTCCTGACCTTGCTGCCATCGACGGTTCAGTCCTCCATCGCCTTCACCGCGATCGCTCGCGGCAATGTCGCCGCCGCCGTGGTCAGCGCCTCCTTCTCCAATCTGTTGGGCATAGTGGTGACACCGCTGCTGGTCGCGCTGTTGATACAGCGGGGCGGAGGCGGAAGCCTCATTTCCCTCTCCGCCGTGGAGGGGATCGTGCTGCAATTGCTGCTGCCCTTCGTCCTTGGCCATATGCTGCGCCCCTGGATCGGCAGCTTCATCGATCGGCACCGGGCGAAGATCGGCCGCGTGGATAGGGGATCGATCCTGCTGGTGGTCTATGCCGCTTTTTCCGCCGCTGTCGTGGAAGGATTGTGGCGGGTCGTGTCGCAGGATGAGATGCTGACGCTGGTCGCCGTTTCGGCCGGTCTGCTGATCATCATATTGCTGACCAGCTGGGGTCTGGGGCGGCTGATGGGATTGTCCCGCGAGGATGCGATCGTGCTGCAATTTTGCGGGTCCAAGAAGAGCCTGGCGTCGGGCGTGCCCATCGCCGGCGTGTTGTTTCCGGCGGCGATGGCGGGGCCGATCCTGCTACCGGTCATGGTCTTTCACCAGATACAGCTGATGGCCTGCGCCTGGCTCGCGCGACGCTATGGCGCGCACGCTGCCATCGAGGGAGACGCGGCGATGGTGAGAGGATGACAATGCGGAAGCCGGTCCTGACCGACATAGAGATGGCGCGCTTTCTGGCGCAGATCGATCTCTTGGCCGACGCCGTGATCGCGTCTGGCTGGCGACCCGACTGGATCGTGGGCATCGGCCGCGGCGGGCTGGCGCCGGCAACCTGGCTCAGCCATGCTTTGGGACGACCGATGCTATCGGTCGATCTTTCCGCGCAGGTCCCGGCCTTTGCCGAAACGCTGCTGGGCGAATTGCGATTGCGGGTGAAGGCCGGCGAACGGCTGCTGGTGGTGGACGACATCAATGACAGCGGGCGCACGATCCAGCGCCTGCGCAGCGCGCTCGGCGAAGCCGACGCGGCGCTGCTGCGCGTGGCGGTGTTGATCGATAACAGCCGATCGGCGGCGCGGGTGGACTATCGCGCGGAAACGATCGACCGGGCAGTAACCAAGGACTGGTTCGTATTTCCCTGGGAAAAGGCAGCAAGTCGGGCCAGCATCCTTGCAGATTGGGGCGAGCAGCCGGATCGTACCGCCTGATCACGCCGACGGCGAACGCGACAGCTTCATCGACTTTGCACATGCAGTTGTTATACGATTGTAAAGTGAGCAGCGTGATGGAGTGAGGGGCATGGGCAAGCGCTATGATGCCGTGATCATCGGGGGCGGACATAATGGCTTGGTCTGCGCCTTTTATCTGGCACGCGCAGGCTACAGGGTCCGGATCCTCGAACGCCGCGCGATAGTCGGCGGCGCGGCCGTCACCGAAGAATTTCATCCCGGCTTCCGCAATTCGACGGCGAGTTACACGGTAAGCCTTCTCCACCCCAGGATCATTCGCGATATGCGGCTGATCGACCAGGGCTACAAAGTCATCGAGCGGCCGGTGAGCAATTTCCTGCCCTTGCCGGACGACCAATATCTCATTCTGGGCGGCGGCATCGCGCGGACGCAAGCCGAATTCGCCAAATTCAGTCCGCGCGACGCCGACGCCCTGCCTGCTTATTATGCGTCGCTGGAAACGGTGGCGAATGTCATCCGCGACCTGGTGCTGACATGCCCGCCCAATGTCGGCGACGGCATGACAATGATGCTCGATGCGCTAAGGCAGGGTCGACATGTCGCAGCGCTCACCATCGAACAGCAGCGCGATGTGCTGGACCTGTTCACCAAATCAGCGCGCGGCTTCCTGGATAGCTGGTTTGAGTCCGACCCGGTCAAGGCCGCCTTCGGCTTTGACGCGGTGGTCGGCAACTATGCGTCGCCCGACACCCCCGGCAGCGCCTATGTCCTGCTGCACCATGTTTTCGGTGAAGTGAACGGGAAGAAAGGCGCCTGGGGGCATGTCGTCGGCGGCATGGGATCCATCACTCAGGCGATGGCGCGGGTTGTCCAGGCGATGGGGGTCGAGGTCAGTCTGGAAGCGCCCGTCGCGCGCGTGCTGGTCGATGGCGACAAGGCTGTAGGCGTGCGTCTGGAGGGCGGCGAGGAGGTCATGGCCAAAAGGGTCATCGCCAATGTCGGGCCAAGGCTGCTCTATGAGCGGATGATGGAACCCGACGACCTTCCAGCGGACTTCGTCAAGCGTATCAAAGGTTTCCGAACCGGGTCGGGCACGTTTCGCATGAATGTTGCCCTGTCCGCCCTGCCCGATTTCCGCTGCCGGCCGGGGGAAGGGGCGCATCATCAGTCCGGCATCATCATCGCCCCCAGCCTGGATTATATGGATCGCGCCTTCATGGACTCAAAGCGTGACGGCTGGTCGCGCGCGCCCATTGTCGAAATGCTGATCCCCTCCACCGTAGATGACAGCCTGGCACCGGCCGGATGCCATGTCGCCAGCCTGTTCTGTCAGCAATTCGCGCCGCATCTGCCCGACGGACGGAGTTGGGACGATGCCCGGGAAGAGGCGGCCGACACCATCATCGCGACGGTCGATGCCCAGGCGCCGGGCTTTGCCCGCAGCGTTATCGCTCGTCAGATCCACTCGCCGCTCGACCTTGAGCGCACATTCGGGCTGATCGACGGCGACATCATGCATGGCGCCTTGACGCTGGATCAGATGTGGGCGGCGCGGCCGGTGCTAGGCCATGGCGCCTACCGCGGGCCACTGCGCGGCCTGTATATGTGCGGCGCCGGAGCGCATCCCGGCGGCGGCGTTACCGGCGCGCCGGGCCACAATGCGGCGCGCGCGGTGTTGCGGGACGGCGCGATCCTTGGACGGTGGCGCGGCTGACGCCCCGCTCCATTATCAATGCGCGGCGGACGTGTCGACCTTGCCGACAGGCTTGGGCGCCATCCACACAATCGCGGCGGCGACGAAGAGGATGATCGCGGAGATGAAGAAGACATGGTCGATGGCGATCACCGTCGCCTCCTGCTCGACGATATTGGCTATCACCTGCCGGATCTGGTCGGGCGACAGGCCCAATGACGAGAGGAGCGACTGGGTCTGGTCAGGCTGAAGCACGCGCGTCATTTCGGCGCGCGACACGCGCTGGGAATCACCCCATTCGGTCAGCACCAGAGATGTCGCGATCGCTGTCGCCATCGTACGTACGAAATTCTGGAGGCCGGCGGCCGAGGCGGTTTCGCTGGGCAGCACCGATCCCAGACTGAGCGTCGTTAGCGGAATGAAGAAGAAGGGCAAGGCGAAGCCCTGAATGAACTGCGGCAGGGCCATGCCATAAAAATCGATGCCGCTGGTCCAATGGGCACGCCACAACGACATGATCCCGATCCAGGCGACGGCGCAGGAAATCAGCAGGCGCGGGTCCGTCTTGGCCATCATCCGCGCGGCGATCGGCGCGGTGAACAACGCCGCCATGGCGGTGAGCGCGGTCACGATACCCGCCCAGGTCGCGGTATAGCCCATCGACATCTGAAGCCATTGCGGAATGACGACGATGCTGGCGAAATAGGACCCGAAGCACAGCGACAGGGTGAAAAGCGCAGAGCTGAAGCCAACATGGCGGAACACGCGCAGGTCCACGACCGGATGCTCCTCAGTCAGCTCCCAGATGACGAAGACGCAGAAGCCGAGCGCAGCCATGATCGCCAGCGCGATGATCGTGGGATCCGCGAACCAGTCATGATCGCGGCCGATGTCCAGCATGATCTGAAGACAGCCGATCCAGAAGACGAGCAATGCCAGTCCGACCTTGTCAATGCGCACCCGGGCCGTTTCGGTTTCTACGGGCCGCAGCAAAGCCTGAGCGGCAAAGACACACAGCACGGCGATCGGGAGGTTGATGAAGAAAATCCAGTGCCAGCTCCAATTGTCGCTGATATACCCCCCGACGATCGGCCCCAGCGCCGGCCCCATCAATGTCGTCATCGCCCACATGCCCATCGCGCGATTGCGCGTTTCGGGCGGAAAGATGCGCATCAGCAGCGTCTGCGACATCGGCATGATCGGACCGCCGCAAATACCCTGGCCGATCCGGCACGCGACAAGCATGCCAAGCGTCGTCGACAGGCCGCACAGAACGGAAAAAAGACCGAAGCCGGCCATCGCAAGGGTGAAGACCCGCACCACCCCGAAACGTTGCGCGAGCCAGCCGGTCAACGGTACGCAGATCGCCTCCGCCACGGCGTAGGAGGTGATAATCCACGTTCCCTGATCGGGAGAAATGCCAAGATTGCCGGCAATGTGCGGGACCGACACATTGGCGATGGTCAGATCGAGCACGACCATCAAATTGCTCAATGCCAGAACCAGTCCCGCCAGCGTCCGGGTGCGCGGCGAAAGCCGCGAGAAGATATCGTCTTCGCTCGCCATGCCGCGCGCTCCCTTCAGTCGGCCAAGTCGATCTCGACTTCCATCGAGAGGCCGACGCGCAGCGGGTGCGCAGCCAGTTCCTTGGGATCAAGCGCGATCCTCAACGGCAGGCGCTGCACCACCTTGATCCAGTTGCCGGTCGCGTTCTGCGCAGGGATCAGCGCCATGGAAGAGCCGGTGCCACCGGAAAAACCCACAATCTTGCCATGATAGACGACGTCACCACCATAAAGGTCGGACGTCACCTTGGCGGGCATGCCGATACGGACGCCGCGCAACTGCTTTTCCTTGAAATTGGCATCGACATAGACCTGCGAAATCGGGACGATGGACATGATCGGGCTGCCCTGCGCAACGCGCTGGCCGACCTGCACCTGCCGCTTGGTGACGACACCATCGATCGGCGCGCGAATGGTCGTGCGTTCCAGATCGAGCTTAGCGGATTCGAGCCGCGCCTTCGCGGCCAGGACCGCCGGGTCGGTGTCTTCGGTAGACCCGCGCACCAGCGCCTGGTTGGCTTCCAGTTGGCCAGTCGCCGCACCGCGCGTCGCCTCGGCCGTCTTGACGCCCGCTTGCGCCAGCCTGAGCGCCGCCTGCGCACTGACATAAGCGGTCTGCGCGGCAGTCACTTCGTCGCCCGACACTGCGCCATCGGCAACCAGCGCTTCGCGGCGCTGCAAGTCGACGCGCGCCTTTTCAAGATCGGCCTGCGCGGTGGCAAGCTGGGCACGCGCCTGAACGATATCGGCGCTGCGGGCCTGAACCTGCGCGGCAAGCGAATCGCTGGTCGCATCGGTCTGGCGGAAACGACGGCGCGCTTCAGCCAAGTCGGCTTCTGCCTGCGCGACGGCGATCTTGGCGTTGGTCGGATCAAGCTTGACGAGAATATCGCCCTTCTTGACCGACTGCGTGTCGCTGACCAGCACGTCGATCGCCTGCGCGCCGATCAGCGGCGTCACCTGCGCCATTTCCGCATTCACATAGGCATTGTCGGTGCTGACATGATTGCGGCCAAACAAAAGATACCAGGCGCCCCACAGCAGGGCGACCACCAGCACCAACAGGCCCAGCCGGATCAGCCATTTGCGCCGGGCGCTGTTGCGCTGGTCCTGCTGCGCGTCCTGTTCGGAGGCCTGCGGCTCGCTCGTCCGCGCGATATTTTCAGGTTCGGCGTCAGCCATGGATGTCGTCCTTGGGCAAAGCAGCGCTGGCGGTAAATCCGCCGCCCAGCGCTCGGATGAGAGCGATGTCGAGCGAGAAGGCGCTCGCATCCAGATCAGAGACGGTGCGTTGGGCAGCGAGCAGCTGATCCTCGACATTCAACACGTCGAGATAGGGCGAAAGCCCCCCCTTGTAGCGTTTCTGCGCTACGTCATAGGCGTCGCGCGAGGCGGCCAGCGCCGCGCGGGCGTCCGCCAGACGCTGTTCGAGCGCACGACGGCTGGTGACGGCGTCTGCAACCTCCTGATAGGCGGTTAACACCGTCTTATCATAGGTCGCCACCGCCTGATCATAGACGGCGCGGGCGCTCCGATACTGCCCGCGCAGCGCGCCGCCATGGAACAGCGGCAGGCTGATCGCAGGTCCGGCATTGCCGAAGATCGAATCCTTTTTGAACAAGGTGTCCAGGAAAGGCGACGCGCCGCCTTGTGCGCCGTTGCCGGTAAAGACAGTGTTATAGCCAAGCGACTGCACGCCGATCAGCGCACCCAGCCGGACGGCGGGGAAGAAATCGGCGCGCGCGACCTTAATTCGCTTGGCCGCAGCTTCCGTGCGGGCCAGCGCAGCGGCGATATCGGGCCTGCGCGCGACTAGATTGGTCGTAACATCGGCCGGCAGACCGAGCGGCGAGAGTTGACCTTTGGCGGGCCGCGTAATCGACAGACCGCGATCCGGCCCGGCGCCGATCAGGGCCGCAATCTGATGCTGGCGCAGGGCGATCGCCACCTTGGCGCCGGCAAGCTGCGCCTTGGCGGCCGAGACGGTCGCGTCGGCCTGGCGCACGCTGCCGCGCGTTTCGAGGCCATTCACGCGCCGTTCCGCAGCGAGTTTCTGGCTGGCCATCCGGATGTCGAGCGTGCGCTGCTGCACCTCTGCCTCGTCATAGAGCCGCGCGAGATCGGCATAGGCGTTGGCGATCCCGGTGGTGAGCGCGAGCTGCGCCTGTCGCGCGTCAATTTCAGCGGCCCGCGCTTCGGACGTCGCAGCCGCCAGCGCCGCCTTGTTCTTGCCCCACAGGTCAAGGTCCAGCCCCAAGTCCAACGCCACGCGACCTGTGCCCAACCATCCCTGCGGCACGAATTCCTTTGGCAGGCCCATATTGTAGCTCTGCTTCGTGGTATTGGCGCTGGCTTCCAGATCGGCCGACGGCAGCGTCGCGGCCCCCGCCTGTTGCGCCACTGCCTGTGCCTGACGGAATCGAGCGGCGGCGATCGCCATATCCGGCGCGTTCTTCAGGCCTTCTTCGATGATTGCCGTCAGTTGCGGATCGCCATAGGCCACCCACCAATCATCGGCCGGCCAGACGGCTTCAGGCGCGGTCAGGCTTTGCCGGGCATCGACGCTCTGGGCCGAGCGAATTGCGGGTTCCTGCCCGAGGTCGGGTATCGCCGCGCAGCCCGACAGCAGCAGTGCTGCGGCAGAACCCATAATGAGGCGAGTGGATAACATCATGCGACTCATCGCCATTACAAACCGTACCAGATAGTATGAAAATTGCCCTTGCGCTCCTTGCAGTGGCTTGTCAACAAGGTTATCGTACTATATGGTACGCTTTTATGACGGTGCTGAACGAGCCTTCATCCTGCAGCCGACGGGAGGCACGGAAACGCGACCGACAGGAGATGATCCTGGAGGTCGCGCAACGCTATTTCCTCGATCATGGCTATGCCGGCACCACCATGTCGAGGATCGCTGCCGCGCTCGGCGGATCGAAAGGCACGCTCTGGAGTCATTTCCCGTCAAAGGACGCTCTGTTTGCTGCCGTGCTTGATCGTGTGGCCCGGGCCTACCGCGCGCGCCTCTCCCAAATTCTCGACCCCGACGCCGGGCTGGAGGAAGTCTTGCTGGGCGCCTGCATCAGCCTTGTGGGGAAGGTGACGTCCCCCGAAGCCATTGCGTTGCAACGCCTTGTCATTTCCGAAGGCGGGCGGTTTCCCGAACTCAGTCGCATCTTCTTTGAACTGGCGCCGCGTAATACCCGGGCGCTGCTGGCCGAATTTCTGGAAGGAGCCATGCGACGCGGCGCGCTGCGGGCGGCGGATCCACTCGAGGCCGCCCGCGCGCTCACGGCGCTGTGCATGGCCGGACTCCATCATCAGCTTTTGATGGGCCAGATCAGTCACGTCGAACCAGAGAATATCGAACGGGATGCCGCATTCGCGGTGGATCTGTTCCTGCGCGCTTACGCGCCCGCGCCGGGATCGAGCATGTAGCCGCGCCCCTTGACCGTGCGCAGCATCGACCATTGATGGCCCCGGTCCAGCTTGGCGCGCAGGCGTGACATATGTACCTCCACGCTGTTGGTTCCCGGGTCAAAGTCCAGTCGCCAGATCGACCGAAGCAGGTCTTCACGACTATGCGGCTGCCCCGCATGACGCGCAAGGTGCAGCAACAGGGCATATTCGCGGGCAAGCAGCGGTATCGCGCGCCCGCTCCTCTCCACCCGGCGCTCCAACAGGTCAATCACCAGGTCTCCCCGAACCAGCCTTGGGTTCTGCCCCTGCGCCAAACGAATAATCCTTGCGGCAGCTTCCGCTTCGTGCATCCAAGGGCCGACCACGTCCTGCGCGCCACTGTCCAAGGCATGCGCGCGGGCAAGCGGATCATCCGTTCGCTGCCAAAGGATCATCGCGTCACCCGCGCGGACATGGGGTTCGCCCGGCGCGTGCCGCATCGCCAAATCCATGCCCCGCGCGCTCAATGCGCGGGCGACCGGTCCGAAATCGGTTCCCACACCATGACATTCCACGCGCCCGCCCACATTCGCCCTGTCGTCTAGTGTCCGGCCCCATCCGACAGCCCCGGCGGACCAAAAACAAACCGTTTCCTATCCATTTCGGAGTGTTCCAAGACATGCATAGGCCTGCGCGCGCACCAGCGGACTATCGCTGGCAGCGCCGGCTTCCAGGTACTCCCGGCGGGCGTCCCCTTGCAAAGCGTCGCCCAAGGCGCTCCACGCGGTCAGGCGCATCGCGTCGTGCGGATGACGGCGGGCAAACGCCGCCGCCAGATCCATGGCGTTTTCGTCGCCGCATCCGATCGCCAGTTCGAGCAGCAATTGCGCACTGGCCACGGTCATGGATTGCGCGATCACGCCGCGCGCCGTGTCAAAACGATATTGGCGCCGCCATCCCTGACCTGGCGGGCTGGCCAGAATGTTGAGCGATATCGACATGCGCTCTGGCGGAAGCTGGGTATGGATATCGCGGTGGGCGCGGTAGAGCTGCATTCGCCCTTCACGAAGCCAGCTACGCCCGACGCTGCGCAGCCTGACGGCTTCACCTTCAAAACCCACGACCTCGGCCCGGTCATAGTCGTGATAGTCCGATCCATAGCCCGGCCCCAGATAGCCGACGGTGAGAAAATCGAAGCCGTGGTCATGCGGCACATGATAGAGAAAGGGCGCTGTGCCGCTGGCGCGCACGACATGATCGGACATTGCCGGCCAGAACGCCGCCCGCAGCACATATTTGCCCGTTGGCGGCCGCAGTAGCATGACCTGCGCGGAATAGGGGTTATGGCGACGCTGGGTCGCGCATCTGGTCTTGAGTTCGGCGATAGCGGCGTCAGCCAGAAAATGGCGGTTGCGCGCCAGGGCTGCGAGCATCGGCGCCGCGGCTGCCAGTCCATCCTCGCAGGATGGGTCGAAGGCCGGGCTTTCGCACCAGTCGATCAATGCGTCGAGATCGAGGATCGCGCCGTCGTCCTGCGTTTCGATCACGCGCGGCATGCAACCTGTTCCAGCCTTGCCAGCGTCTGCCGTGCCAGCGCCTGCACATTTAGATCGGGGTCGACCTGCGCCATGCGCGTCAGAGGATCAAGCGCCTGCGCCGTGTCGAGTGCAAGATATTCCCGCATCGCCGCCCATCGCTGCCCCGGCAGCGGCGCGGCGAGCGCGGCGGCGAACAGTGGCGCAGCATCGTGCCGCTGCTGTATCCGCAGGAGCGAGAGCAGCATCAGCGTTCGCGCATGGCCTTCGTCCACTTGCGCCAATGTGCTCGTCCTTCCGCTGCCCAGATCGACACCGCGCGACAGAACGGGGCCAAGCGGCGCGACCTGCGCGCGCAACATCATGAGCAGCCCGCCGCCGTGCGCAAGGCGCAACGCCTGATGCCGTTCGTCCACATCCACCATGGTGCCGGGCTGACAATCGATCGACCGGGCACGTACAGCGCGGTCTCCCTCAAGCCTAAATATCTCGCCGTACAGCGGCCGATTGAGCGGACGGCACAGCGCATGGCGACCGGAAAAATGCAGCCGGTCAGCAGGCGGTCCGGCAAGATCGAGGATGGTGGCGGTAAGCCAGATGCGTTCCGTCCGCACGAACACCAGATGACGCACCCCTCCATTCCGGCTGGCGCGGACGGGCGGGAGGTACAGGGGGTCAAGGCGCATCTGTCCGGTCTGCTCCGTCAGCCACGCGCTGAACCACGCAATATCAAGCAGAAATGGCCGGATCAGCGCCACCGCTTCGCCAAGCGGCGCAGTGGCCGCCGCCTGCGCCGCTGCGGTGAGCGGCGCCGGCGTCATGGCTGGTCGATAATCGCGATCACGACATCCATCAGGCTGATGTCCAGTGCGCCGCCATCTGACAAGCCCAACGGGCTGATGAGGTCAGACAGATCGGGAATATCCTCGATCGCCAGCGGGGGGACGATATTGGTCATGCTAGCCTCCTCTTCAGATAAGCCAAGAAGGGGCTAGGGCCAGCGGCCAGGGCAAGCCAATTAAATGAAATTAATAATGGACCGATCCATTAAGCTTTTTTTTGTCCGTTTCCCGTTAAACTCGGGGCCAACGCCAGGAGCCCAAGGCATGTCCTATATATATCGCGGCGCGAAGGTTTCGCCTGACGAAGAACAGCCCCAGCCTGTCAGCCCGCGTCGCCTGCGCCTCTTACTGGTCGATGAAAATCCCACGGCGCGCGCGGTCATCGGACGCCGCCTGTCGCATCGTCATTATGACGTCACGGTCGTCGAGGACGGGTTTGCGGCGCAGAAGACGCTGATCATTCAGCCGTCGGACATCATCCTTATCGACATGGATTTGCAGTTACTGCCAGCGATCGGGACGATGGAAAAAATCCGCGCGGCGCATCCGGCCGGACATGCCTGCATCGTGATGATCGGCGGCGCATCCGACACCCCCAAGATGATCGCGGCGCTGGATGCGGGGGCTGACGATCACATCGTCAAACCCTTTGATTTCGAAATGCTCGACGCACGGCTGCGGCGCGTTCATGCGCGGGCCGAGCGCGTCAACTTGCTGTCGCGGCAATATGCCGAGCTGGACGCCCGCATCGCCCGGCGGGCAATGGAATTGGGTGAAACGCGCGAGACGTTGCGGCAATTGGAGCTGGATCGTGCGCGTCTGATGGCGTCAGTGGACCATTTGCAGGCGGAAGTCGCACGCCTTAGCGCGCGCTGAAATCAGTTCCGCAAGACAAGCAAGAGCGACAGACCCGGTTCCAGTGCCTCTGGCGGGCGCGTGACAAGGATATGAACGGCATCGGCCCGCGCGCGATGGAGGATCGTGTCTGGAACATCGGCATGGTGATAGATACGGTCCGCCTCACCCAACAGCCGCGCGGCGCGTAACGTCAGATCCTCTGGATCGTTCGAAGATAGGTGAACCACTTCCAGCCGAGACGTTTGCGCCACATCCGGTCCACAAAGCCAGCCGGCCAGCCCGGCCGCGGCCCGCTCGCTCAATGGGTCGATTGCCCCGCCCGGGGACAGCCCCGCGTCGATTGCGCGCCGCCGTTCGCCTGCATCCGGCCAGCGCGCGCGGATTGCGGGGCGCGCATCGAACAGGGCCTGCGCCAGCGCCCCTATCCTTGCGGGCAGCAATGCCTCCAGCCGTTGGCGCAAGGCCTTGGCCAGACCCGCCGATGCGCCGCCCGTGCCGATGGCGATCAGCACCGGATCACGATCGACAATCGCGGGTAGCGTGAAATCGCACAGGTCCGGATTGTCGGTCGCGTTAACCAGAATGCCGCGTACGCGCAGCCGCTCGGCCGTCGCTTCATCACCATCCGAAACAATGGCGATGCGCGCGCCCTGATCGTTTTCATCCACGATCCGCGCGCCGGCGCGCTCGAGCAGCCGCCGCTTCGCCTCCGCCGCCTCGCCATCACCTGTCAGGATGACCGGGCGCCCCGCCAGCCGAAGGAAGACCGGCAGGCTGTGCATCAGTCCGCCAACCAGTCGGGAATGATATCGCCGTCGATCAGCGCGCGGAGCGGCGGCCGTTCGCGCACCACTGCCCATTTGTCGCCCGACACCAGGACTTCGGGCGTCAGTGGTCGGCTGTTATAGGTGCCCGCCATGGTCGCGCCATAGGCCCCGGCGGTCATGAAGGCGACCAATTCCCCCGCCTGCACCACATCCATGTCGCGATGCATGGCAAAGGTGTCGCCCGTTTCGCACACCGGTCCGACGACATTGGCGGTCGCGCGGTCGCCCGATGGCTTCACCGCCCGAATGTCATGCCAGGCATCATAAAGGCTGGGCCGCATCAGGTCGTTCATCGCCGCGTCAACGATGACGAAAGGCGCCTGCGCGCCCTGCTTCACCCGAATGACGCGCGACAGCAGCACGCCCGCATTACCTACGATCACGCGGCCAGGCTCGAACATCAGCCGGACGGGCCAGCTCTGCGTCACCCGGCACACCATCGCGCCATAGTCGGCCGGACTGGGCGGCAGCGGCTGGGCGGGATCATAGGGAACGCCAAGGCCACCGCCCAAGTCCGCCGTGCGGATGTCATGGCCGGCCGCGCGCAGCACTTCGATCAGCGCGCCGACTTTCACGAACGCCGCCTCCAGCGGCGCGAGATCGGTCAGCTGGCTGCCGATATGAACCGCGACACCCTGAACATCGAGGCCAGGCAGATCGCGGGCGGCAGCGTAGCTGTCCAAGGCGCGATCATAGGGAATGCCGAACTTGTTTTCCGACTTGCCGGTCGAAATCTTGGCATGGGTGCCTGCGTCCACATCCGGATTAATGCGAAAGGCGACCGGCGCGCGCTTGCCCATCGCGGCCGCGACCTGCGATAGCATCTCGGCTTCCGGTTCGCTTTCCAGGTTGAACTGGTAAATGCCATGGTCCAGCGCGATCCGCATTTCCTCGGCCGTCTTGCCGACGCCCGAAAAGACGATGCGGCTGGCCGGTATGCCCGCTGCCACTGCGCGCAGCAATTCGCCGGCCGATACGACGTCAGCGCCCAGCCCCAGTCTGGCGAGAGTCGCCAGCACTGCGGCATTGGGGTTCGCCTTGACGGCGAACGCGATCAGCGGATCACTGAGCTGCGCCAGGCCTTCGCGGAACACCCCGGCATGCCGTTCCAGCGTCGCGGTCGAATAGACATAGACCGGGGTGCCGACCGCCTGCGCAATGGCCTCCATCGGCACCTGCTCCACTTGCATGGCGCCGTCGACATAAGAGAAATGATCCAAGCTCTTGTCCTATGGTCTAGTTGGGCCGCGCTTCGGGCGGCAGGTCGAATTCATCGTCAGTGCGCTCACGTGACTGGGTCAGCAGTTCGACATTGCGCTCCGGGCGCGCCTGAATCGACGGCGTCAGCAATTGCGTGCTGGTAGGTGCGGTCGCCGCACCGACGGGCACCGCAGGCAGCTTCTGCCCCTCGACGGGTTTCAGAGGCTGGCGGCCGCCGCAGCCGGCAAGCGTCAGGGCAGTGAGGCCAAGCCCAGCGAGGATGCGCAGTGTCTTCATCCCAGTTCCTCCTTCGCCTGCGCGATGCGGGCGCGCACTTGTTCGGGTGCTGTGCCGCCATGGCTTTTGCGGCTGGCGACCGACGCATCGACCGTCAGCACTGCATAGACGCGATCGTCAAGGCGATCGTCGATCGCCTTCAACATGTCGAGCGGCAACTGGTCGAGCGGGACGCCCGCCTCTTCGGCCGCCGCCACGGCGCGGCCGGTGATGTGATGCGCCTCGCGGAAGGGGATGCCACCTTCCCGCACCAGCCAGTCGGCGAGGTCCGTCGCGGTGGCAAAACCGCTTTCGGCGAGGCCGCGCATCCGGTCAGTGCGGAAGGTCACGGTTTCCACCATGCCGGTCATCGCAGCAATCGACAGAGCCAGCAGGTCATGCGCCTCGAACACGGGGGGCTTATCGTCCTGCATATCCTTGGAATAAGCGAGCGGCAGACCCTTCATCGTCATGCAAAGCGCGGTCATGCAGCCCATGATGCGTCCCGCATGGCCGCGCACCAGCTCGGCCGCATCAGGATTGCGCTTTTGCGGCATGATCGAACTGCCGGTCGAATAGGCGTCGGGCAGCTTGACGAAGCCAAAGGGCTGGCTCGCCCAGATGATGAACTCTTCAGCCAGGCGAGAAAGGTGGAGTGACGCCTGAGTTGCGGCCATCAGATAATCGAGCGCGAAATCACGGTCGGACACGCTGTCCAGGCTGTTGTCGGTTGGCTTGGCAAAGCCGAGAGCCGCCGCTGTCATGTGCCGATCCGTCGGGAACCCGGTGCCGGCGAGCGCTGCCGCGCCCAATGGGCATTCGTTGAGCCGCGCGCGCGCGTCGGCAAAGCGACTACGATCGCGGCGCACCATTTCATAATAGGCCATGAGATGGTGGCCCAGCGTCACCGGCTGCGCCGATTGCAAATGGGTAAAGCCCGGCATCACGGCGTCGGCATGATCCTGCGCCCGCGCCACCAACGCGCGCTGGAGGCCAATAAGGCCAGCCTCCACCTCATCAATGGCGTCGCGCACCCAGAGGCGAAAGTCGGTCGCTACCTGGTCATTGCGGCTGCGCGCCGTGTGCAACCGACCGGCCACCGGGCCGATCAGCTCCGCCAGGCGCGACTCCGTCACCATATGGATGTCTTCCAGATCAAGGTTCACCGGAACCCCGCTCGCTTCATATTCAGCGGCGATGGTGTCCAGCCCGGCGCTGATCGCGTCTGCATCGGCCTGGCTGACGATCCCCTGACGCGCCAGCATCGCCACATGCGCCTTGGACCCGGCGATATCCTGTTTCCACAAGCGCTTGTCGAACGGGATGGAGGCATTTATCTCGCGCATGATCGAAGCGGGGCCGGCAGCGAAGCGGCCGCCCCACATGCTGTTGGAGCCTGAACCCATGCTGTCGTCGTCCCGCGCGCTAATGATATTGCTCCTGCCTGCGTTGCTGGCGGCATGCGATAGGCAATCGCCGCCCAAGGAGCAAGCCAATGCCGCCATCAGCGGCGAAGTCACGCCGACGGCCGGCGAAGCCACCGCAGAACCGAAGGGCGAGGCGGCGTTCAATTACAAGATCGACCGCAGCAAGGCAGGCACCGCCGCGCCCGACTTCGTGTTTCAGGCGCCCGATGGCAGTGACATGACGTTGCAGGATTTTGCGGGCAAGCCGATGCTGGTCAATCTTTGGGCGACATGGTGCGCTCCCTGCATAGCGGAAATGCCGACGCTCGACCGTGTTGCAGCTGCTCACGGCCCCAAGGGGCTGGCCGTACTGACCATTTCGCAGGATGTGCAAGGCGCGAAGGCCGCCGGCGCGTTTTTTGACAAACATGATCTGCCGCATCTCAAAGCCTATACCGATCCGGATAACCGCTTCGGCTTTTCCTACGCAACCGGTGTGTTGCCCACGACCGTCCTCTACGACGCGCAGGGCAAGGAAATGCTGCGCGTGATCGGCGCGATGGACTGGGAAGGCGCGGAAGCCAGGTCGCTGATCGACGCGGCGCTGGCCTCCTGATTTCAAGGACGTAAGTTCGTATAACGGTTCTGCGATAAAAACCCTCCATGTCAGTGGATGCAAAGTTGCCCTGAAGAGTAATTTTCCGGGGCCATGATCAGCCTGCCTACGCAAAGCCAATAGGTTCGCACTGGCACTTGTGTCTTTTCAGACACAGACTCTTCTCTTGTTGGAAATGCTGCGCTGCAATAGCGGCTCGGCTGACACCGTTCGTTCATCCCTTTGTCATCGACATTGCAAAAACAGGGGGCATGAATGACAAGACTGTCCGCGTTCAAACTTTCTCTTATCCTGGCGTCGTCCTGGTCGGCCGGTGCGCTGGCGCAGGAAGCGCCGCAGGAACCGCAGGCCGACGACGGCGCAGCCATCATCGTCACTGGTACACGCGCTGTCGGCATGCAGGCCGCGGACAGCGCCGCGCCGGTCACCGTGCTGGGCGAACAGGCGCTGTCGAGCGTGGGTCAGCCCAACCTCAATCAGGCCCTCACCCAGTTGGTGCCGAGCTTCACCGCCCAGACGCAGGGCGTGGACATGTCCAACTTCTCGCTGTCGGCCCGTCTGCGCGGTCTAAGCCCGAACCATACGCTCGTGATGGTGAACGGCAAGCGTCGCCACGGTTCCGCCATCCTCCAGGTGATCCCTGGTCCGTTCCAAGGATCGGCCGCGCCCAGCATCGACCTCATTCCGCCAGACGCCGTGTCGCGCATCGAAATCCTACAGGATGGCGCATCGGCAGTGTACGGTACCGACGCGATCGCCGGCGCGATCAACATGATCCTGAAGGACCAGACGGACGGCGGCACCTTCAAGGTGACGGGCGGCCAATATTATAACAGCGAAGGCGAACTATTTTCCGCATCGGGCAATGTCGGCTTCAAGCTGGGCGAAGACGGCTTTTTCAACGTTACCGCCTTCCACCGCCGCCAGGATTACACGACCACCGGCACGGGCCAGGTCATCATGGCCGACATTGACGGCAATCCCTATGTAAACGCCGCCGGCACCTATCCCGGGCAGTTCCCATCAACCAGCAATTATTATGATCCTGCCTGGGCCAATCTTGATCTCAACGGCATCAATGGCGGGCAGGCGAAGTCGCAGCTCAACATCCTCTTTTACAATATGGGCTATGATTTCGGCGGGGTCGAACTCTACAGCTTCGGTGATGTGTCGCGGCGCGTGGGCTATGCGCTGCAGGGCTATCGTCCACCCAACCGCATTTGCGCGGATGCGACCGACCTTACCACCTGTTATGGCGACACCGGCACGTTCGGCATGGTCCCACAGCAAAAGGTGGAACAGAAGGAATATAGCTTCACCGTCGGGGCAAAGGGTGAGTTCGGGTCCGACTGGAATTACGACCTCAGCGTCACCTACGGCTATGACCAGAATAAGATCTGGACCATTGAATCGGCGCATCGTTCGCTCTGGATCGCCAATTATAACGCCTCGCTCACGGACCCGACGATCACGCCCAATACGGTGAGCGACGCCTATGACGGCGGCTTCAAGCTCAGCCAGCTGACCACCACGCTCGACATCCGCAAGGAATTTGATGTGGGCATGGCCAATCCGCTGACCCTTGCCTTTGGCGGCGAATATCGGCGCGACACCTATGAAATCCTGCAGGGCGACTATTATTCCACCTTGGCGGAAGGCGTTCAGTCCTTCCCCGGCTACAAGGATATCGATGCAGGCAAACATCGTCGCAGCTCGCGGGCAGCCTATATCAACCTGATCGCCGAACCGATCGACAAATGGACCATCGACATTGCCGGCCGCTACGAGGACTATACCGACTTTGGCGATACGACGATCGGCAAGATCACGACGCGCTACGACTTTTCCGACGCCTTCGCGATCCGCGGCACCGCGTCCACAGGCTTCCGCGCACCGACTTTGGCCGAATCCTTCTATTCGACGGTGAATGTGGGGCCGACCAGCGCCGTGCTGCAATTGCCGGCCGGTTCGCCAGCAGCAACCTTGCTGGGCTTCAATGCGCTGCGTCCTGAGAAGTCCACCAACTTCTCGGCCGGTATCGTCATCCGCCCAACGCCCAAGCTCGCGATCACGATCGATGGCTATTATATCAAGATCAAGGACCGCATCTCCGCAACAGCGACGTTGCCCGCCATCCAGGGCGGTAATCCCGTCGCTGGGGCGGAAAGCATCCTTGCCGCGATTGCTTCTACCGGCCTTGTGCTCGACACCGGGCTTCAAACGCTGGGCGTGGCGAGCTTCACCAACCTCATCGACACCGAAACCTACGGTATCGACTTCGCCGCCCGCTATCCGGTGATGCTCGATTTCGGTAAGCTCGACCTGTCGCTGACGGCGAACTACAACAAGACCAAGATTACCGATAACAGCAACCCCGCCCTCTTCAGTTCCGTATCGGAAAGCTATATCGAGGACGCGTCGCCCGAATATAAGGTTGTGGGCAGTATCAACTTTGCGAGCGGCCCCTTCTCGGCCAATCTGCGCCAGACCTTCTATGGCAAGACCAGCATCCTCGTCCGTTCGGCCCTGTCCGCAGCGGCGATGAACGGCCAGCCGATCGAGCGGGACGGCATCGTCAAGGCGACCGGGATCACCGATCTGGAACTGGGCTATGACTTCACCGATTTTGTGAAGTTCTCGGTCGGCGCGAACAACCTGTTCGACAAGCGGCCGGAAAAGCCAAAATTGCTGAGCGGTGTCACCGTGCTGCCGGGTCAGTCGCCCTATGAAAATGGCACGACATCCTGGAACAGCTATTATGGCCATGGTGCCTATGGCTCGGCCGGGGGTTATTATTACGCGCGTCTCGACTTCAAGTTCTGACGTCGTCACGAAGGAGGGCCGGTCCAGCGATGGATCGGCCCTTTTGCTTTTTGGCAATTGGTAGGCGGCCCATGTCCCTGTCCCGACGAATGATGATGCGCGGTGCGGTGGCCGCGGCGGGCGCCGTTTCCGCCTTGCCCGCTGTTGCCCAGCGCGGCCGCGCGGTCGCACTGCCCGACGATCCCGCCGGCATGGTCGCGAGCCTGACCGATGCCGTCTATATCAACAGCAACGAACATCCGGTGGGCCCCGGCCCGTCCGCCCTTCGGGCGCTGGCCGCCCTGCCGCCCCTTTCAGGCCGCTATGGCATGGCCTTTGCCGGCAAGCTCGAAAGCCTGTTCGCCCGTCAAAACGGCCTCTCCGCCGATCAGGTTCAGGTCCACCCCGGCTCCTTCATGCCGCTGCGGTCGGTCGCGCTGACCTATAGCTCGCGCGAACGACCGATCGCCTATTTCGAACCGACATTCGACCAAGGGTTTCTGGGCCTTGGCGATAAAAGCGTTACGCGCTCGGTCGCGGTGCCGCTGGCTGGCGACTTCGTGGCCGATCCGCAAAAGCTGCTCGCGGCCGCTCCGAATGCCGGCGTCTATTATCTTTGCAATCCCAACAATCCGACCGGCCTTCCCGTCGCACGCACGGACATCGAATGGCTGCTCGCCCATAAACCCAAGGGCAGCATTTTGCTGGTGGACGAAGCCTATATCCAGTTCAGCGACGCGCAAAGCTGCCTGGATCTGGTGGCATCGGGCGCGGACGTGCTGGTCGCGCGCACCTTTTCCAAAATTTACGGATTGGCGGGCCTACGCTGCGGCCTGATCGCCGGGCGCAAGGATTTGCTGGACGGGATGGCGCGCTATGGCGTGAATATCACCCCCATGCCCGCCGTGGTCGCGGCCGAAGCGAGTTTGCTCGATGCCGATCTGGTGCCGATGCGCAAAGCTGAGAATAAGGCGGTGCGCGACGACCTGACCACCTGGTGCGCGACGCAGGGCCTGCGCACATTGCCGAGCGAAGCGAGCTTCCTGATGATCCATGTCGGCCGTCCGGGGGCTGATGTGACAGCCGCACTGGCGCGCGATCGCATCTTCATCGGCGGGCCGCGCAAGCATATGGATGACTGGGTGCGCGTGTCCATCGGCACAGCGGCAGAGATGCAGGCTTTCAAGACCGCCCTGCTCAAAGTCCTGGCATGACGTTGTCGCGCCGGCAGGCGATCGGCGCCGCGATCGCCATGCAGGTGGCGGCCAAGGCGACAGGCGCGACCAATCCCCCTGCCCTGCCGGACAAGGCCGGTTTCGCAGTCACCCCGATCGCTTATCTGGACAGTGCGTCGATCCACCCGATCAGCCTGGGCGCAAGGCGGGCGATGGATGCCTATGTCGCTGGCCGCACGCTTGATCCTGCCGCGCCGCAGCCGGTGGATCGCGCCGCCACGCTCGCCAAGTTCGCGCGGTTGGTCAATGCCGATCCCGATGAAGTGACTTGGGTGCAATCGACCACCGCAGGCGAGCAAGCGGTGCTCCGCGCGCTGGGTTTTCCCGGCAGTGGCGGACGGATCGTCACCGACACGCTGCATTTCTACGCGGCCTTTCCCATGTATCAGGAACTGGCCAAACAGGGCGTGGATGTCGCCTGGGTTCAGGCCCGCGACGGGCGGATCCTGCCGGAGGACATGGCGCGCGCAATCACCCCGGGCACCAAGCTGGTCAGCCTGTCGCTCGTGTCCACCTATAACGGGTTCCAGCATGACCTGAAGGCGGTATGTGCGCTCGCCCATGCGGCCGGCGCACTGGTCTATGCCGACATCATCCATGCCGCCGGCGCGGTGCCGGTCGATCTGCACGACAGCGGCGTCGATTTCGCCGCCTGCGCCACTTATAAATGGCTGATGGGAGATTTTGGCCTTGGCTTTCTCTATGCCAGGCGCGGCATCGTCGATGACCTTCGCCTTGCGGACTTTGGCTATTATGGCTTTGCCGCTCCCGGCGCCACGCCGGGCATCGGCCTGTCACCGCCGCAAACCCATGTCTATCCCATGGACCCGCCCGGAAATGCGCCTACCGGCTATATCCACCGAACGGGCGCCCTCGGCCATTTCGGGACCGGCACCTATGCGCAGGCTGTCATACCCGCGATCGACCACGGGCTTGATTATATTACGGCCATCGGCGTTCCGGCGATCCAGACTCACGCGCAAGAGTTGATCGGGCTGCTGCGGGAGGGGCTGACCGCCAAGGGCTATCGCCTCATCACTCCGGCCGACGCACGCACGCCCCTGTTGACGGCCCTTCTGCCCAACGCCCAGGAACGGCTGACCGGACCTTTGGCGCGCGCGCAGGTGCGCGTGTCGCTGCACGATCATCATTTGCGGATAGCGCGCCATCCGTTTTTACCGATATGCAGGACGTGGAGCGTCTGCTTGGTGCCCTGCCCCGCGCCTGACCCGTCAAGGAGAGATCGCCATGAAGTTCGCCCTCATCGCCAGCCTGATGCTGGCCGCCGCGCCGGCCATGGCGCAACCCGCTGCTACGCCGCAACCGCTGCCCGCCCAATTGCCCTTTTCACCGGCGGTGCCAGCCGGCGGTCTCCTCTTCCTGTCCGGCCAGATCGGCCAAGTGCCGGAGGGGATGGACCGCCATACGGACGGATTTGATGCCGCAGTCAAAGGCGCGATGGATGCGGTCGGCAC
>CEQG01153491.1_pt1 | contig 21598 bp, 17 predicted proteins | sample 350301 | NCBI WGS metagenome assembly CEQG01 (sample SAMEA2621242, study PRJEB7988) | marine metagenome | isolation source: saline water (ENVO:00002010), including | reverse complement strand
TTTTCTTTTGTTTCGTTTTCTTTGGACAAGCAAAGAAAATGAACGACAAAAAGAATAACCAACAATACCAATTTCAATAGAACCCTACATTGTAACAATCCCCCCATTTCCCCGACCCATAAATGTAACCAAACCATAACCTTCCATTACACAAGAATTACTATCTTTAAAAACACAAATACTTAACGACAACCATCATGGGGATTTTTGACAAGATTAAAGAGAAACTGAGTAACGAATTCATCGACATCATCGAGTGGCTGGATTATACCGATGATACCATTTGCCACCGCTTTGAACGTTACCAAAACGAAATTAAAAACAATGCCAAGCTTATTGTGCGCGAAGGACAAGCAGCGGTTTTCATTAACGAGGGGCAGTTAGCCGATGTCTTTACGCCTGGCACCTATACCCTTAACACCGAAAACCTTCCCATTTTAGCCACCCTGAAAGGTTGGAAATACGGATTTAATAGTCCGTTTAAAGCAGAAGTGTATTTTGTAAATACCCACTTGTTTACCGATGAAAAATGGGGCACTAAAAACCCGATTACCTTAAACGACGACCGATTCGGTTTGGTGGAAATACGTGCCTTCGGAACCTACGCGTTTAAAGTAAGCGATCCCGGAAAGTTCATTAAGGATATCGTAGGAACCGATAACAACTTCACCAATTTTGAAATCAATGAGCACCTAAAGAGTTTGATCGCCACCCGTTTTACCGATACGGTTGGGGAAGCCAATCTGCCTATAGAATTATATGCTGCTAATACCACCGAATTAAGCGATACCTGTAAGGAAGTTATGGAACCCGAGTTTTTAAGCGTCGGGATTTCCTTGGAAAAGTTCTTTATCGAGAACGTATCCATGCCCGAAGACCTTAAAAAGGAAATCTTCGAGTACAGCCGTATCGACAAACTGGACCTGGACAAATTGACCAAGTTCAAAACTGCCAAAGCTATTGAAGCTGCTGCCAAACAAGAAGGCGGTACGGCAGGAGCAGGTATGGGCATGGGTATGGGATTTGTACTGGCCCAGCAAATGGGCGGTATGATGGCCCCACAAGGAGGCGGTGCCCAACAAGCACCCATGCAACAACAAGCAGCGGTGCCACCCCCCATGCCGGCTGCGGTTCAATATTTCTATGCTTCCAATGGGCAACAAATGGGCCCTGTCAATTTTGAACAATTGCGTTCGTTGTTTGCCAACCGTACCGTGAATAGGGATACCTTGGTTTGGAAGCAGGGTATGTCTGGATGGGCCGCCTTGCAAGAGGTAGAGGAGTTAAAAGCCTTCTTAGGCGGTAGTACCCCTCCACCGATTCCTGGAGCGTAATTTCTATTGTTTGAAATGCAAACCGAACCACAACAAAAATCGGAACTAAAAAAATCCTGTGTCAACTGTGGTGCCGAACTGGTCTATGCCCCCGGCACTACCGAATTACAATGTGAATATTGTCACTACACACAGGAAATCAATCCTTCCGAAAATACTTTTGAAGAGCTAGAGCTCAAACCTTATTTAGAGGCTTTGGGTACGCACTCCCATACCGAAGCCATTACCATGCTTCAGTGTAAAAACTGTGGGGCGAATCAGCATATCGAAGAAAACTACAAATCCCTGCATTGTGTGTATTGCAGCACGCCTTTGGTGATTGACGATGCCAAAAAGGAAGAATGGATTTTACCCGGCGCGGTATTGCCGTTTCAGCTTAACCAAAATAAAGCCCACCAAATCTTTCAGAAATGGGTGAGCGGACTCTGGTGGGCGCCCAATAAATTGAAGAAAGCCAGTTTGGACCCTCAAAATACCAAAGGGCTGTATGCACCCTATTGGACGTTCGACGCCCAGCTTTCAGCAAATTACACGGGACAAAGGGGAGATTATTATTATGTGTCGGTTCCGTATACCACCACGGTAAACGGAAAAACCGTAACCCGTATGCGAAGGGAACGACGTACCCGATGGACGCCTGCCGCCGGGACGGTCTCTGGGTTTGTGGACGATACTTTGGTAAAAGCCTCCCAGCAGAAGTCAGGTAGGATTCCGAAGAAAATTGCCCAATGGAACTTAAAGGAATTACAACCCTTCGATAGTGGTTTCTTGGCAGGGTTTGTAACTGAAAAATACACCATTCCCCTAAAGGAAGGGCATCTGGAATCCACCGAAGAAGCCAAAAAAATAGCCGACCGATGGGCCCGAAGGGATATTGGGGGAGACACGCAACGGGTGTCCTCTTTGGACATGACCCTAAGTGAGGAAACCTTTAAGCATATTTTATTGCCCGTATATATTAGTGCCTATCAATACAATGGCAAACGGTATAATTTCTTTGTAAACGGACAAACGGGAACCATTTCTGGGCAGCGTCCCTATTCCTTCTGGAAAATTTTCCTCTTTATCCTTCTTATTATAGCCATTATCGCTGTGATTGTAGTTATTGCCAATTAATGAGAACCTTAGTCATTGGAGATATACACGGCGGATTAAAAGCTTTACAACAAGTGTTGCAAAAAGTAGCGCCCAAAGAAGACGATACCTTTATCTTTTTAGGGGATTATGTAGATGGCTGGAGTGACAATGCGGAAACCATTGCGTTTTTAATTGAATTTTCTAAGGAATACTCCTGTATATTTATTCGGGGGAATCACGATGAGTTGGCGTATCAATTTCTGAAACACGGCGATGACAACTCATTATGGCTGAATCACGGAGGTAAATCGACCCAAAAAAGTTATGCAGGGATTTCTTCCGAAGCAAAAGAAGCCCACCTGCGGTTTTTTCAAAAATTGGTCAACTATCATGTGGATTCTAATAACCGTTTGTACGTACATGCCGGGTTTACTAACCTCCACGGGCCGCAAAATGAATATTACCCCAACTTAGTATATTGGGACCGAACCCTCTGGGAAATGGCCTGTGCCTTGGACCAAGGGCTTTCCAAAAAGGATGCCCGCTATCCTGCCCGGCTGAAGCTTTTTAAGGAAATCTATATTGGCCATACGCCTGTAACCCGATTGGGGGAAACTGTTCCATTACATTATGCCAATGTGTGGAACATCGATACCGGGGCCGCCTTTAAAGGCCCTTTAAGTGTGGTGGATGTGGATACGAAGGAAGTGTGGCAAAGTGATCCTGTCTATAGGTTATATCCTTCCGAAAAGGGTAGGAATTAGTTTTCTTATAAAGGCTGCAACTGAAACGTTCTTTCTTCAGTAATTACATGACATTCGTCTGCATTCACTACAATTTCATCAGAAGTAAAGCTTTCATAGCCATCGGCAAGAACCTGGATGGTATATGTACCTTCGCGCTCCCCTGCCCCAATAAAATTTGTGGACCCGGAAAAAGTCATCAATGCTTCAGAATAATTTCCATCGGTTGCGGTAAGGGTTATATTTTCAGAAATAATTTGTTCAGTAACCGCATCCCGTACCGTAATGGAAAGACCATATACAAACTGATCGGTACAATTGGTACCATCATCATCATTATTTGAGTTACACGCTAAGAAAATGAAAGCAAAGCTGAAGAAGACTAATTTTTTTATCATTGTTCACCTAGATTTAGTCTTAAAGATACAAAAAAAGCCGCCCATTATTAGGCGGCTTTTTAGGATTGTTATTTACGATTACAAATCGAATTTAATCCCTTGTGCCAAGGGCAATTCGGTAGTATAATTAATCGTATTGGTTTGTCTACGCATATACACTTTCCAAGCATCGGAGCCCGACTCGCGTCCGCCACCGGTTTCTTTCTCACCACCAAAAGCGCCGCCAATTTCGGCTCCAGAAGTTCCAATATTTACATTGGCAATACCACAATCGCTTCCTGCATGACTTAAGAAACGCTCGGCCTCCCGAAGGTTGTTGGTCATAATAGCACTAGATAGCCCCTGTACCACTCCATTTTGGATTTCAAGAGCATTCTCCACATCGCCACTGTATTTCAGTAAATACAATACGGGGGCAAAGGTTTCATGCTGTACAATTTCATAATGGTTTTCAGCTTCCGCGATGGCAGGTTTTACATAACAGCCACTTTCATAACCTTCACCTTCCAAAACCCCTCCTTCAACCACGAGGTTTCCACCTTCAGCAACCACTTTTTCCAAAGCCTTCTGGTACATAGCTACGGCATCTTTATCAATTAGCGGCCCTACGTGATTGTTTTCATCCAATGGGTTTCCAATTCGCAATTGTTTGTAGGCATCCACAACAGCGTTTTTAACCTGATCGTACACACTTTCGTGGATGATCAATCTTCGGGTAGAGGTACAACGCTGTCCGCAAGTTCCTACGGCGCCAAATACGGCCCCAATCACAGTCATTTTAATATCGGCATCAGGAGTCACGATAATGGCATTATTGCCTCCCAACTCTAACAAGCTTTTTCCTAAACGTCCCGCCACTTCTTGCGCGACAATTTTTCCCATTCTAATGGATCCTGTAGCCGAGACCAAAGGAACTCTTTTATCTTGGGTCATGTATTCCCCAACTCGGTAATCCCCATTGATTAAACAGGAGATTCCTTCCGGTAGGTTATTATCGCTAAATACTTTGGCGGCAATTTTTTGACAAGCGATACCACAAAGCGGTGCTTTTTCAGAAGGTTTCCAAACACAAACATCGCCACAGATCCAAGCCAATGCCGTATTCCAGCTCCATACCGCTACGGGGAAATTAAATGCAGATATAATTCCTACCACACCTAGTGGGTGGTATTGTTCGTACATACGGTGCCCAGGACGTTCACTGTGCATTGTCAATCCGTGCAATTGGCGGGATAGTCCCACAGCAAAGTCACAGATATCGATCATTTCCTGAACTTCCCCTAATCCTTCTTGGTAGCTTTTTCCCATCTCATAGGAAACCAATTTTCCTAAGGGTTCTTTTAACCTACGAAGTTCTTCTCCAAACTGACGCACTACCTCCCCACGTTGAGGTGCAGGAGTGAGTCGCCACTGCTTAAAAGCTTCTGTAGCCGTTTCCATTACTTTTTCATATTCAGCTTTCGTAGTCGTGGTAACTTTTCCTATTAGGCTTCCATCTACCGGAGTATAGGAAGAAATAATTTCTTCTCCTGGGAGCCATTGAGATCCCGTAGAGGTTCCATAATTCGTTTCTTGGATTCCTAGTTGTTGAAGGGCTTCTTCAATACCAAAGGAAGTAGCAACAGTACTCATATTTTTTGTGTTTTTTCTTTAAAACACAAAGGTAGTTATTCCTATACAGAATAGGAAGTATTTACAGCATTCAAAAAATGGAACTTAGGAATCTGAAGTAAATCTAGGATCGGTTTCCATAACGGTGCCACATTGATCGCAGGTGCGAAGGGATTCGGAATTATAAAATTCTTTAAAATGCGGAAGGAAATCCTTTTCTATGTCGTGCAGCTCAAAATAAACTTCGTGTAACTTATGATTACAGTTATCACAAAACCAAAGCAGTCCGTCGCTATACCCTTTTCCAGCACGTTTTCGTTCAATTACCAATCCAATAGACCCTTCGCTTCTCCCAGGCGAGTGCGGCACTTTGGCGGGGTGGAGATACATGTCGCCAGGCCCAAGGTACATTTCCTTTCGTTGCCCTTCTTCTTGGATGACAACACAAATGTTTCCTTCCAATTGATAGAACAGTTCTTCAGTCTCATTATAATGATAGTCTTTCCGAGCGTTGGGACCCGCCACGATCATTACAATATAATCATCTGAAGAAACATAAAGGTTTTTATTCCCTACGGGAGGTTTTAACAGATCTCTGTTTTCTTCGATCCATTTTGTAAGGTTGAAAGGTTTTGGAATAGCCATAGCCGTATTTTTAAGGATGTGTATAAAAATACGGCAAAAGCTTTACATCTAAAAATGATAAAGTAGTTTACTTTCTATAGAAAAGTTGTGTAAAGTAATATTTTCCAGAGTTGCTTTGCATCACTCCAAATCCAGAGTGCGTATAATCACCTTCTAGGATGGTTCTGTGGGAAGAACTATTGATCCATGCATTTACAAGGTCTTCGGCTTTGGTGTATCCAAACCCTACGTTTTCACCTACCGAAACAGCTCCTCTTTCTTTTAAGGCTTTCACCCGGGTTCCAAAATTATCGTGGCTAATTTCTGCTTGCTGAATCATGTGTTTGGTATGATCCACTGCATAGGCAGAAGCGTATTGCTGGTCTTTTTTAAGTTCAGAAAGTCCTTTCGAGTTTCTATACTCGTTTACATAGAAGAGGATTTCATTGGCCATTTGCCAATCGGTTTCATTGGCCAAATTCAAGTCTATGGAATAGTTGGTTTCTGGTTCGGTGGTTACACCTTCGTCTTTGGAGCAAGATATGGTAGTACATAAAACCATAGCAAGCAGGCTTGTCATAAGTAGTTTTTTCATGTCGGGGACATCAAATTTTGGGGTCTTGATGTGCATCAAAGATAGAAATTTTCCTACAACTTGCAACACTTAATCCTATTAAAATTGCATTTCATCGATTTTTTTAACAATATTTTTAAACCTTCCGACCTTCTAAAACTGCTTTGGAGGCCTTGTTTTATGGGGATTTAATAATATCTTTAGATACCCGAAAAAAAATTACGTCATGAATAGAATTTTAACACTTTTTTTTGTAACAATTCTGGTTTTTTCTTGCAAAAATACCGATGAAAAGCAAAATATTACCGACAAAAAACACTCTGAAACGGTTAGCACCCCAATAACCGCTATTGTAATCCATGGGGGTGCGGGCACCATTCTGAAGGAAAATATGACCGATTCCTTAGAAAAAGCTTACAAAACCAAATTAGAAGAAGCCGTCACCAAAGGACACGAAATTCTGAAAAGTGGAGGTAGTGCTACCGAAGCGGTCGTTGAAACCCTCACCATCCTAGAAGACTCCCCGCTCTTTAATGCAGGGAAAGGAGCGGTGTTTACCCATGATGAAACCAACGAAATGGACGCTTCTATCATGGACGGAAGCAATCTGAATGCAGGAGCAGTCGCGGGGGTTATGCATATTAAAAACCCTATTCGCCTCGCATTTGAAGTCATGGAAAACAGTCCGCATGTGCTACTTTCCGGAAGAGGAGCCGAAAGATTTGCACAAGCCCGAAATTTCCAATTGGTGCCTCCTTCCTACTTTTATACTGAAAACAGGTTTCAATCCCTTCAGAAAGTAAAGAAAAAGGAGTCAAATCAAACGGCTTTTGTCGATCCCTCTATAAAAGATTCCAAATTCGGAACGGTGGGTTGTGTGGCCTTAGATCAAAATGGGAACATTGCCGCGGGTACTTCCACCGGGGGAATGACTAACAAACGTTGGAATCGCATTGGGGACTCGCCGCTTATTGGGGCAGGTACCTATGCCAACAATAAAACTTGCGGGGTTTCTTCCACGGGTTGGGGAGAATACTTTATTCGGGGTATGGTAGCCCATGATATTTCGGCCATGATGGAATATAAAGGTGTTTCCCTTCAAGAAGCTTCCGAAGAAGTGATTCAGAAAAAAATCCCTGCCTTGGGAGGGGATGGAGGCATTGTTGCTTTAGATAAGGAAGGAAATATTGCCATGGAATTTAACACTGCAGGTATGTACCGAGCTTATATAAATACAGAAGGGGAATTATATATTGGTATTTATAAAGAATGAAAACACCTTACTACGCCGTTATTTTCACCAGTAAACAAAAAGAAAACCTGGAAGGCTACGATCAAATGGCCAACGCCATGGAAGCTCTTGCCCAACAACAGCCAGGATATTTGGGGATGGAACACGCCAGGGACCAACTAGGTATTACCATTAGTTATTGGGAGTCCTTGGAAGCGATCACCCGTTGGAAAGAAAACCTGAAGCACCAACAAGCCCAACATTTGGGTAAAGAGAAATGGTATAAAAGTTATGAGGTACGCATTTGTAAAGTAGAACGGGCCTACTCTTTTGGAGGGTAGTTTGTTAAAAATCTCCCAAATACTAATTTACAGAATACTAAACACTTAAAAGCTTCCGTTAGCAAAGAAACCTACCCTCCCAAAATTCAATTTTTACATTCGTTTCCTACAATACGGAAATCCTATTGTTTGAAATTATGCGTCCGAACTTTTCGGAACAACCATCCTTTGTAGTAATTTAGTAATTCACTCTTTAAGGCAACCAATCCTTGCTTTTCGAGTACCGTAAAACCATCAGTTATGAAACAGCTTACCCGTATTCTTGCTCTTTTTACCCTTCTCTCCCTTTTCTCCTGTGACAAAAAACCCGACCCTTCCGAAACCGATAATCTCTTTCGGTTTAAAGAGTACATTAGCTATACAACCTATGGCACCAAAAGTATTGCGGAACCCATAGAGATACTTCTCGCAAAGCCTTTGGAGCAATTTGAACTCACTCAGGAAATAGAAAACGGGTATCTAAAAATACATCCTAAAACGGAAGGAACCTTGTTGGTAGAGAACCAGCGGAAACTTATTTTTAAGCCTTCCGAATACCTACAACCCAACACCGAATATACCCTTAGCCTTAACCTAGGAAAATTATATCCTGGAACCCCCAAGGAATTCAAGGAGTACACCTTCAGTTTTAAAACCATTGCCCCCAACTTTAAAGTGAATTTGGGCAACCTACAATCGTACAGCAAAGAATGGCAATATGTTACGGGACATGTGCAATCGGCCGACTTGATTTCTTCGGAAGATGCCCAAGCACTTGTGAAGGCTTCCCAAAAAGGAAAAAACCTAAAGCTCGATTGGCCTACGGAAGCAGGCTTCGCGAAATTCTTTGAGTTCACTATTGATAGTATTCAGCGATTTGTAGACGATTCTGAAATTGAAATCGCTTGGAACGGAAAACCCATCGGTTCCGATTTTGAAGGTGCCAATACCTTCCCTATTCCGGGGCAAAACAATTTTACCGTGGTTGATGCCAAAGCTTCGGTAGCCCCCAATGCATCCTTACACCTCAACTTCTCCGATCCCCTAAAGGAAAATCAGAACTTCGCCGGATTGGTGACGATTGAAAACACCGAAAACCTTCGGTTTGAAGTGAACGGAAATATGCTGCATGTATATCCCGATACGCGCATCACAGGAAACGTAAAAGTGACGGTTTTCAATGGCATTCAAAATACCGAAGGATTTAAATTGAAAAAGGAGTTTTCAGAATACATTTCCTTCGAACAGTTAAAGCCTTCCATTCGTTTACTTTCGCAAGGGGTCATCCTTCCCAGTGCTAAAAATACCCCACTCTATTTTGAGGCCGTAAACCTTTCGGCCGTAGACGTACGCATCATTAAAATATTTGAAGACAATGTGCTTCAATACCTACAATCCAACAATCTAAGGGATAATAACTCGTACGAAATTAGAAGGGTAGGAAGACGGATCGCCAAGGAAACGGTGCTACTTAAAAATGTGGAAATTGGCGACAATGGGTCTTGGAAGTCCTACGGAATCAATCTTTCAGAATACATTCAGGAAGATCCCGGTGCCATTTACCAGGTAGAACTTAGCTTTAAAAAAGACTACACGCTCTACAATTGTGACGGAACGGAAACCACAGCCGTTTCTGAAGAAGAAGAATACTACGAAGACTATTATGAGGAAGCCGTTTCCGATGATTTTGATGAGGATGACGAAGAACGGGAAGAGCAGTATTGGGACAATGAAATTTACAATTACCGTAACTACAACTATAATTGGCGGGAACGTGACAACCCGTGCCATAGCGCTTACTACAACCAAGACCGGATGGTGAGCACCAATGTTTTGGGTAGCGACTTGGGGCTCATTGTGAAAAAAGGGGATAACAAATCCTATCGCTTTGTAACAACGAATCTAATTTCGGCAACTCCAGAAACGGGCGTTAAGGTCAATCTTTACAATTTTCAGCAGCAATTAATAGGAACTTCCACGACCAACGGACAAGGGTTTGCGATTTTCGATTCTGAAAAAACCATTGCTTTTGCAGTGGCGCAAAAAGGAAACAACTATGCCTATGCACGCTTACAAGATGGGAATGCACTATCACTAAGCAATTTCGATGTCTCTGGTAAAAAACTACAAAAAGGTCTTAAAGGATTTATCTACACTGAAAGAGGGGTGCACCGTCCTGGGGATAGCATTCACCTCACTTTTGTACTGAATGACCATACCAATCCGCTGCCAGCAAACCATCCCGTAAAACTGGAAGTGACCGATGCCCGGGGAAAATTGGTACAACGAAGTATCGCAAATGAAGGGGTAAAGGGCTTTTATTACTTCCCAATTCCAACTGATGCAGCAGCTCCTACGGGCAACTGGAATGCCACCCTTTCGGTGGGTGGAGCGAAATTTTCCCAAACCTTAAAAGTAGCCACCATTAAGCCGAATCGCTTAAAGCTGCAATTGGATTTTAAAGACGACGTACTGGATGCCAGCAAACCTGTTTCCGGAACGGCCAAAGCCACCTGGCTGCATGGAGCTCCCGCCCGAAACTTAAAGATTGAGATGGACGCCACACTTCGAAGTACTGCTACTGCTTTTGAAAAATTCCCAAACTACCAGTTTAATGATCCGGTACGCTCCTTCGATGAAATTGAAATCCCTATTTTGAAAACGAACCTTTCCAACGAAGGTGAGATAAATTTCAATCAGAGCCTCAACATTAATGGCAAAGCCCCAGGCATGTTAAAGGCTACATTCCTTACCAAGGTTTTTGAAGGAGGCGGGGATTTTTCCATCGATGTATTCTCAAAGAATGTAGCGCCTTATGCACACTTTGTAGGAATGAAGTCTCCCGAACCCCATCGGTACGGATCTTACTACACAGACGAAAATACGGTGTTCCACTTGGCAACGGTAGATGCCCAAGGGGAAGCCTCCGGAAATAGGGAATTGGAAGTAAAAGTATTTAAAATTGAATGGCGGTGGTGGTGGAACCGTGGGTATGACAATCTTTCCCGTTATGAAAACGCGACCGTTCACCGACCTATAAAACAATTTGAGGTAACGACCCAAGCGAACGGTAAGACCAGTTTTACCGTAAATATCCCCGAAGAAGAAGGCGGAAGGTACCTCATTAGAGTGATCGATAAAAAATCGGGGCATGCCACAGGACGCGTGGCCTACTTTTATCGCAATTGGTGGAAACGCCCCGTAGATAATGATTCTGAGAGTGCTAAAATGTTGCTGTTTTCAGCCGATAAGGAAAAATACCAAGTAGGAGATAAAGCAAAAATCACCTTCCCTTCCGGAAGCGGTGGCAGGGCTTTGGTAAGTGTGGAGAACGGCACCGAAGTGCTTACTACCCAATGGGTAGAAACCCAAAAAGGGGAAACTACAGTCGACATTCCTTTGAGTAAGGAAATGGCCCCCAATGTGTATGTAAACATCGCCTTATTGCAACCACACGAACAAACCCTCAACGATCTTCCTATTCGGTTGTATGGGGTCGTGCCTATTTTGGTGGAAGATCCTACTACTATTTTGGAACCTACTTTGGACATGCCTAAGGTAATCAAGCCTGAAACTTCCTATACCGTAAAAGTTTCAGAAAAAAACAACCAAGCCATGACCTACACCTTGGCGGTGGTGGATGAAGGCCTTTTGGACCTTACCCGTTTTCAAACCCCTGCCATTCACGATGCCTTTTATACACGGGAAGCTTTAGGGGTAAAAACCTTCGATGTATTCGATGAGGTGATTGGGGCGTATTCGGGAAGTGTGGAAAATATTTTTGCCATTGGTGGGGGCGATGCCGCGGCAGGAGCTAAAAACCGAAAAGCCGATCGCTTTAAACCTGTCGTAAGCTACCTAGGCCCGTTTCATCTAAAAGCAGGGGAAACAAAATCACACACCCTACAAATGCCCAATTATGTAGGTTCGGTTCGAACCATGGTGATTGCAGGAAACAAAGAGAAAAGTGCCTACGGAAAAGTGGACAACACGACTCCCGTTCGTACCCCCTTAATGGTCTTGGCGTCACTTCCCAGGAAACTTTCGCCAGGGGAAAAAGTGACCCTTCCCGTAACGGTTTTTGCGATGGAAAAGAAAGTGACTTCGGCGACCATTTCGGTGAAAACTGGAGGTTCCTTGAAACCACTTCAAGGAACTATCAAAACCATTTCCTTTTCGGAACCAGGGGAACAAATCGTTAATTTTGAATTTGAAGTGCTTCCCGCAGCGAGCTTTCAAACCATCGAGGTGAATGCCTCCGGAAATGGTGAAAAAGCCAGTTACAAAGTTGAAATAGATGTGGAAAACCCCAATCCTATTACTCAAAAGACTACTTTATATACACTGGAAGCCAACGCCTCCCAAAACATTTCTTTTGAAACATTTGGCGTAGCGGGAACCAATGGAGCTACTTTGGAATTCTCGACCTTACCTCCTATGGACTTTAACCGTAGGTTGGAATACCTTATCCGTTACCCTCATGGTTGTGTGGAACAAACCACCTCTTCGGTATTTCCTCAGTTGTTTTTGGACGATATTTTTGATGTCACTTTCGACAAGAAAAAGGACATTCAGAAAAACATAGAAGCCGCCATTCAAAAATTAGGACGTTTCCAGTTGAGCAGTGGTTCACTAAGCTATTGGCCAGGAACTAATGATGTGAATGATTGGGGAACTTCCTATGCCGGACACTTTATGTTGGAAGCCAAAAGAAAAGGTTATGCTTTGCCCGTAAGTTTCTTGGACAATTGGCTACGGTATCAAAAAGGAGCCGCCAGACAATGGCGTGAAAGTGAGTATCGTTACAACGCCAGTCTTTCGCAAGCCTATCGTTTATATACCCTAGCCCTTGCAGGACAGCCAGAGTTGGCCGCCATGAATCGCTTGCGCGAATCGGGGAACCTTAGCAACGATGGAAAATGGCGCTTGGCAGCAGCCTATGCCTTGGCAGGGAAGAAAGAAGTCGCACAGCAAATTGCGAAAACTGCCAACATTAACTTTCAGCCAGAGCGGTATAATTACTACACCTATGGGTCGCCTTTCAGAAACAAAGCCATGGCATTGGAGACCATGGTACTGGTTGGGGATGCGCAACAAAGGGATCTAGCCATTTCGGTAGCAAAGGAGCTTTCTTCCCAAAGATGGTTCAGTACCCAGGAAACTTCGTATGCCTTGCTGGCCATGGCCAAAATGATCGAGAAAAATGGAGGGAAAGCGATGGAGGTTTCCTTCAGTAATGGAGGAAAGAATACTTCCGTAAAAACCGATAGGGCCTTGGCGAGTAGGGACCTCAGCTTTTCTATGGGTGCCAATGCAGTGCAACTATCCAACAAAGCTGGGAATTTGGTCTATGTCACTTTAATTCAGAAAGGCAAACTGCCTTTAGGGGAAGAGCTTTCAGAACAAAAGAATTTAAGCCTTAAAACCCAGTTTCTGGACGGTAATGGGAAAACATTGGATATTTCCACGTTACGGCAAGGCACGGAAATCACAGCGAAAGTGAATGTGATGAACACCTCCAATGACTATATAGACCATATCGCACTTTCCCAAATCTTCCCTAGTGGCTGGGAAATCGTAAATACCAGTTTTACCGAATTGGGGGGAGGGGCATCTGGAGATGTGCAGTACAAAGATCTTCGGGACGACCGGGTTAATTTCTATTTCGATTTAGGTGCGAAAAAATCGAAAACCTTTACCGTAAAGCTGAATGCCTCTTACTTGGGCACGTATTATTTGCCCGGCACACAAGTGGAAGCGATGTACGACCATCAATATTATGCCCGAAACAAAGGACAATGGGTAACGGTTCAACAATAAAGCAATGCGTTTGAGATCCTTCGGAAAAAAACTATTTCAAAAGGCCCAGGAGCACAAGTGGAAACTAAGTGTCTTCTGGACCCTTTTGGTATTGTGGTTTTTTTGCTTGCCGAAACCCCTTTTTCAAAATCCTACCTCAACGGTAGTTGAAAGTAAGGAAGGGGTCTTATTGGGGGCTCGGATTGCCGAAGATGGACAATGGCGGTTTCCCAAAATGGATTCCATTCCCAAGCGTTTTGAACACTGCATCCTTTATTTTGAAGACGAATATTTTTATCGGCATCCTGGGGTGAATCCCGTATCCATGAGTAAAGCCCTATGGCAAAACCTTACGACCGATTCCCGTCGAGGGGGCAGTACCCTCACTCAACAGGTCATTCGGTTGGCGCGAAAAAACCAAGAGCGTACCTATGGGGAGAAATTAGTGGAGGTATTTATGGCGACCCGATTGGAAGCTTCGTATTCCAAAAAAGAGATCTTGAATTACTATGCGACCTACGCCCCTTTCGGCGGAAATGTAGTAGGCTTGGAAACGGCTTCCTGGCGGTACTTCGGGATTCCCGCACAAGACCTTAGCTGGGGACAAAGTGCAGCACTGGCCGTGTTGCCCAATGCGCCTTCCTTGATTTTTCCCGGAAAGAACGAAGCTATTTTTAAGTCGAAAAGGGATCGGTTGTTAGCCAAACTAAGGGACAACGATATTCTTGATGAAATCACGTACGAATTGGCCTTGGCAGAACCTCTTCCAGGGAAACCCTTCCCGCTACCCGATGTAGCCCCACATTTTACCGAAAAAATAAAAAGGGAACATCCTGGAAAGCGAATTTCCTCCACCTTGGACCTATCGCTTCAGAAACGCCTGAATCGCCTTGCAAAAGAACACCATTATATTCTTCAGCAAAATGAAATACACAATGTTGCTATCGTAGTATTGGATGTGAATACCCGGGAAGTATTGGGTTATGTAGGCAATGCTCCGAGCAATGGAAACAACAATGCGTTTGTGGATATTATTGACAAACCCAGAAGTACCGGAAGCATCCTAAAGCCGTTTCTATACGCTGCTGCTTTGGATGGTGGCGATTTACTGCCCAACATGCTGGTGGCCGATGTCCCCACAGTAATCAATGGCTATAGTCCGGAGAATTTTGATCGCCAATACCAAGGTGCTGTTCCTGCGAGTCGGGCCCTCTCCAGATCGCTTAATGTCCCTGCGGTACGCTTGCTCCGCGAATATGGTTTGGATCGTTTTTATTCCCGTTTACAGGAAATGAATTTTAAAAATATTGATCGTTCGCCTAACTACTATGGGTTAAGCCTAATTTTAGGAGGTGCCGAAAGTTCGCTTTGGGAAATCACCAATGCGTATGCAGGTTTGGCTTCTACACTGAATTTCTTTACGGAATCCTCCAGTGTGTATCGAAATCAGGAGTTTGGGACACCAGTGTATCTAAAAGGCGCTACGCATCCCTTCGGAAAAGAACAACCCCAACCGGAAGTTTTTGACGCAGGGTCCATTTATAAAACCTTGGAAGCCCTTCAGGAAGTGAACCGCCCCCAAGGTGAAGAAAACTGGTCGTTTTTTAATGAAGCACAGCCCTTGGCCTGGAAAACCGGAACGAGTTTCGGATTTAAGGATGCTTGGGCCGTGGGGGTCACCCCAAAGTATGCCATTGGGGTTTGGGTGGGAAATGCCGATGGGGAAGGCCGGCCGGGACTCACCGGAATCCAAGCCGCAGCGCCCCTGCTCTTCGACGTTTTGAACCTACTTCCCCGCAGTGGATGGTTTGCAACACCTTATGATGCCCTTACCGAAAAAACTATTTGCCAAGAAAGCGGTCATTTGGCGGGTCCCAATTGTAACGAAACCCACAAAGATTGGATTCCGTTGCAGGGAACCAAAACACAAGCCTGCACCTATCATAAGAGGGTATTTTTGGACGCTTCCGAGCAGTATCAAGTAAATTCGTCCTGTTATGCGCTTTCAGAAATGAAACAACAACCCTGGTTCTCCCTCCCACCCACGATGGAATACTATTATGCCCAGCAGCATCCCGAGTACCGTCCACTTCCGCCCTTTCAGTGGGATTGCTTACAAGACGGTGAAAAGACCATGGAATTTATCTTTCCGAAGAAAAATGAAACCATTGTACTCCCAAAGAATTTTGAGGAAACCCTTAATGAAGTGGTATTTACCTTGGCCCATCGTTCTTCAGAGAGTACCGTTTACTGGTATTTGGACCAAGAATTTATGGGAACCACCCATACCTTCCATGAACTGGCCCTTCAGCCCAAGCCAGGCCAATATACGCTTACCGTAGTAGATGAAGAGGGAAATGAGCTTTCCCAACACATTTCCATAACGCTTGCTTCACTTTAATTCTGTATTTTAGATTTAAATATTCTATTCATGAAGTATTATTGGCTTATTTTTTTAGGGTTCTTGGTTGCTTGCGGTGGTCAAGAAAAAGAGGTGATTTCCAAAACACTCCCGCTGGTTCCAAAACCCCAAGAGGTGACGGTGTATAAAGGGGAGCACTCCCTAAACAAAACCATTCCTTTTTATGCGGATGAAGGATTTGAATTGGCGTCCCATTTCCTATCGGAATACCTTCAAAATAGCGGATTTACCCTTCAAGAGAATCGGGAGGACGATGCGCAATTTATCGTTAAAAAAGACTCCCTTTTACCGGAAGAAGGTTATACGCTTTCCATTTCCGAAGCGTTTATAGTCCTTAAAGCCAACGATGCGGCTGGCGCTTTTTACGGTATGCAAACCCTGCGACAATTATTGCCCGCTTCTTTGGAAAAAATGAATTCGTTTCCCCATCCCACCACGACACTCCCTTTAGTGGAAATTAAGGATTTTCCGAAGTTTTCCTATCGGGGGATGCACTTGGATGTGGTCCGTCATTTTTATGATAAGGAATTTGTAAAAAAATACATCTCTTACCTTTCCCTACTGAAAATGAATCGTTTTCACTGGCACCTTACCGACGATCAAGGCTGGCGTATTGAAATCAAGAAATATCCCGAACTCACCACTCATGCGGCCTATCGGGAAGAAACCTTAATAGGTCATTATAGCGACACCCCGCATCAGTTTGATGGTCAACGGTACGGTGGGTACTATACGCAAGAGGACATCAAGGAAGTGGTGGCCTATGCAGCGAAAATGAATGTCACCATTATCCCCGAAATTGAAATGCCGGGTCATGCGCAAGCCGCGATTAGTGCGTATCCTGAATTGGGCTGTACGGGCGAGCCAATCCCTGTAGCTACCAAATGGGGTGTGTTTGAGGATATTTTTTGCCCTAACGAAAAAACCTTTGCCTTTTTGGAAGACGTTCTTACCGAAGTAGTAGCATTATTTCCTGGGGAATACATTCACATTGGCGGGGACGAAGCCCCCAAAGCCCATTGGGAAAGTTGTCCCCATTGCCAACAGCTTATTGAAAAAGAAGGTCTGAAAGATGCGCACGAATTACAAAGTTATTTTATTACCCGAATGGAAGCATTCTTAAATAGTAAAGGCAAACAAATTATTGGTTGGGATGAGATTTTGGAAGGCGGATTGGCTCCTAATGCCACGGTGATGTCTTGGCGCGGTACCGAAGGCGGTATTGCCGCTGCAAAGCAACAACATGAGGTGATCATGACCCCTGGCACGCATTGCTATTTTGATCATTACCAAAGCAAAGATCCTAATGAACCTGTGGCTATTGGTGGTTTTACCCCTTTGGAAAAAGTATATGCCTTTAATCCCATCCCAAGTGAACTTTCGGAAGCAGCGTCACAGTACATTCTTGGGGCGCAGGCCAATGTGTGGACCGAGTACATTACTTCCGAGGACCATGTGGAATACATGGTATTTCCACGAATTTTAGCATTGAGTGAAGTAGATTGGACGGGGCCTACAAACAATTTTGAAACTGATTACGACTATTTTAGGGAACGGTTACAGCTTTTTACCGAGCGCATGGACGCGCTTCAAATTAAGTATGCCCCGCATTTAGGGAAAGATGTAAAAGAAGCCCCATGACCCTAGAAGTCTGTGCCCATAGTTTTGAAAGTGCCCTAGCGGCTCAAAAAGCGGGAGCTCACCGCATTGAGCTCTGTAACGAACTCTCGCTGGGAGGGATCACCCCTTCGTACGGATTGTTGGAAAAAGTAATGTCGGAATTAACGATTCCCGTATTTGTATTGATCCGTCCAAGGAGCGGAAATTTCGCCTATTCCCCTGCGGAAGTGACGATCATGCTAAAAGACATTGCCCTTTGTAAAGAAATGGGGGTGCAAGGAATTGTATGCGGGGCACTAACGGAAGACCATCACATTGACGAAATCATTACCCAAGCATTGGTCGAAGCTTCAAGAGGAATGGAATTCACCTTTCATCGTGCATTTGACTGGTCCCGTGACCCCATGGCCTCCTTAAAAACCTTGGAAAATCTGGGGATAAAGAGAATCCTTACTTCAGGACAACAGGCTACCGCCCTAGAAGGGTTTCGGCTGTTAAAGGAATTACAGGCACTTTCAAACAACCTAATCATTGTGCCTGGAGGGGGAATTTCCGCAGCGAATGTACGTGAATTTAAAGATGCTGGTTTCTTGGAGGTGCACGCTTCCGCTTCCGAAAAAAGACAAACGCTGGAAAGTCCGCCGAAAATCCCCATGCAATCGGTTTGGGAAGAAGGTGTGGTGAGTCATTCTTCCGAAGAAAAAATTAGGGAACTCCTTCAAAAACTAGCGTAATGGAAAGCCTTTGGCGGCCCACCAAGGATGAATTTCAATCTGTAACCGACCCGCTTGTACCATAGGATCCATGTGGGCCAAACTATCGGCTATTTGCAGGGTAGGTACATTGTAAATGGTAATGCCACGAATGTCTCCATCATCCCCAAAAGGCCCGGAAATATCGGCATAGCCCAGTTCGTACATTTTCCCCAGATGCCCCATATGAAGGGCTTGCAAACTATCGGCTTCGGCTTTGCTTTGGGAACGATTGGGTCCCTTCTTCAGAAAAGCGATAAAATACTGTTGCATCACCACACTGTCTCCGGTGGCTTCATCTTCATAGACAAAAGTTTCAAAGCCAGCTTCTTTTAGCATTTGCAACTTTGAAGCTACGGAAGTGGTGTCTTTTTCTGGGCACGGCTCCATCATATACTCCCGTTGTATTTCGGGTTTACAGGAAACCAATACCATTCCAAGGGTGAGGCTAACGATTGTAAAAAGGGTTTTTAGGAACTCCATAAGCGATAGGGTTTTTTGGTGAGTTGTGAATTGTAGTATTGTGGTTGCCCAGTGACTTCCTCCCCCAGCCAAGTGGGTTTTTGAAAGACTTCGGAAGGGTGGCTTAGTTCCACTTCTGCGACGACGAGCCCTAGATTGTCTCCCAGAAACACGTCCACTTCAAAAAGATGGTTACCATAGGGCACTTCGTAACGGTATTTTTCAATAGTACCTGCTTCACATAGGGCTAATAAAGATTTGGCCTCTGCTTCCGGTAGTTCGGTTTCCCATTCCAATCGGCTGGTCCCATCTTCCGAAGACTTTCCCTTTACGGTAAGAAAACCCTTGTCGTCTTTCAGCCGAACCCGTACCGTTCGTTCGGGGTGGGAATTTAAAAACCCCTGAACAATATAGGTTTTGGAGGAAGCCGCTTGTTGATAGGCTTCAGAAACCGTTAAAAATTTACGTTCTATTTCTATCATTTCGGAACAAAGCATAAAGGTATTAAATTTACGGAATGGAGTTTCCTTTTCCCATCAAGAAAATCATTCATGTAGACATGGACGCGTTTTATGCTTCCGTGGAACAGCTGGACGATCCCAGTTTGGTAGGGAAACCCATTGCCGTGGGGGGAAGTTCGAAACGCGGGGTCGTGAGCGCGGCCAGTTATGAAGCTCGAAAGTACGGGGTACGCAGTGCCATGAGCGGGATGGTGGCCCGTAAATTGTGTGCCGATCTTATTTTTGTGAAACCCCGATTTGAACGCTATGCCGAAATCTCAAAAAAAATAAGAAGCATTTTTTTGGAGTACACCGACTTGGTAGAACCGCTCTCCCTAGATGAAGCCTATCTAGATGTTACCGAAAACAAAAAAGGAAACCCCAGTGCGACCCTTATCGCGACCGAAATTAGACAAAAAATCAAGGAGAAGACCGGCTTGAATGCTTCTGCTGGGATTTCCATTAATAAATTTATTGCGAAGGTCGCCAGTGATATCAATAAGCCCAACGGACAAAAAACCGTGCCACCGGAAGAAGTAATTGACTTCCTGGAAACCTTGGAGATCAAAAAGTTTTATGGAGTAGGAAAAGTGATGAAGGAGAAAATGTACCGCCATGGTATTTTCACGGGGAAAGATTTAAAGGAAAAGTCGTTAGAATATCTGGAAGCCAATTTTGGCAAAAGCGGCGGATATTATTACCACATTGTTCGGGGCATTCATCACAGCACCGTAAAACCTACCCGTACCCGAAAATCCTTAGCGGCCGAGCGTACCTTTTCGGAGAATATTTCTTCGGAAGTCTTTATGATGGAGCGTTTGGAAGACATTGCCGAAGAGGTGGCACGCCGTTTGAAAAAGAGCAAAGTAGCCGGTAAAACCATCACCCTTAAAATAAAATACAGCGATTTTAAGTTACAAACCCGTAGCAAGACCTTGCCGTTGTATATTTCCAGCAAGGAGCTGTTGTTGGAAAACGTTAAAGATTTGTTATTTCAGGAGAAGCTTAAAAATTCGGTACGCTTGTTGGGAATTAGCTTATCGAACCTCAACAACGAACAGCCCAAAAAGGAGGCCAACCCTCCACCGGAAAAAAGCATCGACGTACAATTAAAATTGGATTTTTAGCCTTTGAAACACCTCTACTTTTTTTAAAACGATTATTCACTCTTAAATCACAACGTTATGAAAAAAGTAGTTTTTATGTCTGCCCTAGCGGCCCTATCCCTTTCCTTTGCCTCTTGCAAAGATGCCTCCCAAAGTGCCCCTTCTGAAGTTTCAGAAAATACGGAAACCCCTGCGCCTACCGAATTGGCCTTGGCCAATCCTACCGAGCTTGCTTCCGAAAGCACCTCAAAATATGTATACGTCACCGCTCCCAGCGGATTGAGTCTTCGGGAGTACAACAATTTACAAAGCAATAAGTTGGCCCGTATGCCTTATGGCACCAAAGTAAAGGTGATGGCTTCCGAAGGGAAAAACACCATGACCGTTACGGGTATTGAAGGCGCGATGGATCAAGTGGAATTTAACCATAAGACCGGTTATGCCTTCAACGGGTATTTGTCGGAGTATTTTCCGCCCGAGAAGGATATTACCGTAACAGCCTATGCCTCGCAATTGCAGGAGGAGTTCCCAAAGGTGCAGTATACTTCAAAGGTAACCGGCACTACCAGTAAGCCTATCAATACCGAAACCTTGGTCCTTCCCAATGCACAATGGCATGAAGCCTTTTACACGGCACAAAACCTATTCGACTTCCCCAAGGAGTTTGTTTTTCCCAATCCTAAAGGAAAAGATTCGGAAACGATTTTTGACAGTAAGCCCAAGAAAGGGATTTGGGTGAGCCAATTGGAAGTGACCCGTAAGGAGAACGAGCTTCAAAAGATAATGTATGTGTATGGCTCCAAGGAATTTAAAAGTAGGGTCACTATTGAAAAAGAAGGCAATGCCCTAACGATTTCCCGTACGGAAGAGGTGCGGTAATTAGCACCTAATCCCAAAAAAACCGAGCCCTTCCGCTCGGTTTTTCTTTATTATTCTTCTTTTTCCCATTGCCGCAAAAAGAAACAAAAAGGTCTAGCGCTGTACCATGAACTTAGCTTTTTTGAGTTTTTGTTCACTTTCTTCTT
>CEQG01143719.1_pt1 | contig 21666 bp, 19 predicted proteins | sample 350301 | NCBI WGS metagenome assembly CEQG01 (sample SAMEA2621242, study PRJEB7988) | marine metagenome | isolation source: saline water (ENVO:00002010), including | reverse complement strand
GCGGCGTTAAGGATCTGTTAACCACACAAAGTGAGGAAGAACCGATATTTCTGAGATTCTGGTGCATATGTTTTCAAGGGTTTGCCGGATTTTCATTTTCCAGATTGAGTCGGAATTCATGAGACTGTACATGAATGAGAGTCGCTATTCATGAGACTATCCAGCATCTGTGCATCGTTCAAGTCATGTCCGATAATTCCGAAGCTAATGAAGATTGGGAAAAAGCCGAGTTTCGCGCCAAGGTGCTCGCGGAGCTTCCGGAACAACTGACCCAGGGCGACGTAGACTGGGCGGTGCGGCAGCTGGGTGTCAGCCGGGCGACGCTCTTCCGTCTGGCGCGACAGTTCCGGGAAGATACGCGAACCAGTGCGCTAATGCCGAATACGTCGGGTCCCAAGCGTGGCATGAAGCCGATGGATCCGGACGTCGAGGCGATCGTGTCTCATCATTTCAGGGAGTTCTATGCCACACGTCGCAAACCGACCAAGACCCGCTTCTGGCGTGAGGTTGCAGCCGACTGCCAGGCGAAAGGGCTGACACCACCCTCGATCCGGCGCCTCAATCGCTGGCTGGATCTGAAAGATCAGGCAAAACTCATGGCTAGGCGGGAGGGAAAGGACAAGGCGGAGCGCCGCCACCTTGCCACACCCGGAAGCCTTACCGCGGCCCTCCCACTCGATATCGTCCAGATCGATCACACCAAGACCGATGTGACGGTCGTCGATCCGGTCTCGCGGCGTCCGCTCGGGCGCCCGACGCTGACAGTGGCGATTGATGTAAACAGCCGCACAATTTTGGGATTTCACCTGTCTCTGGAGCCACCCTCGCTTCTTTCAGTTGCGCTTTGCCTGACCCATGCGGTGATGGACAAGTCGCATTGGCTGGCGGCGCGTGGGATCAACACGGACTGGCCCGCCCATGGCATCCCCAAGGCGATCTATGTGGACAACGGCGCGGAATTCCATGCCCGCGCCTTCGGGCTCGCCTGCGCCGAGTATCAGATCGACCTGCGGTACCGCCCGCCAGGCACACCGCGCTATGGCGGCCATATCGAGCGCCTGATCGGCACAATGATGGGGGCGGTCCACCTGCTGCCGGGTTCGCATTTCTCCAACATTTTCGAGCGCGGCGATCTCGACGCAGAGGCCGAGGCGGTGATGACGCTTGCGGAGCTGGAAACCTGGCTCGCCCTCGAAATCACCGGCTCCTACCACGCGCGTATCCATAGCGCCTTGGAAACTACGCCCTCAGCGGCCTGGGGGCTGTGTGCAGGCCAATCCAGGCTCCGCATGCCCGCCGATCTGCGTCAGTTCCTGGTCGATTTCCTGCCCTCGGAGCAGCGGGTCTTGCAGCGCAATGGCTTTCATCTCTTCCATATTCGCTATTGGTCGGACGAGCTACGCTGGCTGATGGGCCAGGAAACCCGCAAATACACACTTAAATACGACCCGCGTGATCTTTCGTGCATCTTCGTGCTGACCGAGAACGGGATCATCGAAGCGCGACCAGCGGACCTGACCCGCCCTGCGATCACGCTTTGGGAACACCGCGCCGCGCGGCGGACCTTGCGGGAGGCCGGGCGTCGGGCGGTAGACGAGGAGCTCATCTTTCGGACGATCGAGGCGCAGCGCGACCTCATTGATAGCGCCGCGCGGCAGACCAAGGCGATAAGGCGCCACCAGGCCCGGCGAGCGCATCTGGACCCGCGCCCGATGATCGATGTGACGCCCGCGCCAAATGCGCTTCCGGCGCCGGAAAACAAGAGCAATGCGCTGAAAGATCATCCAGGGTTCCATGTCGAGGAATGGTACGATGACGACTGAGTTTCCGCATCTCTATCCGGGAGCCGGCAGAATTGCCGCTCTCAGTGCTCAGGAGCGCATCCTGCGCATCCGCGCAGACCGATGGGTGTCCTATCCCCGCGCAGAAGTCGCCTTGGCCAAACTGGAGACCTTGCTGTCCTTCCCGGAACGCGCCCGGATGCCGAACCTGCTGCTGGTCGGTGAAAGCGGCATGGGCAAGACCATGATCATCGAGAAATTCACTCGCGATCACCCCTCGAGCTTTGACGACACCACTGGTCGGTTGCATATGCCGGTCGTCGCGGTGCAGATGGTTTCAGGCCCGGACGAGACCCGCTTCTACCGCCGGATTCTGGCGGCGATCGGGGCTCCCGAACCGCCACGGGCGACGCTGGCCGTGCTTGAAAGCCTGGCCCTGCGGCTGCTCACCGAGTTGCGCCCTCATATGCTGGTGATCGACGAAATCCACAGCCTGCAGGCGGGCACGATACGCGAACAGGCACGGTTCCTGAACATGCTGCGGTTCCTCGGCAACGAACTGCGCGTCCCCCTCGTCTGTGTCGGCACCGCCCAGGCCCGCAACGCTCTGCGTACCGATGCCCAGCTGGTGCGCCGTTTTGAGGCCTTTGCCCTGCCACCCTGGCAGGACGGGGTGGATTTCACCGGGCTGATCAGCACGCTCACGCGCAGCCTGCCGCTCCGGCGGGAGAGTGAGATCGACGAGAAAGCACTGTTACGCATGATCAAGGTGACCGGCGGCATCACCTCCGGGATATTTGCAATCATGTCTCAGCTGGCAATCGCCGCCATCGAAAGCGGCGAGGAACGCATCCTCGCGCGCGATATTCTGGGCGGCGACCGGTTGCAGGCGGTCCTGGGAGAGCCAGTGTGATCGGCCAGGGCCTCCTGCCGGTGGTGTTCCCGCCGAAAGACGACGAACGCCTGTCCTCCTGGATCGCCCGCATGGCGGCGTTCTACGCGATGACGGTGTCGGAGTTCCTGGCCGAGCTTGGCTTGTCCGGCCGCGACGTGTTCGATCTGGAATGGCGAATGTCGGAAGGGGAGGGGGCGCGGATCGTGGCCCGAACCGGGCTTTCTCTCCGAGCAGTACAGGGAATGACGTTCGGCGATCTGATCCCGGAGGCTCGGATGATGATCCGGAGGAACCGGTACCAGTGCCCAAAATGCCCCGCCGATGTGCAGAGCAAGTCAGCAGCTGTCGCGTGGATTTTTCGTTGTCCCGTTCACGGTTCAGATTATCAGGATGCGACAGGTGAGAAGCTGCCTGTTGTGCTGGGTGCAAGACGGATGGCGATGGTGGAAGCGCCTGCAAAAGTCGGGGCTGATGCTCTCGATGCGTGGGCGCGGGGAGCCAGGCAGGGAAGTCTGGGGCCGGTCGAAACGCTGACCCTTTTGACCACACGCCACCGCCGATCCTCACCACCGTCTCTTTCCGAGCAGCCACGCATGTCGCTTCAGACCCGTCGCGACTACCACGAGTTTCTGACCACGCCGATCATCCGCCAGGCCCTGACGATTGTCGTTCCAGAATACGATGAGGTGGCGCCGATCCTCACCAAACCGGTGCGCCCCGGCCTGCATGGTCTGGCGCAGGGCTCGTTGCTGCAAGCCTTTGCCTTGACGGTGGCGATCGGTCGGATCGTCGACAATCCGGTCGATCAGGCGATCGCGATCTTGCTGAAGGGCGACGTGGACGGGCAGGCGCGGGTTCGCGAGGCGCTCGAGAAATGGCCTCTCTCGTTGAGGCGGCGCATCTCAGCCCGGTTCTGGCGCGCTCAGCGCGACGAGAGAGAACGTCAGTGTGCTCCGAAGCCTTCGAGACGACGCCAGTCTCACAAATACCGCTTCACCCAGTCTCGTGAATAGCGCTCCAAAATCTCATGAACCCCGCTTCGTTCTTCAGGGAAGTGCTTGAATCTCATGAATTCCGGTCATCCGACATTCTGCTCGCTGATTTGGGCCATTCCCTCTATAGAGAGCAAAATGACTGATAATGCAATCTTATCACACATAATCATGTGAAGACATGCTGTGCGGATAGGCGTAATTTAGGTAGCCTAAACCGCACAATCGATGTAGCGTCTTCCGCATGGATTCGCTGCCACTCGGCCCTTCATCACTGCCTGTTCACCTGTCTGCCCTGCCCGACTGGGCGCATCTGAACGGTCGAGACGTCACAGAGGCGGACGCGGCTTTTGCCGCCGGCATCGCCCTGAAATCGCTTGATGATCTGGTTCGCTCCGACCCCGTCTGGGCCGGCTGCTGGCGCTCGCGTCAAGCGCTCAAATGCGCCGCGGCGGCCGTCCGGCTGATGGGCCGCACCGAGGACGAACACGCTTTACGTGACGCGGTCTTGCTGTCGGCAGCCGGAGATGATCCTGGCCCGGCCGGAAAGGTGTTTTTGGCCACGAAAAGATCGCCAGGTCGATCCTGTGGCGTCACCATGATCTTCGTGAAAGAGCTCGCTGACTTATTGGCGCTCGGATGGGATGAAGATCTTGCAGCAATTCCTGATCTGGTCGATGCTGCGCTTCAATCCGGGCGGGCGGTTCCCTTCGTGGTGGCGGACCTGATAACGGCGATTTCTGCCGTTCGCCCGGACGCTGAAGTGCTGGCGTTCATGCTGGCCGACATTGTCCTGGCGCAAAACCTCAATTGGCCAAAATCCGTCCCGTTTCTACTGTCCGAACGCTATGGTCCAGCCTTCCGCACCATCGGGGGAAGGGGTCGTGTTCGCCCAGGCGATGCGGCGTTCGCAACAGCTACCTGTTTGGCTCTGGTTGACGGCATAGTGGGCACCCTGCGTTCAGCCGGCGAGATCGCTCGCCGATCCGATCAGCTTATCGCTATCGCACCGAAGGTGCGCACCAAGGGAGCGGAGCCAGTGATCTGGGAATTGCTCAATGAGGATGCGATTGCGGCCACCGCACCCGGCAGCAACCTGTCTCGCTGGGCAGCAACCCGCCTGTTCGAGCGGCTGGAGAGTTTTGGCGCCGTGCGCGAGCTGTCCGGGCGATCGTCGTTCCGGATTTTTGGATTGTGACGATGGCCGGAACCAGCCGCCCGAAGTCCAGACGAAAAATGCGATCAAGTGAAGAAGACGAACCTCTCCTTGATCGGGAGTTGGGGGATCTGCCGGCGGACTTGCGCTGGCGGGAATGGATGATGCGGGTCGAAGCGGTGATTTTTGCCTCGGCCGAGCCGGTCAGTCGCGAGGTTCTGGCCCGTGTCGTCGGTAAGGACTGCAGCATTGATCTGCTCATTGATGATCTGCACGAAGAGCTCCGCTCCCGACCTTATGAACTGGTCTCTGTCGCGGGTGGTTGGCAGCACCGAAGCCGTTCGGCTTACGCGGTTGCGATCCGGGCATCTTGTGCGCCGACGCGTTCGGCCACCGCAATGCTGTCCGAACACGAATCGATGGTACTAATGGCGATTGCGTATTTCCAGCCAGTGACAAGAAGCGAGCTGTCGAAGATCTTTGGCAAGGAGGTTTCTCGCGACACGATCAGCGCTTTGCGTGGCGCCGGGTTTCTTTCCTCCGGACCGCGAAGTCCGACGCCGGGGGCGCCGTATACCTATGTGACGACTAAGCACTTTTTGTCCGCGTTTGGGTTGGAGACTCTGCGCGACCTGCCCGACATGGAGGCGCTTGAGGATGCGGGATTGCTCAGTCGGCGGGTTGAAGATGGTTCCGTGGCGGACTCTGATCCAGAACTCGATGGGATTGATTGAGTTCAGGACGACTCTTCGTCGGTTGCGCCGCTCGTCCTCTGCTATGCTTCGCCGTCGTCCTGATTTTCACCCGGCAGCCACATGCAGTTGGCCCATAGGTCCTTGTAACGATCGGAAAAATGCCTGATCGCGGGCCCATTTGCCCTGGGAGACTGGCATGCCTTGGCGCATGTGGAGGCGACGTCACGGTAAAGCACAGGATCGACCCTGCGGATTCCGTCGAAGTTCAACAAGAGGTCTCCCAGCCGGTCGGCGATCTTGTCGCCGCATGCCACCATGAGGATGGATGGCGGCCGGCTATGGGGATTGATCAGCACATATCTCCAGCTCGGATCGGCCTGCCCTTTGGCCGGGACGAGCTCACACGGCCAGGCATCGCCGCCGCCGGTCATGTCTGTGTAGATGTCCTCAAGTGGACCGGGCTTGTTTGCCACAAGGACACACGGGCCGCTTGCGGCATAACAGCCGAGACGCTCGTCGAAATCGATACCAAGCATATCGAGAAGAGCGAAGCGCCTGGAGCGGTCAAGGCTGGCCTTGTCGTCGAGAAACCATTGCAGCGCCTTGACTGTCGTCCCGAGCGACTGCGCGATCTCCTTTGGAGGATTTGGCCAGCAGGCAACGACATTGCTTGCGATTTCCGGCGCGTTATCATAACCGCCCCCGAAATTCTCCTCTTCGTCCTCCATTTCGTCGCGAGGTTCCTGCCCAGTCAGCAGCCAGGTTCTGCGTTCAATTCCGCTATGACTAAAGTAGCGCTCACGATCCGGCGGGATCGAGCTTTCCCACGAAGTCAGCCATGGCCCCGGCTTCCATACCTGCTCAGTGGCGAAGGATGGATCCGGCTCGCGGGCAGGTAATGCAAGCCAAGCCTCGATGCGTTCTTCCAACTCGCGATCGCCGAGATCGCGTCGCCGGTCCCTCGACCTCCAATCATGGTCGGTCAGTGCATCGCCCGAAAATGAGGTGATCACCTGATCAACCGGGGAGGCCTCTGATCTGCTGCTGCTAGAGATCCATCTGGCTTTATCTTGAGCCGACCGAAGAGAAGCGGGCAAAGACTTCTCACGCGGACCGGCAATATCGAGACCGACCCCAATCGTTGCGAGATCCGTTTCAAGGGTTGGGTCAGATTGTGCCAGGTGCCGGCTGACCATCAGGGCATCCGGCTGGCCGCGGAGACCTTCAGCTTGCGACCACGCTGAAAAGAGCACCCTACGAAACGGCTGCGGGTTATCGCTAGATGAGAATGTTGTCCAGCGGATGGGCGTGCCGGGTACGGTCATGCCGTATATCAGGAGCGGGCTCAGACCATACTGGCTCGCGTCGCTAATTCGGATCGGGTCGCGAACGGATACGATACCGTGTTGCGGGTGCACAAATACGAATTTCGCGGTCGCGACGTAGAAATGATGAAGGCGTTTCATAGCAATTTCCGCGTTCAGAATCAGTATTTTGGCATTCAAACACTATGTTAAATCTACACGATCGCGAGCTTCGCCACTAAAGCACTTTTGACTGTGGCAGTGCATTCGCGAAAGCAAGTCGACCGTTCGATCTATCCGTCATCCGGCGAGAGAATCCTTCGCTGTCCTGGTTCGCTCGGCGTCAAATTTCTGCAAAAGTTGCGTGGCGAGACCGGGGCCTTCAAGGTAAAGGCCGATCTCGTCCAATGGGTTCTCAAGTGACGCGGACTGCGAACCCCAATTCAGGCTGCTGACAACGACATGATCGTCATCCCATGCAAGGAACTTTGCATGAAGTTGAGGTTCCGCGACGCCAATGATGTCTACGTCCCCCTTCAGCCGCTCGCGGTGTTCATTGACATGACCACGCTTTACCGGACCGCCGCGCCTGGAATAGAAGATCGACACTTCGCTAAGGCGCTGGCTCGCGACTTCGGCCGGATCGAAGAGTGCCGGAACCATGTTCGCGCCGACGCGATTGGTGCAGCAAATAAACCGGGTTTTTGCATCGTGGGCAGCGAGCCTCAGAAGACGGTTGTGATCGGCCGCATGGAGGATCCGCATTGTTGCCCTTAACGAGCTCACCACTGTAGCGGGCGCAGACACGCGGCCGCGGTCGCGCCGCAGCTCAGATGCCATGAACTGAAGCGCCTCAATCGACTGGCCTGCACTTGATATTTTGGAAACGATGGATTGCAGGACGTCCATCGCCGCGCCTGCGGCATTGGCTTCTGTCAGCTCGACCGAAATTTCGACTGCACTGAAGGGCGACGACAACAAGTTACAGGATCCCATGGAAACGACGGCTCCACCTTGTCCATCATCTGCGACCAGGAATTTTGCATGGCTTTCGACTGTGTCGCGATGGGCAAGCACATAGCCGCGCGTGCGTCGTATCGCGGATAATCTCTCGCCAAGATGATGCATGGCAAACGAGTTTTTCGGCACCTCGATCGACGTCCCGAAAAACAAGTGGCATTTCACGCCGCGGTTGCACGCATCTTCCAGCGCTTTCCACATGCGCTCACGATTCTCTTTGCATCGGTCGTCATCTTGCGATGCGACAAACGTCGAAAGAATGAAAATATGAGATCTTGCCGCTTTGACAATCTGCTCGAAGCGCTCCAGCTGTTGACGTGCCCCAACCACAATCTGGTTGGCGTTGATCTCCGTCGCGATAGCTGGCGGCTCATCGGCGACCGGCGGGGCGGTAACCGGCAACTGGCCCGTCTTGATCGTCGCTCTGAGTGCCTCGATAAGTTTTTCGCTCGCGCCGGGTGGCATCGCGCCGTCTCTCACGTCATCGAGATCAAGCACCAGAAATTTGCGCTCGAGATATGAGCTGTTCGCCTGTATCCCGCGAAGCCATTCACCTGGTCGCAGCGTCCCGGACATGAATTGAGTGACGCGCTGCATCATAGAATAGTCGGTTTCCAACGGCTCGCCGACCGGGAAGGCTACAATTTTGCCGGATCTTGGGAGCTTGGTGATCGGTACCGTATCAACATCACGATTGCGAAAGACGGATTCCCCAACCTTTTCATAGACGACACTGATCCCAATCTCCCGGTCTGCAGACCGTTCGGGTAATGCGCGGCTTCCGCGGATAAAGTCACGTCCGACAAGGTTGGTGGACAGCATCGGCCGCGGCGACATCCGAACTTCGATCAATCCGAACTGCATCAAGCGTCCAACGGTCGATGCCGCGACCTGGCGAGGAATGTAAAGTGACGACGCCAAGTCGTCGATCGTGCCGGGCGTTGCATCCAATGTCAGCAACACCATTTCCTCGATCGGGCTCCAGCCCCAGACGCGTTGGACAAGCGCTGGGGCCTTGTAGTGCCAAGCAGGAATATAGATCTTGCTCACGGTGCCAGCCTCCCGTTTTCATCGACAGGGACGATCGTGACACCCATCCCGACTTGTGGAAAATCCTTCTTCTCCAAGAGCGAAATCTCGTTGAGCATCCGTGTTAGTAACCGCAGCTCCTCGTTCACACCATCCGGATCGATCCCGCTGACGGCATTCCTGATGAACTTCCTGCTTGTTGCCAAGATAAGCTTTTGTCTCGCGCGGCTGAGCAGAACATTCATGCGCTGGGGGTTCTTGATAAACCCGAGCGCGCGGGTGCCCACGTGGATGCTGTTACGAACAAGGCTTGCCAGGACGACGTCTGCTTCGCCACCCTGGAAGCTATCGCTGGTATAGACGAACTTGCCGTTCCCTCGGGGGCTGGCAAAGCCGAGCAGCGTGTCAGTCTCAATGTCGATAAAGGGGCTGAGCTTTCGCTCCAGGTGGTCGACTTGGGCCAGATAGGGCGACAAAACAACCAGCGTTGGACGTCGGCCATCTTTGCCGGATATCGGTTTGAGATCCTTCAGGGCTGCGATGAGAGCGCTTGCCTCGACCTCATTCTTGTAAGACTTTTTCACCTTCTGCTCAAAAGCCTTTCGCCGGGCAACGCTCAACGAAGGAAGGTCGAGAAGAACGATTGGTGAGGTCGGCATTTTATTGGCAACGCCCACCTTCTGCTCGCGCTCGGCGACGCGCGGTGAAGAGACCAGTTTCTTCTGGTAAAATGTATTCGAAACCAGTTCGCATATCGCCGGATGCATCCGGCTCTGCTCAAGGAGGGTGGTCGAGATCGAGCTTGCCCGCCCTGTTGCTAACTCGCGCTCATCTTCACGTTCAGCAATCGCGCGGAACGGTTCTTCGAGACGGGCTGCGATTGCCAGGACGTCTCTAAGCAGGAACTCGTGAGACGTCAGCATCCCAAGAGCCTCGTCTAACTCTGGTGGCAAGTCCAATATTGCCGAGAGCTTTTCCTGGGCGTCGACCAGCAGCTCCGCCGCGGCCGCAGGATCGTAGTATCGTTGCCGCTCGCCGGAGTCGAATGGTGACAATTGCTTATGGTCGCCAATCATCAGACGCCGGTTGCCTAAGAGCAGCGCGCCAATCAGCTCGGCGCCATTGGCGCGGGCGGCCTCTTCAATGAAGACCCAGTCGAACTGTTCGCCGTCAGCGATCATCTCCTCGATCGTGTTTGACGAGGTTGTCGCCAGGGTAACATCGGCTGACCGCAACATCAGATTATCGGTATCGCGCAATACCCTCTCAGCCAGCGACCGTTCGGCATTGTCGACCGGCCGCAGTGTCTGGGCGATCTGGCGAATTTGATTTTGTATGAGTGCGGAACCATTGCCGCCTTTTTGCGAGGCCGTTTCGAGCAGGTCGATCGAATTCTGTCGCAAAGTGCTCTCTTCGATGCTGACTTGCGACTTCTCCACCCGCACAATGATCGATGCATGGCCCGCGAGGATGTCGCGCAGTTCTTTCTCCATATGAACGAGCGTCTCGTGGTTTTGCGCAGAAACCAGAATCCTTGCATCCGGCGTCTGCTCCATAATGCTCTTCACGAGGTTGGAGATCAGGTAGGTTTTACCAACACCCGGTGGGCCCACGATGACGTTGATCGATCGTCCGGCTACGATACTGTTCCAAGCCGAAAGCTTGGATGGGTCCATGCCTGCCACCGCCGAACCGGGTGCGGCGACTTCTCGCAAGGTATCATCCAGAGCAACCTGGGCCGGATCGTCCAGAGCTCTGAGTAGCTCGAGGTTCTGACGCGCCGCGACGATATTGAGTAGGCGGCGGCGAATTGCCCGTTCCGTACCCGTGTCTCGCCTTGGGCGCAGAAAAAGCCGCTCGCCCTGCATCGGTAGGTGGCTGGTTGTGAATGTGAGCGTCAGCTCTCCCTCGATCAGCGAGCTTTCCTCAAAACTCAGTTCAGGGCTTCGTTCGCGACTGAAGACAAGTTCCTCGCTGGCCGAGAGCGTCCAGTTCGGCTTGCCGTCATCGTAGCGCATTTCCTTCTGCAGGGCGGTGAGCGCCTTCTTCAGGCCAAGCCGCTCCCGGCGCTCGTCGCGCTCGGGGTCCGGCTGGAGAAGAACGCTGACGAGATCCTTTTCTTCACTGTCAATCGAAGCGATAACCCGAACAGGATAGATGCGAAATTGCTCCCGCAGCAATGTGAAGGCTTCCAGCAAGACGAGGGCATACCAGGTTGGCGCGTCCTTCGGCCGGCGTGAAGCTTCGGGATCGCTAAACAGGTCTTTCCAGCGCTTTGCACCATGGCCAAGCTTGCGTACCCGCTCGTTTGCGCCGCCGCGGTGTCGTGACAATTGCAACCGATGCGGGATCTCGACTGCGCTATCTAGCCAATCGCTTGCCTGCCTCTTGTGGGCGCTTTCGATGGTCGCGGTATAGTCGCTCTGCAATTTTAGATCGTAGATCGCTACATCGGTTATCAGCCTAAGCTTGTCTTGTCCGGCTGACTTTGCCCGAATAGATGGGTTGAGTAGATCGTCCTCGACAAAGCCGAAAACCTCATCCATCTCGCTTGCCTGGATGGCGCCGGATGTGAGTGCGGGAAAGTCTCTTTGGGCGACGCCATGGGCAGGGTAAAGGACAAGCTCTCCTTCCGCGCTTGTACCCGCGCGCCCTATCTCGGTTACAACATCGTCCAGTTCTCCAATCACCACGCTTCCGTCGAAGAGCTGGAATCGAGGAGGATCCCCCATCCGGTCCAGCAGCTTGCGTTCGATTGCCAAAAGAGCCGGGCCTTCGGCATCGTCAACGCCGAGGAGCGATTTGGCTGTTTGAGCGAGGTCTATCCAATCTTGCCTGAAAGAGATGGCCGTCAAAGGGTCGAAAAGGTGGTCATTGGCACCGAGCGTGCCATCAGAAATATGAATGCATGCTTCGAAGCCACCAAGCCGATAACCCTCGACGTCATCACTTGCAGCAAAAATGGTATGCTCTGAAACGGACCCATGGACGATGCCGGCCTCGTGGATGAGTCGCAAACCTTCGACGACCCTCCGGAGGTTTCGCCAGAATATGGCTCTTCCGGCGCTTGCCAGAAAGCGGCTCTTGCGCGTCCGCGCCCGATGCGATGAGCCCGCGACTGGACTGCCAGGGTCGAGCATGACGATGGCGATCTCGTCGGCATCTTCGGTGACCTCGATTACATGGACCAAGACCTCACGTGCGACCTTTGACGTCATGACGCGACGGACCCGTCTTTGGGCACGGGCAATGATGCCTATCAAGTCTTGATCGAGTGGCGTTTTCGTCTTCGAGAACAGGCGCAAGAGATAGCGTTCGCCGTCCTCCACCCCTATCGCAGAACGGAGGTGCGAATTCCATCTGTCTGATCGACCGCGAAAGGAATCCTCCGAGAACTGAAACCGGCTATCAAGAGGCAATCGATTAGCATCTTTCTTGCGGGTCATTCTTGCCATCTCTGCTGGTGTACATCACAGAATCATCGCAGAAATAGTAGGTTCTCCATGGCTAGAGTTTCAAGCGGACATATCCGAGTGAGCACGCTATTCGTGTGAAAACATTGAGCAACGTTTGATGGTTCTTCCTCATATGTGGAACGGCCCGTTGCATTGAGGAAGGATTTGTGAGCGGCAAACGTCTCCCAGCCGAAGCGAGCTTGTTCCAGGCAAACGCCAACCGAGATTACAAATCCTTTCGGGTGGGGCGTTCTAGCAGCTTCCTTATCGACTCTGCTTGTCTTAGTATTTGGCCTTGTCGTGCTGTCAATTGCGCTAATTGCTGAAGAGCCGTGGCTGCAAGAGAAATACGGCGCAGAGTATCAGAACTAAGAATTGACGGTGCGTCGATACCTTTAGGCGAGCCGATGTGGAGAAGAGTAAATGGACGGCCTGCTGGAACTCGTTCGGGAATATGGTCCGTGGATCTATCTACTGCTCTTCGTCTATTGCGCATTGAAAAGTGGAGCCTTGCCCCTCTTTGCAGGCTATGCAGCGCAAGCAGGGGTTCTGGAACTCATGCCCGTAGTGGCGGCAACTTTTGCAGGTGGATATCTAGGCGACGAAGCTAGGTTCGCCATTGCACGACGATATGGCGATGCGTGGTCAAATAAATGGCCCCGCGTTCCACGAGCGATTAACGCAGCAAAAGCTCTGGTCGCGCGATATGGCTGGGCTTACATTTTTCTCTATAGATACCCAAAAGGAATGCGAACCATTGGGGCACTTCCAATCGGGCTTGGCTCAATGTCGTGGAGCAAGTTTACAGCTCTCAATGCGGCATCCGCTGTTGTGTGGACTTTCGCCCTGGTCGCTATCGGCTTCGCGTTCGGGGCGCAAGTTGAACAGGCAGTTAGCGCGGGTTGGGGTGCTGCCAGCGTATTCCTGCTGTTACTTATGGTGATCGGCATTTTTTACGCGTGGTGGCGTATCAATCGAATACATGTCGCTTAGTAACCGACATTGCCCGGGTCGAAATACAATGTTCTTTGCGACTCTTGGATAGTTGGGAGACATGATTTGATCTGTCACCCGTTTTCTCATCCGATTTTAGGTAGAGTTCGTCATCAGGTTGACGTCCTTTGCGCATATGATTCACCATGAAGATATCTGCTCTGGGCAACCGAACCCCTTCAGAGGATCATTTTAGCACCCTTCGGATTTTCGGCAGCGCGAAACGCCGTTCCTCGTGGTAATCGACGATCCCGCCAAATCTGCCGTCGTCGTGGAACAGGAGCACGCCAGCGGTGTGGTTCATCGTGTAACCATCCCCCCGTGGAATCTTTTCGAACGTGGCGCGAAACCCCTTCGCGGCGCGTTCGATCTCGCCGAGGGGGCCGGTCAGGCCGGTAATTCTGGGATCGAAATTTGACAGATAGGCCGCTAACACCTCAGGCGTGTCACGCTCCGGATCAACGCTGATCAGGAACGTGTTGAGCCGGTCTGCGTCGTGGCCGAGTTCCTCCAGCCAGAGGGTAATGTCGCCCAGCGTTGTTGGACAAACATCCGGGCACCAGGTGAAGCCGAAAAAGATAATGGCTGGGCGGCCGATCCAGTCAGAAGGCTTCACAGTCGCTCCGCGGTGGTCCGTCAGGGTGAAAGACATCTCGCCTATCGGCAAAGGCATAAGGCTTGAGCCAGATTGAACGTCGCCACGGCTCCACCACCAGCCGAGGCCGAGAGTCATAATTAGTGCCCCAACGCCCGAGGCTCCGGCGAGAAGTAACCTCCGGCGTCTCATTTTTTGATGTCCGGGCAGCCAGCGTCCCTCGCGCCCATACCTCGGATCAATACGGGAACCGTCACATGCCCCGCTTCGCGAAAGGTCAGCGTGACCGGAAATACTTCGCCTTCCTTCAGCACCTTTGTGAGGCCCATCAGCATGCCGTGATAGCCGCCCGGTTCCAACGCCATGGTAGAGCCTGCCGGCACGGGGATCGCCATCGCGTGCGGCATCGAGGCCACGCCATCCTTCACCACGGTTTCGTGCAGCATCGGCTTGTCTGACACCGGAGTGGTGATGGCGGTCAGCGTATCGTCCGTCGCGCCGGTGTTGCGGATGGTGACGTAGAACGCACCGGGCCGCGCCATTCCGATCGAAGCCCGCGACCAGGCTTCCGAGATTTCAAGTGAGCCGAGCTGTACGGTTTCGCACGCCATCGCCGGGCTGGTTGCAAGGCTGAGGACGAGGAAGGCCAAAAGGTGTCTCATGATGTTCGCAATCTCTGCTTGAGGTCTTTCAGGATTTCGTCTGCGGGTGTGCCGTAACTGAATTGGCGCAGCCAGTTCCCGTCAGGCCCTATCAGGTAAAGCGATGGACTGTGCGACATTGTGTAGCCATCCGGCGCGTTGGCATTGGCCTCACGCTCGTAATAGATGCGGAAACTGCTGGCAGCGGCGCGGGTCTGCGCTTCGTCGCCCGCGAGACCGAGGATCGACGGGTGGAAGGCTGCGGTAAAATCAGCAAGTCCCAGCCTGCGGTCGCGTATGGGGTCGATGGAGATAAAGAGCGGTTGCACAAGGGCAGCCTGATCGCCAAGATGGTCCATGACCTGCGCGACCTCGGCCAGCGTCGTGGGGCAGACGTCGGAGCAATTGGTGAAACCGAAGAACACCAGCTGGTGCTTTCCTGCAAATTCCTCCGTCCTCCGCAGGCGCCCCTCAGCATCGGGGAGTGCGAAGGTGGGCCGGAAGGGGGCAACATCCGAGGGCAACGGCGCTCGGTTCGCCAAAAGGACGAGCGTGCCATAAGCCAGCACAGCCAAACCGGCTGCGACCCAAAGGATCTTCTGCACGCTTGTCAATCGCATCGGTTCGTTCGACTCCGCTCCCCGACCTGTTTAAAACCTCAAGTCCCTTGAGCCTCAAGTGCGACATTCTGCCATCACGCACAGCAATGGTCATACCAATAGTATAGTCGCCAGTAGGTTTATGTTCAGGACGATGATCGTGACCGCGACCAACGCGCAGACTGCGGTCAGCCAGCGGGGCGCAACCAGCTCGCCCATCTTGGCGGAGCTGGCGGTGAACATTACCAGCGGCACGATTGCAAAGGGTAGCTGGAAGGACAGGACCACTTGGCTCAGGATCAGCAACTGTCCGGTGCCTTCGCTGCCAAAACACAGAATCACGAAAGTTGCGGGTAGGATCGCAATGCCACGGGTGATTAGACGCCGCACCCAAGGTCTCAGCCGAAGCTTGATGAACCCTTCCATCACGATCTGACCCGCCATGGTGGCGGTCACGGTCGAATTCAGGCCTGCGCAAAGCAGCGCCACACCAAACAGCACAGGTGCCAAAGCCGATCCAAGCAACGGTTCCAAGAGCAGATGCGCCTTGTCGATTTCGGCCACGTCATTTTCGCCGACGGTGTAGAAGGCCGCCGCCGCAAGGATCAGGATTGAGGCGTTGATCGTCAATGCGAACATCAGCGCAATAGTCGAATCCCATGTAGCATGTCGCAGCGCCTCCCGTTTAGAGGGCAGATCGAGTCCAAATGCACGGGTCTGCACGATGCCTGAATGGAGATAAAGATTGTGAGGCATCACGGTCGCTCCGATGATCCCCAGCGCGAGATAGAGCATCGTGGGATTGTTGACGATCTCGCGGTTCGGTGCAAAGCCCGCGATCACCGCACCCCATTCGGGATCAGCCTGCGCGATCAGCACCGCGAAACAGACCGTGATCGTCGCCATTAGTGCAATGATGAAGGCTTCAATCCAGCGAAACCCCTTGTTCTGCATCCACAGGATCAGGAACACATCGGCCGCAGTGATGAATACACCAACTTCCAACGGGATGCCTAACAGCAGGTTCAGCCCGATGGCGGTGCCGATCACCTCTGCCAGATCGGTGGCGATGATTGAATAGCCCCTAGATTTCTGGACGCCTTCTTCCCTAATTTTGAGGCAAGGAGGCCATGATGGGCAAAGCCAATTTCAGCGACGACTTCAAACGGGACGCGGTGGCGCAGATCACCGAGCGAGGCTATCCGGTCGCGGAGGTGTCGAAGCGGCTGGGCGTCAGTCCGCATTCGCTCTACGCGTGGAAGAAGAAGTTTTCACAGCCTCCTGGCGGTGACGACAAGGATGCCGAGATCAGACGGTTGAAGCGCGAACTGACGAGGGTCACCGAGGAGCGCGACATCCTAAAAAAAGCCACCGCGTATTTCGCCAAGGATGCAAAGTGAGATACGCGTTCGTGGCCGAGCATCGCCCGCTGTTTTCGGTGCGGGCGATGTGTCGATGCCTCCGCATCCACCCGAGCGGCTTTTATGCCTGGTTGAAGCACCCGTTGAGCAAACGGGCTCGCGAAGACGCACGCCAGACAGAGCTCATCCACAAAGCCTGGAAAGAGAGCGGCAAGGTCTATGGCTATCGCAAGCTCCACGACGATCTGCTGGATCAGGGCGAGACGTGCTGTCCAAACCGTGTTGCACGCCTGGCCACACTGGCGGGCATCAGGGCCCAGATCGGCTACAAGCATCGGCCTGGCAACTATGGCGGCAAACCGTCCTTGGTGGTGGATAACACGCTGGATCGGCAGTTCGACGTGGATGCGCCAGACACGGCCTGGGTGACGGACATCACCTACATCAGAACACTGGAAGGTTTCGCCTATCTGGCGGTCGTGATCGACCTATACTCTCGTCGTGTCGTCGGTTGGTCGATACAGAGCCGCCAGACGACGGACGTGGTGCTGCAGGCTCTGCTCATGGCCGTGTGGCGTAGAAAGCCGAAGAACAGGGTGGTGATCCACTCGGATAGTCAAAAGATAGTCGCCAGTTCCCGGGCGGTTTGCCTCAAACACTGATCGACCGCGGTAGACTGGCGCCGCAAGGTGCCTCGGTGCGGCCTGACCCGCACTCTGATCGACCGATGTGTCTTTCCCTGGACCTGTCGGCCGCCCGGGAACACCTCGCGGTGGGGCTTTGCCTCGGCCATTGCCTGTGACCCGAGAAGGGCCTGACCGCACCGGTCTCGTGACTGTCCTGTCCATGCATCGGACCGTGGTTGAGCCATTAATATTGGCCAACTGGGGAACCAAACCATGGACGGAAAGAACCGAACAACCCTCACCATCATTGGTGGCGTCGATACCCACAAGGACCTGCATGTCGCGGCGGTCGTTGATGACTGCGATCGCGTTCTCGATACTTGCAGCTTCGCGACGACCCGCCAGGGTTATCGACAGATGCTGGCATGGATGCGCTCGTTCGGAGATCTCCGGCGCATCGGCATCGAGTCGACGGGCAGCTACGGCGCCGGCCTTCTGCGCTACATGCACACCGCCGGTATAGAGGTCCTGGAAGTGACCGCGCCCGACCGTCACGATCGTCGCAAACGCGGAAAGAATGACGATCTGGACGCTCAGAGCGCCGCTCACGCCGCCTTTGCGGGCCAGCGGACAGTCACTCCCAGAAGCCGCGACGGCATGGTGGAATCTCTCAGGGTTCTAAAGGCTTGCCGGAAGACGGCGGTGAATGCGCGCCGGATCGCCTTGTAGATGATCCAGAACACGATCATCGCCGCGCCGGATGGGCTACGCGACCAGCTTCGGCGCATGACCCGGATGCAGCTGATCCGGACGCTCGCAGCCTGGCGCCCCGATCTGACCGCCTATCGCGACATTGAGGCCGCCTATCGCATCTGTCTAAAATCGCTAGCACGTCGTTATCTCGAGCTGCACGATGAGATCGCCGATCTCGACATGATGATCGGAGCCATCGTCAAAGACCTCGCCCCAGACCTGATCGCGCGGAACTCCATCGGCCATAACAGTGCGGCGCAACTGCTCCTCACAGCTGGCGATAATCCCGAGCGGCTCAAATCCGAGGCCAGCTTTGCGGCACTCTGCGGCGTTAGTCCTGTTCCGGCGTCATCTGGCAAGACCGTCCGCCACCGCCTGAACCGTGGAGGCGATCGCGCCGCGAACAGCGCGCTGCACATCATAGCCATCGGTCGACTCAGGACCGATGAAAGGACCAAAGCATATGTAGCCCGTCGCGTCGCTGAAGGACATTCCAAGCTCGAAGCGATCCGTGTTCTGAAACGCTACATCGCGCGCGAGGTCTTTGGCATCATCATGCGCCGTCAGAAGGACATCAACCGAACGCGCATCGCCGCTTGACAAACAGAAGGGCGTCCAGGGTTCCCAATTCACCAGCATGGACTGGGCGTCATTCCTCAGGGCTCACAATCTGGAACACTCTATGAGCCGGCGAGGAAACTGCCATGACAACGCTGTCGCCGAGAGCTTCTTCAACCTACTCAAGCGGGAGCGAATACGGCGTCGAACCTACAAGACACGCACCGAAGCTCGCCAGGATGTGTTCGACTACATCGAGATGTTCTACAACCCGAAGCGCAAGCATGTCAGAAACGGGATGCTGTCACCCGTCGAGTTCGAGCGGCAGCAGAAAATGAAGACCGAGGGTGTCTAGAAAACTCGGGGCTATTCAGATGGCAAGTTCCGCAAAGATCCATAGCGATATAGACATCCATTTTGGATAGTCGTCGCGACAGGCCTGAGCCAGATCACGACCTGAGGCTACCGCCAGCCGCGCGCAAAGCGACTGCAGCAGGATCGCCATGATGTTGGACAAAAGCGCCACGAACAGCAGTGTGTAGCCGAATGCTGCGCCCCCCGCGAGCGATGTTGCCCAGTTACCCGGGTCCATGTAGCCCACAGCTACTAGATAACCTGGGCCGACAAAGGCCAGAAAGCGGCGGAATCGGCTGGTGCCTCCATTGCCCACGGCGATGGTTCGGAACACCTCCGACATGGAGGGTGCTTCGCGCTCCTGGCGCCAGGCTGATCGGGTCATGGTATTCGGATTTCTGTCAAAAACCTTATGATAGACTGGTGATAAATAAATAGCTTCTGCTAACCTTTTTATGGCGCGGCCTTTCTTGGCAAGCCGCTCTGACCAACATGCGCCCGAACTCAGGTCATGCGAGTAGGTTCCCACGGAGGCAATTCGGTAGCACACACTATGGCCGGATGACCCGGCCGGGTCAGTTGAATTAAACCTTGATCAGCGCCGCAGTGGCATACATGAATGCGATCCCGCCAAGAAATCCTCCCAGAACAGCCGGCGAGAGCAATACGGCCTGGCGGTCAGGATTCTGGCGCATCAGGTAGGCGCCGACCTCAACCATGACCTGCATGATTGCGCCCGCGCCTACAGCCAGAACTAATGCCGACCATTGTGGCGCATAGGCGAGACTGCCCGCCCACATACCCAGTACGGCTGGACCGCCGGCCAGTAGTGTCAGCGCCACAAATGTCCAGAATGGAGGACGGAACCGCAGCATGGGTGCGGCAATGCCGATTCCCTCGGTCACATTATGCAGCGCAAAGCCTAGAACGAGGAAGGTACCAAGCCCTGCCGATCCGGCTGCAAAGGCGCCGCCGATCGCCAGACCCTCACCGAAATTGTGCAGCCCGATGCCAAGGGCGATGAAATATGCGAGCGCCAGACCGTCGGGTTGGCCACGCCAGCGGCCGATCGCCATTAACAGCAGAAAGCTCGCCAGGCCCGCCAGCCAGACCATTGCGGACCCTTGAAACAATGCGGCTGCCTCGGAGGCCAACTCCAGTGCCTCGGCGGTCATGTCGATGAGGAGGAACGCCAGCAGGCCGACAGTCAGCGCGAGCAAAAAGTTCATCCCGGCCCGACCGACGCCACGCATGGCCGGATAGAACATCAAACCGAGCGCCACCGGGAGCAAACCGACGATCGCCCCGACCAGTGCCTGCGCCTGCAATTGGGATTTCGTTGCCTTTGGCGTTGACACGGCGACAGCGATTTCATGTTCGAACGCCGTGCCGGTGTTGGATAGGAGTTTGACCACATGTGCCTCGCCAAGCACCCAGGGATAGGGAATCTGCACCCGGACGGCCTCTCCTCGCGTGATCGGTCCGACAGGGTCCTGCGTGAAGGACCAGAATGCGTCGTCCACCGCCACTTGAGCGATGACCATGGGGGCCGACCCTCCGGCGCGCACTTGCAGTCCGATCCCTGTCTCGTCGAGAATGGTTCGTTCCACGGTTAGGGCCTCAACCGGCGGCGCGCCATTATTGAAACTGCGCAAGGGGTCGAGCGAGGCGATCCAGACGAAGGCGACAAGCATGGTGGCCAGCGGCAACAGCACGAGCACGAGCCGGGTGAGGGCGGAATTGGCCGGTTTGGGTTGGCTGTTCTCGCTCATGCGGTGGACTCCTGCACGTCAAACATGCCGACCCAGCCGAGCTCGGTGAACTCGGACTGGTGTGCGTGAAACATGTACATTCCGGGCTCGTGTTCAGCAAAACTGAACTCGAGGATTCCGCGCTGCGCCTGGCACTGCATAATCAGATCCACAGTGCGCTGTGTTGGCGTCAGTGTGGTGCCGGTATCATAATAGTTAAAAAAGTTGGCGTGTAGATGGAAGGAGTTGATTGGGTCAAACTCAGTCACGTTCAACAGGTAGATGCGGATCGGACGCGACTTGTCGATGCGGATCGGCACGTTCATATATGCTTGACCTACAGTGTTACAGGCATAGACCTCGTTCCCACCATCGAAGTTGGTGTCAAAAGCGTTCATCACCATCGCCATCTCTTGCCATTCGGCATTCTCCGGACTGCCGAGCACGCGGGAGGCCGCCGCAACTGCATTTTCGGGATGAAGGGCGGGGTCCGGATCAATGACGAACAGGCCATACATGCCCTTGTGCATATGCCGCTTCAGCGGTAGCGCGTGGCAATGATAGAGGTGGCAACCGAAGGGTTTGGCGTCGAATTCGTAGATGAATTCCTCGCCGGGACCAATCAATCCAGCCCCGGGAACGCCGTCCATCCGTGCCGAATGGATGCCGTGGAAGTGCATGGAATGGGGGTGCGAACCGAAGTTGCGGAAAATGATCTGCAGCCGCTCTCCTTCCTTTGCCCTCAAAGCCGGACCGGGAACGCGGCCATTAAAGGTCCATGCGGGGAAGAAGACGCCGGGTGCAATTTCGATTTCCTTGTCGATAGCATCGACTTCGAAGATGCGCAGTGTCCGACCATCCGGCAACTGTTCGGTCCGCCCCGTCTCCCAGTCCGTAAGCATGGTTGTTGGATCGAAGCCGTTCCTGGCGTGGTCAACCAAGCCAATCGTTGTCATGTTACCGTGAGCCATTCCAGGCATTGGCGCGGCATAGGGATCGTCCATCACGGTGGACATGTCGTGATCCGTCGTCGGATCAGGTTTTGTCTGCGACCTTGCGCCACTCGCCATCATGGCGGCGCCGCTCGCAGCGGCAATACCTCCGACCA
>CEQG01025875.1_pt1 | contig 21708 bp, 13 predicted proteins | sample 350301 | NCBI WGS metagenome assembly CEQG01 (sample SAMEA2621242, study PRJEB7988) | marine metagenome | isolation source: saline water (ENVO:00002010), including | reverse complement strand
TGACCATGAAGGCGATCACTTCGAAGTCGTTGCTGCCGGCGAAATCGCCTTTCATCGCATGGCTACCGGCTGGGTTGAATAAGCTGGCGACGGCCCGCTCTTCGCTCTTGCCGGCCACGGAGGACACTGCAGCTGCCAGCAGGCTCTGGGCATGGCGCATATCCTCGCCCTGTTTGCTGAGCTCATCGAACCGGTTGCCAGCGGTGGCATCAGGCAGTTCGCGGCCAAGGGCCAGGCGCTTGAGACGATCCAGAATGCGCTTGGCCTGCGTGAAGGGCAGTAGCACGGTTTCATCTTCTGCCACATGGACGAGATAGTGGGGCGCAAGTGGGTAGCCATCGCTGATCTTGTCAGCGGCCTCTCCCTCAGCGCGCAGGCAAAAAATAACACCGGGCGGTATGTCCTCGTCACGCGTTGTAGTGATGGCACAGGCGCCCAGCGGCATGTTCTCCAACACCCCCGAATGGGCCTTTAGGTACTGGGCGAGGTCGATACGGAAGTCGGTGAGGGTGAGGTCGGTGATCGACACGCCACTAGACAGGTCTTCCAGATCGATGACGGCATCCTGCAGCTTGAGCAGTTGCTTGCGGCGGTATTCCAGATCGTTCATCGCATCGCCGGACTGCGCTTCGATCAGGTTCTCTTCCCCGGTGGCGGATACGTCTAGCAGAACCATACGACCACTGACGCGTTGCTCCAGGTTGATGTATTCCTCCAGCTCCATATTGGGCCAGAAGTTGACCAACTGGATGTGCTGGTTGGGTGAACCGATACGGTCGATTCGACCAAAACGCTGGATGATCCGCACCGGGTTCCAGTGGATGTCGTAGTTGATCAGCCAGTCGCAGTCCTGCAGGTTTTGGCCTTCAGAAATGCAGTCGGTGGCAATCAGCAGATCCAGCTCGCCCTCCTCGGCCAGGTCGGCAGGGCGCTCTTTCGAGCGTGGAGAGAAGGTCGTCAGTATGGATGCCAGATCGGTACGCAGGCCGGGGATCGTGGTTTGGTTACGGCCGGAGCCGGTGACCAAGGCCGTTTGCACCCCTAAGTTTTCATTGGACCAGGAGGCGAGCTGGTCATACAGGTAGCGTGCCGTGTCGGCAAAGGCGGTGAAGATGATGACTTTGCGATTGCCAGGGTTGATCGGGCTCTGGCACTTATCAGCGAGCATCTTGCGCAGCTCTGCCAGTTTGGCATCACGCTGGGGTTGTACTTGTTGTGCTGCAGATAGCAGCGTGGCCAGGCGATTGCGATCCTCCAGCAGATCTTGCTTCCAACGCACCAGGTCGACGTCACTCAGCAGCACCTTGACCTTGCGTCCGACCAACAATGCTTCAAACGCCGGGTCTTCGATGTCGACATCGGCGATGTCGATTTCTTCAATTTCGTGGGCGTGCTGCTCTATACGTTCGAGGGTGCGCTCGACATCTTTGAGTTGTCGTTCGAGGGTTAGCGCAAACGACGACACCGCGCTTTCCATGCGCTTGAGTACGTTGATGCGCAGCAGGTGGATCAGGCTCTCCTCGCGGTCAGCCTGGCGGAAGAAGCTTTCGCCACCGCGGATCTCGGTGCTGTATTTGGCGTCGTAAGCCGCTTGCTTGGGCTGCAGGACGTAGCGCAGCGGCGCATAGCTAGCGAGGTTGAGCCGGCGAATCTCTTGGTTGATTTCGCGAATGGCGCGAAATTGCCCGGCGGCATCCACGTCGGCCTTGATGTTGATCGGGGGCAGGCGTGTGGGGAAACGGCCGGTTTCGGCGGTGCCGTAATACTTCTCGATATGCCGGCGGGAGCGGGCGATGGTCAGCAGGTCGAGGAGGGTGAAGTAGTCGAAGCCGAGCATTTCGACCAGGCGCTCCGGGGTCTTTTCGCGCTCATCCAGATCCAGCCAGCGATTGAACTGCAGCTGGGCTTTGCGGGTGGTGGCTTCGATGCTGCTGATGCCATGTTCAAACAGGGCGTTGTCATCGCCCTCGGTCACGAAAGCGATCTGGTTGCGCAGATCTGCCAGGCGGTTGTTTACCGGGGTGGCTGAGAGCATCAGGACACGGGTTTTGACGCCTTCGCGGATGATTCTGCGCATGAGGCGGTCGTAGCGTGTTTCCTGCCCCTGGCGTGGGGCTTTCTTGTTGCGGAAATTATGCGATTCATCGATCACGACCAGGTCATAGTTGCCCCAGTTGATGTGGGACAAAGCGAGGTCGCCGGAGAGCCCCGCATCACGTGAGAGGTCGGTGTGGTTGAGTACATCGTAGTTGAAACGATCTGATGCCAGCACGTTACGCCGGTCATTGGCTTTGTAGATTGTCCAGTTATCTCGCAAGCGCTTGGGGCACAGCACCAGCACGCGGTCATTGCGTAGCTCGTGGTACTTGATCACAGCGAGCGCTTCGAAGGTTTTCCCCAAGCCCACGCTGTCGGCAATGATGCAGCCGCCGAAACGGTTGAGCTTGTCGATAGCGCCCACCACGCCATCGCGTTGGAATTTGAAGAGCTTGTTCCAGACCACTGTATTGCGAATACCTGTGGCTGACTTCACCACGCGCTCTTCATCCAGCCCGTCGTCTTTTTCCTTGAACAGCTGATGGAGTATCAGGTTGTACAGGGTGGCCGGTGAGCGCTGTTCAGCTATTTCACGCAGCGTATCCAGTAGCTCTGACTTGTCGCCGGGGCGGGATGTCAGGGTCTGCCATTGGTTATCAAACCAAGGCGCAAACATCGCTGCTTCCTGGGGCGACTCGCTGGCCTGGATCAGGCTCATGGGGTTGCCTGGCGTTAAACCGAGGCCATCTGTGGTCAGGGCGAACGACCCCATTACCACCTGATCGGCGTTGCCTGCTGTATCTCGCAGTAATCCGATGCCCTGGGGGATAACAGAACTTGCGCGTTTTAGCTCAACCTTGGCATTCAGCCAATGGTAGCAGCGCCGGGCAAGGCTTCGGGCATGTAGGCGGTTGCGTGCTGCGCGGTTAGATTCGCCGCCCAGCAGCTCAAGACTCTCGCTGCCGGATGGCAGGATCAGTTGAACCTTTCGCAACTGGGCGAGGGATTTGGCCAGCTCAGAGAAAGCAAACAAGGAAAGCGCTGGTGATGCACAGGCCAACTGGTGATCCGGTTTCATCCGCTCGTTGAGCAAATCGATAACTCGGTCTTGGCCGGCGTTCTGAATCAACCTCATTGCGTGCTCCCTTGCGCAGTCATTCACAGTTCGCCAGGCATCATAAACACGTTTGCAGGTGTGGCGCAGCGTCTATATGGCCGCGAGCCAGCCAGCCGTTACTGAGGGTCATCTTCCGGTGGGACGGGTTTGATTGCTGTGCCTGCGTTGGCCATCAGGCCGGGCTTAAGGAGTAGGCTAGGGACTGCCTTCATCGACATGGTGGGCTTCGCTGAGCAGCGCATGCGCTTGTGAATGGTCGCGGGTATATCCGGCGACAACGTCACGGGGTTTACCTTGCTGGTAGACGCGTCGCAGTAGAGACAGAACTGGGACTCCGGCGGGCTGAGCAAGTGGCAGGCCGTGCATTCAACGGCGCTCCCTCCCCAGGCATGTATGGCCTTCAGCATGGTTCCAGCGATCAGCTCGGCTCGGCCCTGCGCAGTGTTGTCCTGCTCTGTGGCCGATTGCTCGGCCGCGATTTGAAGCTGTCTGGCTCTATGGGCTTCGAGTGCACACTGCAATTCGGCTTTCTTTTGGTCGAGCTCAATTTGCCGAGCTTTCTCGGTTGCCTCGCGCTCGGCCTGTTCGTGTTGCCACTGAGTGCTCAGTTCGGCTGCAAGTGACTGAAGCTTTTGCTGCACCATGGCCGATAGCCTTTCGCCGCGTACAGATCGGATCCAGTTTCGGTTTGCTGGGTCATGCAGAACTGTGTGCTCGAATCTGGCCGGATCATTGATCTGCTCAAGTGTCAGGAGATGCAGATCAATCTCCATGCTGGAGTGCTCCAGGGCTTCGAGCTGGCGATAACGCTCATGCTCCATCCGCGTTGAAAGCTTGATCCGGACGATCAGCTTCCTATCGGATTGGTGCAGGACGGCATGACCCCTTAAACCGCCCAGGTCAACAAACCGCTCAACGTTATCTGCCGTGATCACCACTGGCTGCAGCTCGACCATCTCCTCCAACATCCGGCCGTCTTGCGTGGCCACTCGGACTGTTTCTATCAGCGCTGGGAGCATGAGCTGCTTGTGCTTAGCGATTAGCGCGACCGCAGCACGTCTGACGCCTTCGCGGAAACCATCAAAGCAGTCATTCGACTGGGCATGGCGGAAGTGAGGGATGACCTTCTCGCCGTTGTTAGCGGCATTCAGCGGCTGCTGGCACCCCGGGCAGACACACCCGCAGCGAAGTCCGTTTGCTACTTCGTAGGCGCGGAAGAGGGTGCCGTCACGTTCTCCGAAAGGGATCTTGGTTTCGTGCATGTCCTTGGTATCCCTGACCCTCTATGGCCTAATGCTATCGATAAGAAGCATGCCGTGTACACACGGCGTCGCTGCGCTTCTAGGAAGCTAGTCGCCTGTATTGCTTGGGTGAAATAACGATGGGTGAACGGGATATCCATCTAGCGGTAAGAGTTGGCCCGCGATCAAGGAGAGCAAAATGCTAACGGCAATCCTGCATGGAAAAGCAGGCCGCGTCGATATTGGAGGACGCTCGCTAAGCTGGCGTTCGCTGTTTCGTAAACGTGAAGATTTGCTAACGAGTGTTCTGTTCGGACGCATGCCTTATTTGTCTGATCGGACTCATGATGCATTTCTGGGCGCACTACTCAGCCAACAGCTAGCGGGTGGTTTAGGTCAAATGAGCGATATACAGTTCTGGCCTAGGTTGAGGGAAACTGAAGGCCGGAAATATGTTGAACCGGATGTGCTGATCGAGTACCCGCGTCACCGGTTGCTTATCGAAGTTAAGCCGCCATTTGGTGGTATGCAGACTTTGGGGCAATGGCGAGCGGAAGTCCGTGCGCTTCACAAGCAGAGCGATGAGCCGAAAAATATTATCCTGCTTGCTTTGGGCCGTAACCAGCCCAAGTGGCGAAGTTTGGCTGACAAGCTGGAAAGCGAATTTTCCGCTACGGCGCTGCGTGTAGTCTGTCTAGACTGGCCAGAGCTTCTGAGTAGGCTCGACGCAATTCGGGATCTGGCGGACATTCGGGATGAGCGAATCTTTCAAGACTGGTTTGAAGCGTTCCGCTTGTTTGGCATGGCGAGCTACACCGCACCTTTTAGCGAGCTGCTGAAGCTGTGCGAAGCCAGCGAAGATCTGTCGAGGCATTATGAGCTCATCAGACGCTGGTCGGTCACTGGAGTAATTCCAACACAAACACCAGGTGCCAGTACCCAAGATTGGGGCTCGCTGCTGCCCCTCGCACAAACTTTGGCAAAGGAACAGCTACTACAGTGGACATGACTCGTGAACAGTGCGTCGCTCTCGTAACGCAGGTGCAGAAATCTCATCGCTTGTTGGCCGGGTTCTACAGGCGAGTCCTGCCGGCTCTGGACGAGCTGGCCGCCAAATTCGGTGCTGGGTTTTGGTTCTGGGAACCAATAGATTTCGACCGCCCATGTCGGTCTGGCACCAAGCCGTCAAGTAAATGGGCGTGGGATTATTTGCCCATGCTGAATGCCCAGTTCGCATACGCTCGGACTGATGAAGAACAGCAGGCGATTATTCAATTTCAGCTGCATACTGACCCATCAGTTCTCAAACAGAATCGCCAAGGAAGCGGGCAGCCCGATCCGCTCAATCTTCCTGATGCTATTCCAGTGATTCGCTTATATGTCTATTGGTTGGAGAACGGATCGGTTTTGGATATCAAGAAGCAATGGGAGGATGTCGGGTATCCGAAAGGGGAGGCTTTTTCGATTTCGCAGCTGAATAGTGAGCTACGCGGGACTTGGTGGGAGATTGAACTGGCAGACCTTGTATTTGCTTCAGAGGATACGGTGGTCGCTGTTTCTAAGTTCGTTTCATTACCTACTTCTGGTATCTAGCGAAGTGCTTATGCACCATTAGACGTTAGCGGCCCCTTGGTAGTTTGCATCAGACAGAAAACTTGATGTGCGGCTTAATACCGGGTTCAGCTATTCCTATAAGCGGATGCGTAAAAGGTTCCTACGCATTGCTGAATCGGTCGGCTTGAGGGTTCGACCAGACCGCAGCCCTCCGGTCTATTTTGCTGCGCTGATTTAACAGTGCCTCTCACCGGTATCGGTAGGAAGGCCGAGCCCAGTCTCCCAAAGTGGGGCTGCCCATCCGCAGCATTCTCTACTTGCGAGACGATGACCAGGTTCTTTCATGCTCCCCTCAGTAGCTGAATCGCTGACGTCCTGCCATCCGGTCGAGGGCTTTTACTAGTCGAAAGTCGCCGACGACGTTCTTGGCTTTTAGCCCATAGCTTTGATTTAACAGGTTACTCAATGCGGAAAATTCTAATCACCGGTCATTGCGGCCTGGTCGGCCGATATCTTGCCGCTTTGTTGTCCGCCCGTGGCTTTTTGCTGAGCAGCCTCGATATAGCCGACTCAACTGGCGATATCACCCGCTCCGCCGATATTGAACAAGCTGTGCGAGGTTGCCATGGAGTTGTTCACCTCGCTGCGGTGTCCCGTGTCGTCTGGGGGCAGCGCAATCCGGAATTGTGCTGGCGGACCAATGCGCTTGCCAGTGAGGCTCTACTTAACGCGGCCATTAACAGCCCACTGCAACCCTGGGTTTTGGTGGCCAGCAGCCGAGAAGTGTATGGCGAGGCAAAGCAGTTGCCGGTGTCTGAAGACATCGCGTTAGCGCCTGTGAATATCTATGGTAAGGCCAAGCTCACTATGGAACAGGCAGCGATAAAGGCACGTAATAGCGGTATCAACACTGCCATTGTGCGACTGGCAAATGTCTACGGTTGTACCCTGGATCATTCTGATCGTGTGCTACCGGCGTTTTGTCGCAATGCTGCCGAGGGACTCCCGCTGCGGGTCGACGGATTCGATCATTTATTTGATTTCACGCATATCTCCGACACCGTTGCCGGCATGATCGAAATGGTGGGATTACTGGAAGCGGGGGAGAAAGGTATACCACCAATCCATTTGTTGCCGGGCATCGGTACGACGCTGCTAGAAGCTGCCCAGATGGCTGTCCGCAGCGCTGGCTCTCACTCAGCAATCGTCCAAGCTCCTTCGCGTAATTACGATGTTAGTCGCTTTGTAGGCGATCCTTCACGAGCAAAAGCATTGTTGGGTTGGCAGGCGGCAATTCCGCCTGAACAGGGTATCGCGCAGCTAGTGACGGCGTTTAAACAACAGGCTGAAGTGATGGATCGGGTATGAAAATTCTCAAGGTCATTCATGGGTACCCAATGCTCTATAACGCCGGCTCTGAGGTGTACTCGCAAACCATCTGCCATGGTTTGATCAAGCATGGGCATGACGTGCAGGTTTTTACGCGCGAAGAAGACTCCTTCAGCCCCGATGGCGCAGTGCGTATCGCCTACGACCAGGACGAACCGAAGATCAAAATTCACTTGGTCAACAATGCGCGCCATCGCGACCGTTACCGGTTGGCTACCGTTGATCAACGCTTTGCCGAAGTGCTGGATAGCTTTCAGCCGGATCTCGTGCATATCGGACATTTGAATCACCTATCGACTTCGTTGGTATCAGAAGCCAAACGCCGTGGGCTACCGGTGGTGTACACCCTGCATGATTACTGGTTGATGTGTCCGCGTGGGCAGTTTATGCAAATGCACTCGGCTGAGGACAATCTGTGGGCGGCTTGTGAAGGGCAAGAGAACCGTAAGTGCGCCACGCAGTGCTATGCCCGCTATTTCTCCGGGGCTGAAGATGAGCAAGAGGAGGACATCGCTTATTGGGAACGCTGGGTTGCGCGACGCATGGCCCATGTGCGCTCAGTAGTTGAGCAGGTAGATCTGTTTATTTCTCCGGCGCGCTACCTGAAACAGCGCTATGAGCGCGATTTCGGATTGCCTGCAGCCAAGAGTGTTTATCTTGATTATGGGTTTGATCGTACTCGCATGGCTGGTCGGGAACGTGTCTCCGACGAGCCGTTCACCTTTGGCTATATCGGCACACACATTCCGGCCAAAGGTATTCACCAGTTGATACAGGCTTTTGGCAGGCTTGAGGGTGACTGTCAATTGCGGATATGGGGCCGTGATCGTGGACAGGACAGTAGGGCGCTTAGGGCCATCATTGCCACCTTGCCGATAAATAAGCAGACACGGGTGATCTGGATGCCTGAATACAAGAATCAGCAGATCGCTCAGGATGTGTTCAGCCAGACCGATGTGATCGTTACGCCATCGGTGTGGGTAGAGAATTCCCCCTTGGTAATCCATGAGGCGCAGCAGGCACGTGTTCCGGTGATAACTGCGAACGCTGGGGGAATGAGTGAATATGTGCAGCATGAGGTGAACGGCCTGCTGTTTGAGCATCGTGATATTGCGGACTTGGCCACCCAGATGCAGCGACTGCTAGATGATCCCGCGTTTGCACAGCAGTTGGGTCAACGTGGCTATCTGTTTAGCGACGACGGCGAGATCCCGGCACTTGATCAGCACATCTCCGATCTGGAGGCGCTTTACCAGCGGGTCATGCCATGACCATCGAGCGAGCCTTCTGGCGGGCGACGCTAGACACCAACCCAGATCACTGCAATCTCAACTGCATTATGTGCGAGGACCATTCGCCCTTCGGTGACGACCGACGCACACGCAAAGCGCAAGGCCGGTTGCGGCCTATCATGAGCAAACAGTTGCTGGAAAAAGTGATTCGTGAAGCGGCGGCCTTGGGCTTTAGCGAGGTCATCCCCTCGACCATGGGGGAGCCGTTGCTATACCCACACTTCGAGCGTTTTCTCGAGCTATGCCAAGAGCTTGGGCTTACTTTGAACCTCACCACAAACGGCACCTTTCCGAGCCCGGAAAAGCACCAGAATGTCGAATACTGGGCCAGGCGCATCGTGCCATTGGCCAGTGATGTGAAAATTTCTTGGAACGGTGCCAGCGAAGCAGTTCATAGCGAGATCATGCTGGGTGCCAGCCTGGCGCAGCATGTCGACCATACGAGACGTTTTATCGCCGTGCGCGATGAGTTGGCAGCGGAGCACTACTGCTCGATGACCCTTCAGCTGACGTTTATGCGCTGTAACTTGGCGGAGATACCGGATGTGGTACGGCTCGCAATTGAGTTGGGCTTCGACAGAGTGAAAGGGCATCAGCTCTGGGCCCACTTTCCTGAACTGGAGCGACAGAGCTTACGCAACGATATCGTGTTCGCTAACCAGTGGAACCGTACCGTGCAGGAGTGCGAGCGCATTGTGTGCGAGCACTGGGCTCTGACGGGTAAAACACTACGGCTCGACAATTTTTTTGAACTCGACTTGGGCAATCTGGATGACATCGCACCAGGTGGCGAGTGCCCTTTTCTCAATCGGGAAATCTGGGTTGATCCCGCTGGTCGTTTTAACGTGTGTTGCGCGCCTGATCAACAGCGCAAAGGGCTGGGTGAGTTTGGCAACCTTAGGGACCAAACCCTAAGTGAGATTATCGACGGCTCGAAATACGCCGATCTGGTTGCGCACTATCCGCAAAATGACCTTTGCAGGGCCTGCAACATGAGGAGGCCAGCGTGATTTGTTTCAGCCAAACCCGACCAAGCGTCAGCCCTTGCGAGACTCATCATCTGGGGCCGCAAGGGCTACCACTTTATGCCCGCCGCTTTGATCATGTCCTTCCTTTTCATGAGCCGGGTCTTGCACCTGTCACCCTGAATGGGCTGGCCTGGCATATCCAACTCGAGGGCGATGACGCATATGCAGCACGCTTTCAACGTAGCTTCGGTTTCTATTGTGGAGCTGCGGCAGTCAGTCAGGACGGTGATTGGTTTCACATCAGGCCTGACGGCTTAGCGCTATATCAAGAGCGCTACGCCTTTGTGGGTAATTTTCAGGACGACTGCTGTGTCGTCTGTGACGCTGAAAGTCGCTATTTCCATATCGATCTGCAGGGCAATGCGCTGTACCCGTCGCGCTGGCGCTACTGCGGTGACTTCAGGGAGGGCGTCGCGGTAGTCCAAAATGACAAGGGCCTAAGCACGCACATCAACGCGGTGGGTGAGCGTGTGCATAGCCAATGGTTTGTCGATCTGGATGTGTTTCACAAAGGCTTTGCCAGGGCGCGCGATTCGGTTGGTTGGCATCATGTTGATCGCTCTGGTCAGCCGATTTACGAGCAACGCTTTGCACAGGTAGAACCGTTCTATAACGGGTGTTCCCGGGTGGAAACCTTGGGCGGCGGCTTGTTAGTAATTGATGAAGCCGGCAATGTCCTACGCGAGCTACGGCCGGAGCGGCGAGATCGGTTCGCTGAGCTGTCAGCTGATTTGGTTGGTTATTGGCGCACCTTCACCTTGGGTGCTGCTGCCGAGTTGGGCGTGCTCGATCATCTTCCTGCGGTCACGACGCATCTGGCAGAAGTTTTAGATGTTGACCCGTTTAAGCTGGAACGATTGCTTTGTGCTCTGGCAGAACTGGATATGGTGATGCTGGACGCGGGTCAGTGGCTCGTAACGACCAAGGGGCAGTATCTATGCAGCGCTCATGCTCAGACCTTGCAGCCAGCGGCTATCGAATATAGCGGTGACCTGCTTGATCGATGGCGTGTGCTCCCAGCCATCGTGCGAGGCAAGCAAGTGCGCCAGGACATATTTGCCTCAGTGGCGGCTGACCCACAGCGGTGTAGTCTGCACCACCGGATGTTGGCTAGTTATGCAAAGCGCGATTACCCCTCTGTCTTACACCTCCTGAATATCAAGTCACATGATGTGGTTTTTGATGCTGCAGGTGGATCGGGCGAACTGAGTCGGCTGCTAACTGAGCGGTATCCTGACGCAACAATCACCTGTGGGGACATCAGTCAGGCAGTCGGCAGCGTGGATGGAGTTCAGGGGATCGAGTTCGATCTGTTTCAATCCTGGCCCGTAAAATCCAACAAGGTGCTACTCGCTAGGGTTCTGCACGACTGGAACGACGAACAGGCCCTGACGATTTTGCGCCATGCCCGAGCTTCTTTACTTCCGGGGGGTGAAATATTGGTGCTGGAAATGTTGCTGGCTGACGACGGCTATAACGGGGCCTTATGTGATCTGCATCTCCTAACAGTAACCGGCGGCCAAGAGCGTCGGTTATGCGAATATGCAGCCTTGTTTACCCGTGCCGGCCTTTCGTTGATATCTGCCGAAACTGGCAACGGACTGGTCAGTGTGCTTCGTGCGGAAATGGGCAATGGCTAATCGTTTATTGGTTATTCGTCATGCCGAAAGACCTCTGATTGCTGAAGGTGAGGTTGGCAATGGCCTAAGTTTGACCGAGGCTGGTGTGCAAGCAACACGCCGTTTTGCCAGCGCTTTGGATCAGGAAATTGTCTCGATTAATAGCAGTCCGATTTTGCGCTGCGTACAGACTGCACAGCTGATTGCCGATGTGCACAATTATTCCCACGAGGATATTGAGGTCAGCCGGCTACTGGGCGACCCGGGGTTCTTCATCGAGGATGCCGACCTTGCTTGGCAGAGCTGGTTAAGCAAGGGAAGCGAGGCGGTTAATACCCACCTGCTATCCGGCACAGAGACATGGCCTGGCTTTCGTGCATTCGATGCGGCTGTGGCTAATATGTACGATCATATGCGAGCCGCACTCTCTGCACCCTGTCCGGGACTGATCGTGTGGGTGACGCATGACACCATATTGTCGACACTGGCCAGCAGGCTTTTGCCCCAGCCTTTGACTCTTGCAGATTGGCCCGATTTCTTGGGGGCTTTAGACGTGTTTATTGGTCGAGATGGCGAGTTGCAGCTGAGTTATGTAGCTGCTTCTCGTCTGAGTTGAGTCAGTAGGGGTCTGATTTCGGGTATCACTGTAGGAAAATGTCCGCTGCTCACCGCGAGCGGCCAAGGTACCCGGCGAGGCTGGAGCCCTTTACTACCGACAAATTACCGAATCGGCCCGGGCGGCATCATTCAACCCAGAGCCTCCGCAACTTCCGGTGCGGTTCAAGCGCTGCTGTATGTTCCATCCTAAGCCGAGTATGAGTGAGTTTGCTAATCCTGAGGACGGCGTGCTCAAGAAGTCGATCGTCCGGCCGATAGCGAGCTTGCTACGTAAAACCGCTCTGGGGCAAGCCGCTGACGGTAATCTCTGAAGTAAACAAACCGGATGCCAATATCGACGTGATCGAGTGGCTTCGGATATTAGCTACGAGCAATCAGTGGATCGCCACTTCCGCACGCACTAAGACCATCGTTTCGATGAAAAAAGGCCTGCTCACTATCAGTAAGTGCTGAACGCTTGAGACTTCCTCGCGGATTAGGAAAATTGAATGAACGCCAAGAATGATTTAAATTCCGCTGCGTTGAAAAGCCTTGCGCCGTTGGCCAATGACTTGCCGCGAATTGCCTGGGACGCGCCGAATTTCGCTGATCTGGTTCGCCTGCCCAAAATGCCGGACAGTCAGATCAGCTACCGGATGCTGCACATCAGCGAAATTGGTGAAGGCAAGCCTAATGCCTACCGCCAGGCGATGACCAACGTCATTTCGTGCTTAAACAGCACCTCGTGCGCCAGCGTCTATATCTTGTCGGGTCGGCCCGAGGGTATCGACTTGTACCTGGGCGTTGCGACGTCCTCCAAAGATATTGATATTCCAGACGCCTCTAAAATGCTGCGGGCAACTTTCGAGGGCAATTTTCTGGGCGCCAGACTGGAAGAAGTCAAGGACGATGACGAACGGTTTCAACACCTTTATCGCGACAGCCGCCATCTAGGCATGATCACGGGCGTACCATCGTTCAACGATAGCGAGAGAGAAGCAGAACAGGACTTTCAGGGCGTCGAGCGACTGGCCAACAGCCTGGTTGGAGAGACTTGGCAACTGACCATCTACGCCGAACCGGGTACGGACGATGACGTTCGCGCCACTCTCGATAGCATCTATAACCTGTCGACGCGGCTGTCGGCCCATATCAGGCAGTCGGTGCAGCAGTCCGAGAACAGCGGATGGCAAAGCACCCGGACCATCGGCACCTCGACCAACGACACCAATGGCACCTCGAAGACATATGTCAGGGGTACCAATATGAGCGCCACCAACAACTGTGGTCGTGCTGATAGCAGCGATAGCAAGTCGACCCAAAAAGGTACAAACGAGTCCACTAACAACGGCACTAATGATTCAGTGTCCACTGGCAGCAGTGACTCTTTGGCCAACGGTAGCAGTGGCGGCCAAAGCCTGACCATGACTCGTGAGCGCACCGACAAGCGTGTGGAAGAACTGCAAAAGCACCTGAGCGAAACCCTGATCGAGCGTTTCCTACAGGGTCGAAGCAAAGGCATGTACCGCACGGCCATTTATGTCAGTGCCGAGACCCGAAGCACCTTCGAGCGTCTTTCTAGGGGGTTGATTTCGACCTTTCAGGGTAATAACTCAACCGTCACTCCGCTGCGGGTTCACAAGCTGCAGTCCGGGACCGATTTCAAGCTGCCAGAGCTGTTGCAGTTACGGCGGCTGAAGAACAAAGGTATTTCTGCGGACGACTGCATTGCACACAGCGCGCCGCTACATCCGGGCGGTGAATTGCTCGGTGCGACCTGGCTCAACATAGAGGAGCTGGCGCTAGTTGCCGGATTGCCAAGCCTGGAGCTGCCAGGGCTGAAGATTCGCAAGAACGTCGACTTCGCTCTCAATACCGGCACGGACGCTTCCTGCGCTGATCAGACACTGAAGATCGGCAAGATCATCCAACATGGGCGGCTGCTCAAACATAAGCCGGTCAGTCTGCCGCTAAGAGAACTGTCCAAGCACGTCTTCGTGACCGGTGTAACGGGTGCGGGGAAAACCACGACGTGCATGAATCTGCTACTTGAGTCCAAGTTGCCATTCATGGTGATCGAACCGGCTAAGACGGAGTACCGCGCCTTGCATGGTCGCGGGGTTGACGTTGACTACTACACCCTAGGCCGTGAAGACTTAACGCCGTTTCGTCTCAATCCGTTTGAGCTGGTATCCAGTCGGCAAAACCTGGCCAGTCATATCTCGGTGCTGAATGCCACGTTGGCGGCAGTTTTCCCCATGGAAGCGGCGATGCCCTCGATTGTTGAAGAGGCGATCATTGAGGCTTACAAGTCTAAGGGCTGGGATATCCATAGTACGCAGAACTTTCTGCTCGACGACCCGTGGAAGAATGGCAGCGATGCCTGGCCAACCTTCTCCGACATGATCGCAAAGCTAGACAAAGTGATCACATCCAAGCAGATGGGGCGCGAGTTCGAAGAAAAGTACCGGGGCTCACTAGTGGCGCGTCTAACTAGCCTGACCCTAGGCGTGAAAGGGCGGATGCTCAACTCGCGCTACTCGATGAACTTCGACCAATTACTCGATCGCCACGTTGTGATCGAAATGGAAGAGATCAAGGACGAGAAGGATAAGGCCCTGCTGATGGGATTGATCATCAATCGTCTTGCCGAGTGCATGAAGCAGCGACATCGAATCCAGCCTGCCTTCCAGCATTTGACACTGATCGAAGAGGCTCACCGCCTGCTGTCGAGGCCAGAGCCTGGCGATGTCGAGTCGAAAAAAATGGGCGTCGAGATGTTTGCCAACCTGCTCGCAGAAGTACGCAAGTATGGCGAAGGCCTGATCATTGCCGATCAGATCCCGAACAAGCTGATCGCCGATGTGATTAAGAACACCAACACCAAAATCGTCCACCGCCTGTTCGCTGCCGACGACCGAAAAATTATTGGCGATGCCATCGGCTTGAGCGAAGAGCAGCAAGCCTTTCTACCGCTGCTCAAGCCAGGGGAAACCATCGTCTATTGCGGCGGTTGGCACGGTGCGGTACGCGTTCAGATCGAGCAGGTCGCGCAAACCGATGCAGCGGAAATTCCCGAGGAGGCGATCAAACAACGCGGTCGGCTCCAGCTCTGGGAGCAGCGCGAAAAACTGTTACCGCAACTGTCTGCAGACCCGCTGATGAATCAGCCGGAGCAGCTGGCGCAGGTGCTGGAAAAGGGCTGCTTGCTACTCAACATGTTCCTGACGCTCAACCATTTGCGCTTGCAGCCGGACAGCTCGAAACCGCTGCACGGACGCATCGCCCAGCGTTTCGGCGTTGAGTCCAAAGCATTGAGTGATGCGCTGGCGCTGACTTCTGTACAGGTGTTCGGGTTGTTGGGCAAAGTCTTCGAGGATTGCGCCAGCATTCCTGGTTGGTACGAAGAGGACTGGGCCCTCATTCGCCCGCTGCTTGATCAAACATTCAACGCGTTAGGTGACTCGCTGGGAGCCTTTGACGCGGTCTGCGCACAACGGCCGATGAAGCGGCTCGAAGTTCTTAAATCATTCGCCTCAATCTAGGAATCTGAACCATGGTATTTCCTCTCATAGCAGGAGCATTCAGTGCCGTTGCCAGCGTCGTCGCTGCCGTTACGCCAGTTATCGCAGCGATTGGTCCGGCGGTCGCCACGTTCTGTACCACCGTGTTGCCCAAGGTTGTGCCGGTGCTGATCGGTAGCTTGGAAAAACTCAACACCTTCGTCAGCGTGATTCAGGCCGTGCTGCAGATCTTGGAGATTTTCCGGCCTGGCGATCAACTCAAGGACATCGGCGATCGATCTATTCAGGCCGCCCGGCAGGACATCAAGCCAGAGGATTTCGACAGCTTCGAGGCGTACATGGACGAAATCCGTGCTTTTGAACTCGACCCTGCCGAGACCGGAAAAATCACGGATGCTGAAAAGTACGCGGCCGGCTTGGCACTCGGTGCCCAGGGCATGGATGAAAAACTTAACGTGCGTGAAGGCACCATGGCCAATCTTTGGCCGCTGGTGGCGAACAATCCTGAATACTTCACTAGCACACGTTTGACCTCCCTGTTGAGCTCGACAACCGATGTCATCAGCCTGCTCAAGTATTTTGAAGGCAGCCTTCCTCCGGCCGCCGCCGCAGAGACCGAAGGCAAAATTATCGGCGCCGAAAAGGCCATGGCTCCGGATAAGTCCGAAGACGCTATTTATGCGCAACTGGATGCCGCTGTCGAGCACTTCAAAAAGTCCGAGTCAGTCTGATAACCGAGCCCCACGCGTGGTTCGTTGCGTGAAGGCAATTGATTGGGACAGTCCCGTGTCTACCGAGAAATACGCTTTAGTTCTGATAGGCGACCGGGTTGCCTGTTTCGAATCAGCCACTGCCGATGGACAGTGGAATGTCACGCAAATCAGCGGTGATCCGTGGGTGTCTTTGAACAGTCACTCAGCGCAGACCGCAGGCTCGGTGCTCAAGCATTTGAGCGAGCGGCGTAACCTGAAATCGCAGTTAGCGCAGACGCACATCACGCTGATCTATGAACAGGCCGCTGCGCAGCACCTTGCTGACGTTTCCAGGGCGTTCAGCGAGTTGCAATGCACAAGCTGGGAGGTGCTGCGTTATGAGCCACTGGCAGATCGCATCAGGCTGCCGGCGGGTGAACAGCTTCGACCTCACGATGGTGCCTGGCTGGCCGAATACTTGTTGGTTCAGCCTGGCTCAGCTCAACCGGTCGAAGACGCGTTAGCCAGTGCTGCGCAAAGCACAAACGGCGTTCCGGGGCTGCCGGACGTCGAGTTGCTGCAGCTGTACCTGCCGCTGCTGTTTCAGCATTTTTGGTCCAGTATCAGCCCGCAGGACCTGGCGTTCATGTCGGGTTCGCTGCAGGTTCCGGACGTCGAGTCGCCGTACACCGAGCCTTCGCTGGAGGCCATCGCCGTGCTGCGCCGGCGCTTCCTAAAACTGCCGGCAGCACAACGTAACGCAGTGCTGGAATTTGCTCATGAGCTGACTTATAGACTGAAGGTGCGAGCTCAACTGCGCGACCTGCTGGAGGAGGCGTGATGGATGAGGTTTCATCTCAAGATGGACACGGGAAGTGGGTGCGGGCTGAACTGATCAAGCTGCTGGGCGGCGACCGTGATGTCCGTCAGCTAGTGCTTGATATCGTCGCTGCGCCTGCAGCTTGGCCGGCACCAGTCGTTGAGCCGACGCAAGAACCAGAACCGGAGCCCGTAGCAGTTCTACCACAAACACCATGCGAGAGCCCGCACGACCCGCTGCGCGAGCAGTTGTCCGCCCAGCTAACCTTGCTGGCAACCCTCTCGGCTGATCAGAGTCTCAGCGGCGCCTGGCTTGTGCAAAGCGAAAGCGAGGGGCTGCAACTGACTCGCTTGTTGGCCACCGCTGCGCAATGGGAACGCCTGCTTGAACTGTGGGACATTTTGGCTGCGCGCTGCAAAGCCGCATCACGCCCAGCCACTTCCGCCGAGCTGCAGATCCTTGAAGGGGGCCTTGATATCCACAACCTGATCTGGCGCGATCGCCGAGCGCAGTTGTGCTTCGTGGAAGTTGGTGCTGAGTACGACTATCGGCTACATCAGCGTTCATCGCTGAGAGGAGAGGTGGTTACGGCGCAGTGGTTGCCAGGTCTGGCCAACGCGGGAGGTGAGCGTCAGCGCTTGCCGCTGGCAGCGACTCAATAGGGCACTGCGTCTGCGCATTAAGTACCGTTAAGGACAGAGCCGCACCTGACCAATGATTATGCCCCAGCCTTCCTCGTTACCCACTTTGCTCAGTCATTTGATCGCATTGCTCGAACAAGTCAAAAATCTAAAGGATTGCTGTATGTCGGCGAGAACCCCACCCTATGTCCGTAACGCTTTTGTGGCGAACCTGCGCAGCAAGTGCGCATCGGAGATTGCCGCCTCGCGGTTTTGGCTGGTAGGGTTTCCCGAAGAGTCCGCGCTGATTCTGTACGACACCCATAGTGGGCTAATGTGGGATTACAACTGCGAAAGCTACTCCACCTACTCGCTTTCCGAGGCTAAGGAGGTCGCCGGGGAAAAGAGGACCATGCGCATTTGCACATGGCGTCTGCCCATGCATGCTGAATTTGATGAGTTTGCCTCAACGGATAGTAATCCTCTTCACGACTCATCAAAGCCGTTGAAAAGGACCGGCTACTGGATGACACAAGAAGGCATGGTTAGCGTTGATGGCGATTGGCTCGATGCCGATGGGCAAGGCAGCCTGATTGTATGCAGCGACCAAGTGAGAAACCTCGATACCCCGGAGTTCGTGACCCACGCCATACAGCACGGTTGGAGCTTGAGATCACTTAGTAATTCCCACGCAGTGGACCCTTTAGAGATCATGAAAACCCCCGCCCCCGATCTGACCAGCCTGTACCTCGACGTCGATTACCGTATCTGCCGCTTGCCCAAGCTCAGCGATGCCCAGTTCACCGACCCCAACCTAGGCATGTGGGAGTTCTGCGGCGAAGACCCGGCCTGGTTGAGCGAAGCTAAACTGCGTGCGCGCGACCCGGTGGCGGATATCAAGAATTGGAACGTTGCCATCGATTTCGGCACCAGCAGCAGCGTGGTGGCTTACGATGACAATGGCCGTTACAAACTGCTGCGCATCGGTGCCAAGGACTATTGGGAAAAAGAGCAGCCCGAGCATTACGAGAACCCGACAGTGCTTGAGTTCATCGACTTGCAGCGCAGCCTTGAAATCTGGAACTCGGAAGCCTACCGCCCCAACCTCGACTGGGACAAGGTGCGCTGCTCTCACGAGGCGCTGCATAGCCTTCGCAACAACGGCAGCGACCCCAAAGTGGTCGCCAGCATCCTTTCCAAGATCAAGCACTGGGCCTTGCGCCACGGTTCGGACAACCTCACCCGCATCGTTGATCGGGAGAACGGTTATGAGTACCCGCTGCCAGCGCTGTGCAAACGTGATGTGGTCAAAGGTAGGCCGTTGACCGTCAGCCAGAACGACCCGCTCGACCCGATCGAGTTGTATGCCTGGTACTTGGGCATGGCAGTCAACTGGCGCAGTCGTGGGATCTTTCTGCGTTACTACATGACCTTCCCCGTTGCGTACAGCAAGGATCTCAAAGAGACGATCCTGATGTCGTTCCGCAGAGGCTTGCAACGCAGCCTGCCACCTCAATTACTCAAGACTGAGGCGTTCAGCCAGTTCTGCGTCGAAGAGCTGGCCAACGAGCCGGCCGCCTACGCCGCTGCGGCATTGCCGAGACTGGACATCGAGCCCACCGAGGAGGGCATCGCCTACGGGGTGTTCGATTTTGGTGGCGGCACCACCGACTTCGATTTCGGTCGTTACCGTTTGCCCACCGCCGACGAAGAGGACGAAGGCTGGGAAGAAGTGTTTGAGCATTACGGCAACGCCGGAGATGCCTATTTAGGTGGTGAAAACCTGCTCGAAAACATGGCCTACCTGATGTTCCGTCATAACCTCGAGTTCTGCCGCACCAAACGCATTGGGTTTCTTCGCCCAATGGACGCGGAGGATTTCCCGGGTTCAGAGATGTTCCTGCTCGACAGCCAAAGCGCCTCGACCAACAGCGTAATGCTGGTCTCCCATTTGCGACCGCTTTGGGAGCAGGGCGCCCTGCGGGACAAGGCCGGCGTATTGAAACTGCCGCTGGTTAACCGCGATGGTGAAAAGGTCGAAAGCGAACTGGTTATCCCGGTGGACGAACTCGTGAGCTACCTGACCGACCGCATCGGTCTGGGCATTCAGAATTTCTTCAGCGCCATGAACAAAGCCTTCATCGGATATCCGGTAAAGAGCGTGCACGTGTTGCTTGCGGGTAACAGCAGTCGCTCGGCGATTGTGCAGAAGTTGTTTGAGTCGGTGGCCAGTGGTCAGCAGGCGGAGCCACCTGCGGGCACGCCGAGTAGCACCGCTGTGGCTTTAAGTGTCATGAGCGGCAGTACGATGTGGGACCTGAGAGCTCTCTCTAAGATGAGGTGGGGTGAAGAGCCTGATAACAAAAAAACCGAAGCAGTTGAGCCAACGGATTCGACAATGGGCAACCCACTAGGCGAGTGTGCTCCAGCGATCATCGTCCACCAACCGCTCGCCTCTAATCCGGACCAACCGTACAGCCCCAACGGCAAAACCGGTGTCGCCATCGGCCTGCTGCGCCTGGCCCCAGGTAGCCCTGTTAAAGTCATATCCAGCTTCACCGTAGACACTGAAGAAGCCCCGTTCGCCCATTACGTCGGCCGCGTACAGCGAAATAGATTCCGCCCAGGGTTGCAACAAGGCGACACCTACCACACCTGGAAAGAACTCGGCGTCCCCCGCGACCGCGTCTTCAACCTGTTCCATTCCCAATCCCCAAGAGCCCACACTGGCGAAATGCTCGAAGGCGAAACTGGCCTCCACAAACACCGTCTCAGCATCGTCGGCGAGCATCAGGGCCACCGGGTTTACGCCAAGGCAATTGGCCCGCATCACGTGCAACTGTGTACGGCCAGTTCGCTGGAAGCGTTGGAAGCCGGGGATTGCAGCGTGATAGGTGAGTTGGATTTGGCGAAGTTCTAGCGTTTGGGTATAGCGATGCTGAGGTCTTTGTTTGAGGCAGGGCGAACGGAGTTACCCCCGGTACCTCTCAGGGTAGCTGATTGTTTAGTAAAAGGCTTGGCGACAACAGTGCATGATGCATGCTCTGCATTGAACAGCAGCGGTTGTGAGGGATTGCAGGAGTTGGGTATGAGGCGAGCCGCGGTGGCTGATAATGAGGCGGCCTTTATGGATGGAGCCCATGAGCCGAACGACCGCTCCCGCTGCACAGCAGACATCCAGTCGAGTGGATGTCTGCTACGGGGTCGGAAACTACCGGTCGAAACACAACCGCTTCTAGCAGTGGCAGGGCGATACCTGCGCCATGCCATACTAACGTTGGGTTCCATATGGTTTATTCCCAGAAGACCATTTCCTGCTTGTCTTCGGCTTGCTTATTGAGCGGAGCGCGTTTGCTTGATGAATTACCGGCGGATCAAGATGTCATCGGTCGGGTAGGCAGCAATAGAGGATGCCGGTGACGTACCTGGCCTCGCTGGGATTGCAATTCGAGCAAAAAAGAAAAGTGTCACAACAACCATTGTGAGCAGCCTTACGGCTGCCCACGCTGGCTATGCGGCTCATAGGATGGTTAGGATGTGCGGCTTTGTAGCTTTGGTCAATCCGCCATGCCAGCATCACCGCGATCGTAGTGGCGGAAAGCGCACCATCTGGATTCCAGTTGTAGCGCCAACATGCAGTCGGCCAGGATATCGATCAATATGAAGACGGTCCTAAGGATCGCAGCATTTTGCTTCTTGTTCTCCTTCTTATAGGTATCCCTGTTCCGCCAACGACACGCAGCCTTCATGGCCCACCACTATATGGTCCAGCGTTCTCACGCCGACAAGGTTCAACGCCTCCTTCAACCTGTGGGTTAGCGTACGGTCAGCCTGACTAGGTTCGGGGTCGCCGGATGGGTGGTTGTGAACCAGAATGATGGCGGCAGCGTTGTGCTCCAGAGCTATCTTCACCACCTCCCTGGGGTAGACGCTTGCGCCATCCAGGGTGCCCCGAAACAGCTCGTGAAAAGCAATGACCCGGTGCTTACAGTCCAGCATCAGCAGGGCAAAGACTTCATACTCATGGGCCTCCAGTAGCGTCTGCAGGTGGCTGAATACGTCCTGTGGCGCTGTAAGCTGTCGTCCCCGGCGTAGGCGCTGGCTGGCCAGCTGTTTTGCCATCAGCAGGATGTCAGCTTCAGTGACTGGTGACTCGATCAGGTAGGTGCCAGCGGTCT
>CEQG01040474.1_pt1 | contig 21737 bp, 16 predicted proteins | sample 350301 | NCBI WGS metagenome assembly CEQG01 (sample SAMEA2621242, study PRJEB7988) | marine metagenome | isolation source: saline water (ENVO:00002010), including | reverse complement strand
TGGTCGGGGTAATGCCGTTTCGCTCTTCTTGGAGCTGACTAACTCATCGGCGCAGAGCCGACTCAACGAGCCCAAGCGAGCGAGCCGCTTCGATATGGCTGTAGCCCTGGTCGAGCACCAGGCGGGCAGCTTCTCGCTTGAATTCGGGCGTGAACGTACGACGTTGTTTGCTCATTTAGGGAAACTCTGAAGAAGACTTGCTGATTTTGGCAGAATGTGCTAATGCATCGGTGGCGTTACCCAGCATGACGCTTTCAGTGATCTCAAGCCGCAGCCGTTCAGGGGCAAGCCCTGAGACAGCCAGCGCCTCTTGAACTCGCGCTCTTGAACATATCGCTCCATTGATTGACGCGGCGTAACGCGCCCAGTGATAGCATGATGCTATCTTGGTCAGCCGGGGACGAATCGAGCCGAGACCCTGCTAGGTAAACAATGGAATGGTTGAGTCATGGCTGATATAGAGCTGAACGTGAAGGGCAGCTACCGCAGGGTCGCGTATACGGTGAGCTTGATCGGAACAACCTTAGGTCAAGAACGATGGACGTTCCGCGTGGACATCCGTGCCCTTCAGGGTTGGGTTGCTGGCGATACCTTTTTCTCACCCGGGTTCTACGGCACCGATGCGGAGGCGCGTGACGCTGCGGTCGAACTAGTGAAGCTGTACGTCGATCGGCAGTGGGAACTGCGGTTATTGCAGTGAATCTCAGCGCTGCTAAAGAGGTTTAGACAGGCCGAAACAATTTACTTGCCGCCATTAAGGAGCATCGGCGCATGAAAAAGGACTTTGGTGCGTTTTGGGTCGAGGCGATCGCCTATCAAAGCGACCTGGCTGCGTTCACTCAGCTACTGACCTACAAGCGCTACACCGGCAGTCTAATAAACGTAACCATCACGCCAGCAATGGCGCCAGAGAGCCCTGCGGCGGCTAAAGCCGAGGCAGAAGCTGCGCTAAGCAGGATCGCCAGCGTGACGACTGACGGCGAGCTGGTCTTCGGCCTCGCTCCAATCTGTCGACCCTACTGACCCGTCAATCGCAATCATTATGAGGATATACTTCCGTCCGTTGCACTAGGAGCGTGGAGCAGCTGTGGCTGATACAAACATTGATCGCTTTGATCGTCTTACAGGCGCGGTATTCGCTAGACTTTATGAGTCGTTCCCGGTTGGCGTCGATTTGGACGCCATGAAGTTTTCCGCAGTGATCTCACCGGAGCAGGGCTACGAGGCTGCGTTGGACCAAGCGCTCAACCTAGGCGACTTCTTTAACGCCACCATCGTGTGGCTACAAGACGCGGGATTCATTACCTTCGTTAGTACAAGCTTAGATAACAGTGTGGCTTATCAATGCCGGCTCACTGCAAAGGGGCTTCAGGTTTTGAAATCCATCCCTGACAGCCTGACTGGTGAAACGCTTGGCGGTCGGTTGGGTGACGCCGTGCAGCAAGGGACAATGGCGGGCTTGCAAACGGTAGCTAACGAAGCGCTAAGCCGCGGCGTTGGCCTTCTTTCTGCTGCAGTAGGGGCTGCGTTGGGGTAGCGTTTGAGACGCCAATCGTGATCAATCGCACCGACAACGTTTGGCCATTCGCTCCAGGCCGTTGCTAAATCAGGTCACTGGACCGGCGATTCAGTTTGCGGATCTGTTTCACCGTGCTAGCTACCTGTGCGAGGCCGCTATTAAGACGTACGGGGCATCCATCGCTTTGGGAGCAGCAGAAAATGATCAAATATCCGGCCTCACAGCTAGGAGGGGTGCTGCTTTTACCGACATGCCCGGCTTCGCTGAGCAGTACATTCGCTTGTGAATAGTTGCTGGCAGGTCGGGCGATAAGGTTGTTTCAACTAGTCCGCGCCCATCGATAGCGCAGTAGGGGCAGAGCTGGGAGCCTGGTGGGCTGAGCAGGTAGCAGGCTCTGCATTCTGCGGCCTTTCCGTTCCAATCGCGCAAAGCTTTCAGCATTGTTGCCGCGATGAGTTCAGATCTACCGCTTACAGTGGCGTCTTGTGGCTGGGGTTGCCGATTGGCTGCCATTTCAGCTTGCGCGGCACGATGTGTCTTCAAAGCCAGAGCATGTTCGGCGGCTTCATTTGCGATGGCAAGCTGTCGGGCCCGATCTTCAGCTTCACGCTCGGCCTGTTCTTTTAGCCAAGCAGCGTGCAGCTCAGAGGCCCGTGATTGGAGCTGCTGCTCCTTGAGGGTTTTTAACGATTCGCCACGAAGGCACCTGATCCAGGAACGATTCGACGGACCTTGCAGCACGGCATGCTTGAAACTGTCAGCATCATTGATCTGCTCAAGGGTTAGGCGGTGCAGGTCAATCTCCATGCTGGAGTGTTCCAGGGCTTGAAGCTGACGGTAACGCTCATGCTCCATCCTGGAGGACATCTTGATGCGTACGATTAACTGTCGGCCAGATAGGTGCAGGACCGCGTGGCCCCTCAACTCATCCAACTCAACGAATCGTTCGACTGAGTCTGCTGTGACCATCACAGGTGGAAGTTCGACCTCTTCTTCCAGCATTAGGCCGCTTGCTGTGGTGATTCTGACCACGTCGAGGAAGGCCGGGAGCATGAGCTGCTTGTGCTGCACGATCAATGCAACTGCAGAGCGTCTTACACCCTCGCGAAAGCCGGTGATGCAATCATTCGATTGGGCATGGCGAAAGTGAGGAACAACCTTTTCGCCATTGTTGGCAGCATTCAGTGGCTGCCGGCAACCTGGGCAAATGCAGTTGCAGCGAAGACCATTCTCGACTTCAAAGGCGCGGAGTAGGGCTCCATCACGCTCACCAAAAGGAATTTTGTTTTCGTGCATCATCCATGCTCCACGCTTTTGCATCGCTCGGCCGGATCATAGCCGGTGAGCTAGCGCGCAAGAAGATCGGGTCACATCAATCCCGTATGATCACGGCATTATTCGGCGAAGGATTGTGAGTTGTGCAGAACCAGGACTTGCGATGCCAGGAGTATTACCAGACTCGCTTTACTGGTTACCTGAGCCGGCTCGCTCCCGGCAGGGCACTCGACGAGTGCCTGCATGATTTTCTGGATCAGCGTCCGCAAGGGAAATACACCGCACGCAATAGGGCGGCCGGATTGGTTGCTGCTAGTTTCTGGTTTGAGCCTGTCAACCTTGAGGGGGCTCAGGTTGCAAGCCTGGCGCTGGCGCGCGCTCTGCATTTCGATGATGTGATCAGCACGGAGCTGCTGGATCATTTGGCAGTTCATCATCCGGATGTATTGCGCTGGGCCATTCGTTACTCGAAGCTCTTTACTCGCAGCGGATCACCGCTCTGGAAGCATCTTCGGGAGACACTGAGCTGCGATGCCTGGCAAGAGTTCTTTGGCGTCTGTGATCGTCTTCTGCAGCAACTCGAACCTTTTGATGAAGCAATCATTCAGGCTGAGAATCAGCTCAAGTCGCTCTCCCTGCTTGAGCTGCTTTCCTATCTCAGTGTATTGGCCTATGGCTGTCTGGGCGAGGTGGATGATGATCCTGCTGGCAAGGATTGGGGCGTCTACGAACGGATCGTTCTACGCAAGCTTAAAGTCTGCACCGAATCTGATTTTCGAGTATCCGAGGAGGTGCTCGGGCGCTCGCTGAAACGGCACCTATCGCCAATGCTCTTCCCTCAGTCTGGCGGGGGAGCTGAATGTGTCGCTCATTTGGAAACGTTGACTGTATTGGTCGCTGCGATGCGTGAGCGCATCGACTATGAAGGATCCATTGACTGGTTCTGCTATGACAGTGAGTGTGATTATCAGCTCAGGCCTGGGCAGTCAGTCATCTTTAATAAGACTGATGAGGGTACACATCGTTGGCAGCGTACCGAGCGCAAAAGCCAGTTGCTCTGGTATTACTGGATGCGCCGCGCAGTTGAACTGTTTGCCGCTTCAGGTATGGCAGGGAAGATCATCGGCAGCCCTGAAAACGATGAGTCCAATCAGCTCGCGTATATAAAAGCCGTTCGTAGCCAGCTCTGTTTACAGGTTGTCTTCGGGCTAGGTGAGCGTGTCAGGCTCAACGATGGAGCTGAAGTTTCGCTGCATCACGCCATGCTCGCCAGCGAGCTAACCAGGGCGTTTTTCGAACAGGCATACCTGCAGCCTTATCAGCGCTACCTAGATGGCCTGGGGGACCCTTTAGCAGCACTCGGGCGTTTGGCCTTTGAGGGGTTGCTGCAGGGAGAGAATCGTTTTCCCATGACCTGGTCAGAGCTGCCAGCTAAAGTTCGGCGGATCCGTGCATGGACGGTCAGTGATGAGCATCCTGCGGGTGATGCTGATGCAGCCAAGGCGATTTTGCAGTTTTGGACCAGTGATCTGCAGGCGCTGTCTGCGCAGCTCAAGCAGGCACCAAACATGCCAACGCCAAGACTGTACGAACGGCCATTTTACAAGATCGGCCGCTACAGTTTTCAGTTTCCCTGGGTTGCCGGCCGGCAGAACAGTTTGACGGCTGCGGTGAATAACCTGCGTCGTGTCGAGCAGCGTCGGCCTGAGCTGCGCGGCGAAACCGAGCGTGTGGAGCATGAGCTCGCCGAGGCGCTCAGGCAGAGGGGGTTCCATGTGGTTGTTGGCTATCAGCCGCCCAGCACTGAAGAGTCTGATGCCGGTGAGATAGATTTGCTGGCATACCTGGACGGTGTGATGCTCTTGCTAGAGGTCAAGTCCGGATTTATCCGCTCAACACCGCACGAAGTCTGGCTACACCGGACGAATACCCTGCGCAAGGCTGCCAGGCAATTGGAGCGTAAGCAGCCTGCTGTACTCCAGGCCTTGCAAGCTGAGTCGGATTTACGTGCCCGACTTGGGCTCAGCGAGCACGATTCTATTTCAGCCCTACATGCCTGGGTTGTCGACACGTCGATTGAGCTTGATGGTGAGGTTGTTGATGGCTTTCGTGTCGTGTCGCGCGAAGTCATTGAAGTGGCCTTGCGCGATGAGCAGCATTACCTGAGGGCGTTTGATCAGGACGAAGAGGAAGAGCCTGCATCGCTTTATCCTGAAGGGTTCAGCGCACGGGCGTTTGTCCAGATCATTGAGCACAACGAGATTTGGCAGGGCGTGCTTTGACCATCGCTGCCAGGCCGGGACCTTTTTTTGCCGCAGATCGCGCTCTTAGGTGCGCAGCTCCTTTCCTAAATAGCTCTGGCTTGTCACTGCTGCCATCGTTATCATCATTTTTAGCATAACTGATAGCGCAGTTAAGATAAGGACATTGGTAGATGCCTACGATGGCAGCAGGCGAGACTTCACCAAACCAGCGCGAACGCCTGTGGCAGATCGATTTTCTCACACGCTTTCGTGGTCAGGTTACAAGGCAGGATTTGGTGCAGCGCTTTGGTATTGCCTTGTCCAATGCCACCCGTGATTTTGCGCTGTATCGCCAGCTGGCACCGTACAATTTGGATTACGACCACAGCGACAAGGCCTATCGCCGCACTGATCACTTCCGGCCGCTCTTTACCTATGATCGCGAGCACACCCTCCAGACGCTTACCTTGGGGCAGGGGCTGGGATTGGAAGCCTGTGCACAGCCAATCCTTGTCGATGCTGCTCCTTCGCTGAATCATCCTAACTTGGAAACACTGGCAGCGGTATCGCGTGCCATTTATGCCGGCAAAGCCTTATCTATCGTTTATGTATCAATCAGCAGTGGCGAAACCAACCGTGAAATCCTGCCGCACAGCTTGGTCAATACCGGCCTGCGCTGGCACACCCGCGCCTACTGCCGGGCTCACGCTGAATTCAGAGACTTTGTTCTGACCCGCATTACAGCTGTGGATGAAAGGGCTGCTCCGGCCAATGGCGCAGTTGAATCCATCGAGCAGGATTACGACTGGCAGCGCACTGTCAGGCTGGAACTGATCCCGCACCCCAGGGCAACCTACGCCCGCGCCATTGAACTGGATTACGGTCTCGAATCCGGCCAATCCATAAAGCGCTCAGTTCGCGCAGCGATGGCCGGTTATCTGCTGCGGCGTTGGGGCGTCGACTGCAGCCCTGAGGCAACATTGAACCCCAATAAATATCAATTGGCGCTGCGTGATCCAAAATGGGTCGCAACCCAAGTCCGCCTGGCCATTGCCCCTGGCTTTACTGAGGAGGCCAGCTTCTGATGAATTCGATCGAGTCCCAACAGAAACTTGGCTTGAAATTCGGCCGCAGTGGCGCTCACTCGGCCCGTACCATGATGCTGGCTGAAATTACTCAGCTGTTTCATGGCCGCGGCGTTGAGGCTATTCCTGACCAGTACCAGGAAGACATAGAGCTATTCAACGTCCTGCATAAACCGACCGAAAAGGCGCGCAAGCTGACTTGGCGTCATCTCGTCGACCTTTATGGCATGGATATCACTGTCCCGCTTTTCAGGACCTTCCGCCGTCTGTGGGAAAGCGATGAATCGGCAAGACCTATGCTCGCGTGTCAGATGGCATTGGCGCGCGATCCGTTGCTACGCCTGTCTCAGGACAAAATCCTTTCGCTCGTGCCAGGACAATGGCTGCCCCGCGAAGACATGGAGCAGGCGCTGGATGAGCAATGTCCGGATCGCTTCAGCCAAGCGATGCTCAAATCACTGGCACAGAACGTCAATGGCACCTGGACTAACGCAGGCTTTTTAGAAGGGCGTGTTAAAAAGCACCGTGCCGAGCCCGACGTGCGCCCAGTCAACGTTGTGTTTGCCTTGCTCCTTGGTTATTTGCAGGGAGCAACCGGCAACCGTCTCTTTACCAGCGAATGGGTTCGCCTACTCTGCTGCCGCCAGGAGCGACTGCTGGAGTTGGCCCGCCAGGCCAGCTACAGCGGAGTGATTAATTTCAAACACTCCAGTGAAGTGGTGGAAGTGACCTTCCCCAATTACCTGAGCAAGGAAGAGGAGTCCTGGTTGCATGAGTAACCGACTGAACCGCCTGATCCAGAGCTACACCAACCATATCAGCCTGCCCTGGATGAAGGGCTTGGCCAACGAGCAGCGGGTGTTATTTGCCGTCTACCACAAAGAAGACGAGCTCAAGCTGCGTGCCCGCGTTGAGGAGTTCCGGCTGGCCACTGAAAGCTCCGGCCACCCGTGGCTGGAGCTGGATATTACCCGCCTGTTCTCTGACTGGATGGCCAAGCAGAAATACCGCGAAGACTACTTTGAAGACCCGGACACCCTAGCCCCTAAAAACAAGACCTTTGTCCGCCAGTCGGTCGAAGAGCTAGCTGAGCGAATCTGCAGCCAGGCCGATGAGAAGACCGTCGTCGCGCTAATGGGTTGCGGCACCCTGTTTGGGTTTGCCTCAGTTTCCGACTTTGTTACACAGCTGGCAGAGCATGTTCCAGGTCGTCTGTTGGTGCTCTTCCCCGGCGAGTTCACCAACAACAATTACCGCCTGCTCGATGCCCGCGACGGTTGGGGCTACAAGGCCACGGCGATTACCGCTGATAACTGAATACAAAACGCATAAAGACACTAACGCACAGATTGGCGCAGTAGGCGCAAAGGGAGTACGCCCAGGATGTTGAACCGCGAGATTTACCAGCTCGACCCGCAGCAGAACCGTCTGGAAAACAACGGCGTCGCCGAAGTAAAAGACGACCAGTCAGCCCAGGCACTCAAAACCCTGCACTACGAACTGCAAACCTTCGTCTGCGACGGTGAATACCAAGCCGGTCTCGACAAGATTCTCTCCGCCTACCTGCGCAATTTGGGCAGTCAGCACGAACAGCCAGGCGTGTGGATCTCGGGCTTCTTCGGCTCCGGTAAGTCGCACCTGGCCAAAATGCTGCGCGCGCTGTGGACCAACCAGCCATTCGGTGATGGCGTCTCTGCCCGAGATATTGCCGACCTGCCGCAAGAGGTCAAAGACCACTTCAAAGAGCTAAGTAGCGCCGCAAACCGCCACGGCGGCGTGCATGCTGCCTCTGGCACGTTAGGTTCTGGTGCTAACAACAATGTGCGCCTGGCGCTGCTCAACGTTGTGTTCAAGTCTGCCGGTCTGCCCGAACAGTACCATCAAGCTCGATTTGTGCTGTGGCTGAAAAAACAAGGCATCTTCGATCAGCTTAAAGCCAAGGTTGAGGCTGATGGCGACAGTTGGGCCGACGAGCTGGAAGACCTCTATGTTTCGCGCAGCATCGCGCGCGCACTGCTTGAGGTGGACAGCACCCTTGGCGGTGACGTCAAAGAGGTGCGTCAGCTGCTGCGCGAGCAATACCCCAACGTTCAAGATGTCACTAACCAGCAGATGGTTGATGCTATTTACGACGCCCTAGCCAAAGAAGGCCAGTTTCCGCTGACCCTGGTGGTGCTCGATGAGGTGCAACAGTACGTCGGCTCCGATACCGACAAAGCGCACCAGGTTCAGGAAGTAGTCGAAACCTGCTGCAAGCACTCTATCTTCCAAAACAAGCTGCTGTTCGTCGCCACTGGCCAGAGTGCCTTGTCGGGTATGCCTAATCTGCAGCGTCTGCTCGGCCGTTTCCAAATTCCGATTCAGTTATCCGACACCGATGTCGAGTCGGTAATTCGCAAGGTCATTCTGCAGAAAAAAGCGTCGGCCAAGCCCCAGCTAGAGCAAATGCTGCAATCTCATTTGGGCGAAATTTCTCGTCAGCTGCGTGGCACCAAAATCGAACACCATCAGGATGACGAAAAAGTCATGCTGGCCGACTACCCGTTGCTGCCGGTGCGCCGGCGCTTCTGGGAGCGCGTGCTACGTATCGTCGATACTACCGGCACCGTTTCGCAGCTGCGTAACCAGCTAAAGGTCATTCACGAAGCCGCCCAGGCCACCGCAGACCAGCCCTTGGGCCATGTGGTGCCGGCGGACTTCATCTACAACCAGATCTCGGTCAACCTGCTGCAGACCGGCGTGATCTCTAAAGAAATCGCCGAAACCATCGGTCGTCTGTCTGCGGGTGACGCCGACGATAAGCTCAAGTCCCGCATCCTAGGGCTGGTGCTGCTGATTGGCAAACTGCCCAGCGATCCGACCGCCGACTGCGGGGTGCGCGCCACCGCCGACATGCTGGCTGACCTGCTGATTGACGACCTCAATAACGGCAAAGACTCCATTCGTACCAATGTGCCAAAACTGCTCCAGGTATTGGCCGACGATGGGCTGGTGATGCCCATGCAAACCAGCGTAGGTACCGAATACCGTCTGCAAACCCAGGAGAGCGCCCAGTGGTACGACACCCTGCGCCAGGAAGAAGCCGACTTACGCGGCAATATGCAGCGCATCGAGAACATCCGCGTCGATCTGCTGCATAAAGAGCTGCGCCGCCAGGTGGCCCAGGTGCGCCTCACCCAGGGTAAGTGCAACGAGCCGCGTCAGGTCATTCCCAGCTTTGACGCTGAATGGCCAAAAGACGCCAATAAAAAAATCTACGCTTGGGTACGAGACGGCTGGAGCATTGACGAAAAAAGCTTTCTGACGGATGCCCGCAGTCGCCAGGCCGGCGAGCCGACGATCTTTGTATTCGTGCCAGCGCGCAACAGGTCTGAGCTGACCAACGCTATCATCACTGAGCACGCTGCCCACGCGACCTTGGAAAAACGTGGCATCCCCAATACCGATGCCGGCAAAGATGCCCGCAGCGCCATGGAAACCCGCTACCGCGATGCGCAAAAACAGGTACAAGCCCTGCTGCGTGAAATCTTCGATGGCGTGCAAGTGCTCCAGGCCGGTGGCAATGAAGTTGACGGCAACACGATCGCCGAGCGAGTAGAAACCGCAGCGAAAGCCTCGCTTATTCGCCTTTACCGCGAATTTGATACTGCAGACCACCCAGGCTGGGGCAAAGTCTATGACCGCGCCAGCAAAGAGGGCGGACAAAACGCCCTCGAAGCGCTGAGCTACAGCGGTGATGCCGAGCAGCATCCCGTGTGTGCGGCCATAAAACGCTATATAGGCGTGTCGAAAAAAGGCAGCGAGATCCGCGAAGAGTTTCTGGCTGCCCCCTACGGCTGGCCGCAGGATGCCATCGACGGTGGTCTCGCCGTCTTGATGGCCACCGGCATTCTTATTGCCTACGACAACCGCAACAATCCGGTCAGCGCGACCACGCTTGAGCGTAAGCAGATCACGCAAACCAGCTTCAAGCCGGAAAGCATCACGATCCGCCCGGTGGACCTGATCAAAATTCGCGGGGTGCTCACCAGTAGTGGTATCGACTGTCAGCCTGGCGAAGAAGCCACCAAACTGCCTTTGCTGGCCGAGAAAGGCCGCGAGTTAGCCAAGCGAGCTGGGGGCGAAGCGCCGCTGCCGAAAACCCCCGACAGCCGTATCTTTGATGAATTGGCACGCCACTCCGGCAACGCCCAACTCAAGCATGTGCTGGATGAGCAGGAAGCTATCAAACAGGCAATTAAAGACTGGGCTGACATCGCCAAACGCATGGAAGCGCGGCGCAGTGACTGGACGCAGGTTAAAGGCCTGCTCGACCTCAGTCGCGGTCTGTCCTTTCATGCCGCCATCCAGACCGAAGTGGATGCCATTGTCAGCCAGCGTTCCCTGTTGGATGAACCTAATCCGGTATCAGGCTTGACCCAGCAACTGGTCAACAAACTGCGCGATGCCATCCAGTTCCATGTGCAGGCTTACCTGGCCCGCCATGCCGAATGCCTGGCTCAACTGCAAACCGACAGCCACTGGCAGCAATTAAGCCCTGAGCAGCAACAGGCGATCCTCGACAAACGCAAACTGCTCAAGCTGGAGGAGCCAGCACTCAATGATGCAGCTGCCATTATCGACAGCCTCAACGACGTCAGCCTGGAGCAGTGGACCGACCGCACCGAATCGCTGGCCAGCAAATTCGATAACGCACGCATGGAAGCCGTACAGCTGCTGCAACCCAAGCTGCAGCGCATCAGTCTGCCGCGTAAAACCTTTGAGACCGAGGCCGATGTCGATACCTGGTTGGCTGAGGTCAAGCAACAGATTCTCGCCAAACTCAACGATGGACCGGTGACCTTTTGATGAATCGACAGCCCCTCAACAAAGCCCTGCGCCGTACGCTGGAAATTACCGTCGTCAAAGCCCGCGACATCGCTGAGCAAGCGGCCACTCAGGCCCTTAAGCGACTGAGTGTGGGTGACGCCAAGCCTGCCGACTACCTGAGCGATGAACAGCGCAAGCTACGTACTCGCCTGCGCGCCCATGGCCGCCAGCAAGGTGATAGCAAAGACGCCAACGGCCAGCAATCCATCCACAAGCTTGTCTCCGAAGTCGCTTATGAACATTGGCACCGCATGCTGTTCGCCCGTTTTCTGGAGCAGAACAACCTGCTGATGTACGACGAGTACACCGCGCTGACCTTGGCTGAATGCAACGAGCTGGTGCAAGACCCAGATGTAGCCCGCGACGAATTGGAACGCCGCTGCCAAAGCGGTTGGGAGCTGGCTGGTGTACTGGCTTCGAAGATGCTGCCGCAGATCTTCCGCATCGACTCGCCGGTGTTCGAGCTGGAACTTGCGCCAGAGCATCAGCGCAGCCTGGAGCAACTGGTGACTGGCTTGGCCTTGGAAACCTTTCAGGCTCAGGACAGCCTCGGCTGGGTTTATCAGTTCTGGCAGAGCAAGCGCAAAGAGGAGGTGAATAAGTCCGCGGTGAAGATCAGTGCCGATGAGCTCTCCCCGGTCACTCAGCTGTTTACCGAACCCTATATGGTCAGTTTTCTGCTGGATAACAGTCTGGGTGCCTGGTGGGCTGGCCAGCGTTTGAGCGACAGCGACTTGCAGCAAACCAATAGCGAACAGGAGCTGCGCGACAAAGCTGCTATCCCTGGTGTCCCGCTGAGCTATCTGCGTTTCGTTAAAGATGAAACCACCCAGCAATGGCAACCCGCCTCTGGCATCTTCGATGCCTGGCCCAAACAGCTGAGCGAAATCAAAGCGCTAGACCCCTGCTGCGGCTCCGGTCATTTTCTGGTGGCCGCCTTCTTGATGCTGGTGCCGATGCGCATGCAGGCCGAGAATCTGACGGCGCAGCAGGCCATCGACCGGGTGCTGAGTGAAAATTTGCATGGCCTGGAGCTGGACCAACGTTGTGTGGAATTGGCTGCTTTTGCCGTAGCGCTGGAAGCCTGGCGCTATCCGGACGCTGGTGGCTTTCGCAGCCTGCCAGAGTTGCATCTTGCTTGCAGTGGCCTATCCATCGCAGGCGCCCGCGACGAGTGGAAAGAACTTAGTCGTAAGGCTGGAAAACAAAATCTGACCATTGCCTTGGACTGGATGTACCAGACCTTCCAGGACGCACCGGTGCTCGGCAGCCTGATCAACCCACGTCGCAGCAAAGCCGCACAAATCGCTCAATGGAGCGAATTGCAGCAACTGCTGGGTGAGGCGTTGTCGCAGGATCAATCAAGGCAGTCGCGTGAGGCCGACGCGGAGGTATCTGTTCGCACTAACCGTTTGGAAGCGGGCATCGTCGCCCAAGGCCTGGCAAAGGCTGCTGAGCTGCTATCAGGGCAATATACCTGGGTAGTCACGAACGTTCCCTACCTGGCACGGGGCAAGCAGAACGATTCTCTTAAAAACTATTGTGAAGCCTATTACCCCGCAGGCAAAAACGATCTGGCCACGGTTTTTCTCGATCGTTGTCTGGAGTTTTGTACCCAAGGTGGCACGGCCAGCATTGTTTTGCCGCAGAACTGGTTGTTTCTCTCCAGCTACCGAAAGTTTCGCGAGAAGTTGTTGCTGAACGATACTTGGCATTTGATTGCTCGCTTAGGGCCGGGTGCTTTTGAGACCATTAGTGGTGAGGTTGTAAAAGCGATTTTAATCAACCTGAGTCGTGGTAATGCGGCGGGCCAATCTGTTGATCTATTGCACAGTGTTGAGCAGGGTAATTGGATAAGTGGGGTTGATGTTTCTGAGCAGAGTACTGCAGCGGAAAAAGCCCTTGAGTTGCTGGCTGATAATGTGAAGAGCGTTGAGCAGTCTGCTCAATTGAAGAACCCAGGCTCAGTTATAAGCTTGGAAGATATCGCCATGGAGAGCCCGTTATCTTCAATTGCTAGCATTGCCATAGGCACGCAACCTGGTGATACCTCTCGCGCTACGAGATTTCATTGGGAGGGATGCAATGCCAGCATATGGGGGGGGATGTCATCAAGCCCCAACGCAGTCGGGTTTTACGAAGCGCATGATAGGGTGATGATCAGCCCAGATATGCTTAGGAAAATAGGTATCGAAGGTGCGGTCGTTCGTGGAAAAAATGCATTAGGAATGAATGGCGTCCTCATCCAGAAAATGGGTCGGCTAAGTGCGACGCTTTATGGTGGTGCTTTTTATGATGATAACTCTATTGCCGTAGTGCCCAAAGATAGTGATGATCTTTCCGCTATTTATGCTTTTGCCACGAGTGATGAATTTTATCCCTTGGTAAGGTCCATTAACAAAAAGGTCTCTATAGCTGCGGGTACATTATCGGATCTACCTTTCGATAAGACAAAATGGACAGAAATCGCCGAAGAGCAATACCCCAACGGTATGCCTCAGCCCTACACCAACGATTCCACCCAATGGATCTTTCATGGTCACCCATGCGGCTCGGTGATCTGGGACGAACAGGCTAAGTGGACCGCCCACGCCGAAATGCGAGTCGATGAAAGCGTGCTGCAAGTCGCTGTCGCCCGCCTGCTCGGCCACCGCTGGCCAGCGGAGCTGGATGATGGGATGGAGCTGGCCGCAGAGCAGCGTGAATGGGTAAAGCAATGTCAGCAGCTGGACGCCTATGCGGATGATGATGGCATCGTCTGTCTGCCTGCCGTGCGCGGTGAAAAAGCCGCCGGCCAACGCCTGGAAGCCCTGCTGCAAGCCGCCTACGGCGACGCCTGGACCACTCCGCTGAAAAACCGTCTGCTGGAAACTGTCGGTAGCAAGTCCCTCAGCCTCTGGCTGCGCGATAAATTCTTCGAGCAGCACTGCAAGCTGTTCCAGCACCGTCCATTTATCTGGCATATCTGGGACGGCCTCAATGACGGTTTCAGCGCCCTGGTCAACTACCACAAGCTCGACAAAGCAGGCCTCGAACGCCTCATCTACACCTATTTAGGCGACTGGATTCGTACCCAGCAAGCGGGTATGGCCAACGGTGAAGACGGCGCCCAGGAACGCCTCGCCGCCGCCGAAGCCCTCAAGAATGAGCTGGAAGCCATCCTCGAAGGTGAAACACCCTACGACATCTTTGTTCGCTGGAAGCCCCTGGCTGAACAACCCATAGGCTGGACCCCCGACCTCAACGACGGCGTGCGCCTCAACATCCGCCCGTTCCTGGTCGCTCGCGACGTCGGCAAAAGAGGCGCGGGCATCCTCCGCTGGATGCCGAACATAAAATGGACCAAAGACCGTGGTAAAGACGTCGAATCCGCCCCCTGGTACACCCTCGGCCTGCAATATGACGAAGGCGAAGGCGCGCGGATTAACGATCACCATCTGACGCTGGCCGATAAGCGCAAAGCGAGGGACTGATTACATGGAGCGTAAATGGTCTGCAATGGATCCTGCAGTGGCGTTTTTTGCTGTTGTGTTGAAGCCGGTTTTTATTGAGGCGACTAGCAAAGAAGGCGACTTGTTCAATGCATTGGCCTATCAAGCATTACCTCGCCATCAGGCGGTGGTAGATATCGACGGCGGGAATGTCTTTGCCGTAGTGACTGAGGATTACCACTTGGTGACTAACCAGCAAGCCTACGAGCTGGCTGCAGAAGCTCTGAAGTCGGTGTTCGATTTCACTGCTCTGGAGGACATGGAATGCCTGAATGTCACCATGCCCAAGTCGCGGTCCTTCTGTCACATAGACCTGATCCACAAGGGCAGTGACTTTGAGCCTTGGCAGAATGATCGCTGGGTGCCCTTTGTGCGCATTACCAACAGCTACAACCGCACCCGCCGTCTGCGCCTTGAAATCGGCTTTTGCCGTTGGATATGCCTGAATGGGGTGATCTTTGGCGGCAAAAGTGTCGAAATCAGCTTTGCCCATACCAAGCAGTTGCAAGATGGCATGCGCCGCTGGCATGAAAACCTCGGTGATATCAAGGCGCTTGAGCTGCTATTTGTTGGCCAGCTACGCAACCTGCAGCGCTTTCATGTGCCTGCGCGTTGGATGCTGCCCTTGGCGTGCAAGGTATTTGATGTGCGCCTGCCGAGCGACACCCCAATAAAACCTCGCAGGGCCGAAGAACTGCGCCAGTTCCGCCAGGCCATTGCAGATTTGGCCAGTGACTACTTTGTGAAGATGGGCGAGCAGGGCTATGCCGCGCTCAACGTGCTGACCGACTACGCCAGCCGCCCTGTGGGGGTCATCGCTCCAGAAACCATGATGGATGGCTTTCAGCACAAGGCCGGAGACTGGATTAACGACTTTACGAAGCAAATTGAAAGTCGCGAGTTTTCATTCGACACCTATCTGGGTGACTACCGCGCCACGGCAGAGGCTATTGCTCAGTTATGATCACTGACGATCTGTTATTGCCGGCTTCATCCTTGTTGGAGATGAATAATGCTTATTGAACTCAAATTGACCCATGTAGGCCCTGCACCCGCAATGGAGCTGGAGTTTGGCGAGCGTCTGAATCTGATTACCGGTGACAATGGCCTGGGTAAGAGCTTTCTGCTGGATATTGCCTGGTGGTCCATGACCCGCAAATGGCCGTCAGAGCTGAATAGCCAATTGACGTTGGGCAAGAAAATCAGACCCCAACCCAAGCAAAAAGCGGCGATCAGCTTTTCGTTCACCGGTAAAAGCAAAGGTGAACGTTACACTAGTGAATATGAACCACGGGAAGAGGCATGGACCGGCAGAGCTGGTCGACCAGCTAACCCTGGCTTGGTTCTCTATGCCATGAACGATGGCAGCTTCGCCGTCTGGGATCCGGCTCGGAACTATTGGCAGACAAAGAATAATGTGGATATCCAGGAGCGTCGTCCGGCTTTTGTTTTTAGCCCTGCCGAGGTTTGGGATGGGCTAGAGGCCGGCGACAGCGTGCTCTGTAACGGACTTATCCAGGATTGGGCGACCTGGCAGAAGGAAGGGGGTGAGGCGTTCACGTTATTGAAGAAAGTCCTGAATGTACTTTCCCCAAATAGCAAAGAACCGTTGGCGCCGGGAAAACTGGGAAAACTCAGTTTGGATGACGTGCGCGACATTCCGACTATTGCCATGCCTTACGGTCAGGACGTGTTGGTTCTGCATGCCTCTTCAGGCATGAGGCGGGTTGTGGCGCTGGCGTATTTCCTGGTTTGGGCCTGGCTGGAGCATCGTAAGGCCGCCGACCACCTTGGCGAATCGCCTACGCATCAAGTGGTGTTCCTGATTGACGAAATTGAGTCCCACCTTCATCCAAGCTGGCAGAGAACGATTGTTCCCGCGCTACTGAAGGTGATGAAGGAGCTTACGAATCGACCGAATGTTCAGCTGATCACTGCTACGCATTCACCTTTGATCATGGCTTCTGTGGAGCCACTGTTTGATTCTGGGAAAGATGCCTGGTTTGACCTCGATCTGGAACGAGGCAAGGTTGTGTTGAGAAACCGCCCCTTCGTTCGCCAAGGGGATGCCTCAAGGTGGTTGACCAGCGAGGCCTTTGACCTGGAAAGCGCCGGTTCCAAAGAGGCTGAAACGGTATTGGCCCGCGCAGCCAAAGCTCTGAGTGATGAGGCGTTCGACCAGCAAGCGGCAAAAAAGCTGGATCTAGAGCTGCGTAAAGTGCTTAGCGAGACCGACCCTTTTTGGATGCGTTGGCGATTTGTTGCCGAAAAGAAAGGGTGGCTTTGAAATGCTGTATGTCAACCCTCAGCCAGAGCCGGCTGACTTTGATGCCAAGGTTAGGCAGAAAGGCCTCTCTCACTTACGTAATAACGTCCTTGGTCTGGCTAACCCGCTGCCGAAAGGGGTGAAGATTCCCGCTTACTGGCAAGACTGCTTGGATGAGCTGTATCACAGCTATGGCGGTGTCTGCGCTTATCTAGCCATTCATTTCGAGCGCATTATCGGGGGCGGTTCAGTTGATCATTTTGCGGCGAAATCGGCCCTGCCAGGGCAGGCTTACGAGTGGGGGAACTATCGGTTGGCCTGTTCCCGCATGAATAGCCGCAAGAACCGATACAGCGACGTTCTGGACCCTTTTGAAGTTGAGGATGGCTGGTTTCGCCTGGAGGTAGTCAGCGGCCGCCTATATCCCAACCCAGATCTTGAGCCTGCGACCCTAAGAGCGGTTAAAGCAACCATTACCCGGCTAAAGCTGGACGATCAAGGTTGTAGAGAAGTGCGTGCCAGACATTTCAGCGACTACACCCAAAAAATGTACACGGCCGAGTTTTTGCGGCTTCGTTCGCCTTTTGTCTGGTTCGAAGCCAATCGCCAGGGACTGCTATGAAACTGATTGACCTGCTTGCCAACGAAGTTCGCGCCAGTGCAGCCTTCAACTCCAATGTACAGGTAGCCCCAAGTGTCATTCTCTGGACCGATAATTTGCGCCAGTGGGAGTCAGCCTTGCCCTTGTTGCAGGCGGCTATGCCGGAATTGATTGTGTTGGGAGACTATGCCCCCGATAAGAAAACCGGGCCAGCCATCTGGATTAAGTGCGTAGTAGACAACGCGCTGCCTGAAATCGAGCTCCCGGCAGATCGCACGCCGATCCTGTATTTGCCAGGCGTGGAGCGTCGTGATCTGCGCGCTATTGGCGCGTGTCCGGATGCCCTCAAGCCACTCGCTGAGCTGCAATATCGGGGTTGTTGGTGGATCTACAACAACTCTGGTCGAGACTGGGCGGTAAATGCCTTTCTGGTTTCGAGCAACGGTGGTGCCGGGTTGGATGTAGCTAAAGACGAAAAGACCCAGCAGGCCATGCTGAGGGTATTGAACGAGATCCTGGAAAGTGAGCGCGAAGAGCTGAGCAACCGGCGTCTTGAAGCCGCGGACTTTAATAAGCTGGTAAGCAGTGACCCAGTGCGCGACCTGCTCAGCTGGATGAACGACAGTAAGAGTTGCCGTGAGCGTTGGGATGCGTCCCGTTGGCAGGCCCTGACGGGTATCTGTGAGACCGAGTACCACTTCAGCCCTGAGCAAGATGGTGAGCTAACAGCCGCCGAGCTGCTGTGCCAGGGGCAGGGGATCTGGAGCAGTGTATGGCAGCGTTACGCCGAGTCCTGTCAGCATTACCCGTTTTTGCCAAAACTGTTACTGAAGGTTCAGCCTGATTTGGCCGCCAGCGGTGAAAGCTATCCGGCCATCAATGCCAGTGAAGAGCAATACCTCGAGAAAGCGTTCCTGCAGTTGCTCGAGCAAGGGACTACCCAAGCCCGTCAGAGCCTGCAGAACCTTGAGCAACAGCATGCCAAACGGCGTAATTGGATATGGTCTGAGCTCGGCCTAGCCCCGTTGGCAGGCGTTCTCGAACACTTAAGTCAAGTGGCCGAAAAAACATCCAAGGTTTTTGCCGGCGCTGATGCGGGTGAAATGGCCGCGCTGTATCGGGAGCACTACTGGCAGGCTGACGATCAGGCCCTTAAAGCGTTGGCCTTCCCGTTACCCGCGAGTCAACAAGTGCTGGTGCAACAGATTTTGGCGCTGGTCTACACACCCTGGCTGGATGAGGTGACGCGTAATTTCCAGAATTTGGTCAAGCTGAAGGGCTATCCGGGCAGCAATGAAGTCAATGAAGCCACAGCTGAATATGCAGTTAAGGGTGAGCTGGTTTTTTTTGTAGATGGCCTGCGCTACGACATAGCTCAGCGTTTAAGCCAGGCTTTGCAAACAGTGGGAGACGTTCGGTTATCGGCCAATTGGGCAGCTCTGCCCTCGGTAACGGCAACGGCTAAAGCAGCTGTTACCCCGGTACATGACCGCCTTACAGGCAGAACCACGGATCGCGACTTTGAACCGAGCTTGCTGGACGATGACAAGGACTTCTCTGCCTACTACCTGAAAAAGTTTCTGCAGGAAAAAGGCTGGCAGTATTTGGATGAGGGTGACTCAGGCGACCCAGCTTCTAATGCCTGGGTGCAGAGCGGCGATATCGATAAAGAGGGCCACGTTAAGGGCCTGAAACTGGCGGCCCGGATTGATACCTTGCTGGCTGAGGTCGTGGAACGGGTTGAAGAGTTATTGGCTGTAGGGTGGCGCAAAATTCGTATTGTCACTGACCATGGCTGGATGCTGACCCCATCACCGATGGCCAAGGTCGAATTGGCTAAGCATTTGACTGAAACGCGATGGGGCCGCTGTGCTGTGATCAAGGATTCAGTGGACAGTGGTTATCAGCAGGTCGGTTGGTACTGGAACAATGCCGTCAGCATCGCCATGGCCCCTGGTGCCTGTAGCTTCAAAGCCGGTCAGCATTACGACCATGGCGGACTGAGCTTGCAGGAATGCCTGACGCCAGTGATTGAAGTTCTCAGCACGCAGAGCCCTTTAACGAGTTCAGCAATCGCTGCCAAGCTCTCTGATCTGCGCTGGCTTGGTCTCACCTGCAAGATCCAAGCACAGACTGCATCTGAGTCCGTGCTGGCTGTGCTCAGAACCCATGCGGGTGATGCAGGCTCTGAAATCACCAAGCGCAAGCCTCTTAAAGATGGCAAGTGCAGCCTGATGGTGGATGACCAATATGAACATGCGTCCGCCGTGCTAGTGCTGCTGGATGAGCAAGGTAACGTGCTGGCTAAACAAGCGACGCTGGTAGGAGGCGAATAGGTGGAATTGGATCTGTTGGACAACAAGGCGGCCTCGACCTTTGAAGGCTATATCGTGCGCAAAGATCTGGTCCGGACGTTTGCCCGCCAATTTCCGGTTCCGACCTATGTTGTTGAGTTTATGCTGGGCAGATATTGCGCCTCCACCGACCCCCTTGAAATCGAAGAGGGGTTGGAGATTGTTCAGCGCCAGCTGTCTGATCGCACTGTGCGTGCTGGCGAGGAAGAACTATTTAAAGCGCGGGCCTATAAAACCGGATCGGCCAAACTGATCGATATTGTCAGCGTCCGCTTTGTTGAAAAAGAGGGTGGATACCTTGCTTCTCTGCCCAGCTTAAACCTCAACCGGGTACGCATCCCCGACAAGGTAGTCGACGACAATGAACGCCTGCTTACCGGGGGCTTTTATGCTGAGGTGACGCTGTCGTACGACAGCATCATTGCAGAAGAGAAAGGGAACGCCTTCGGTATTGCCGAGCTGCGACCCATCCAGATGTCCAATCGCAATGTGCTAGATGTCATGGCTGAAGCACGCACCAAATTCAGTAGCGATGAGTGGCGGGATTTACTCGTTCGCTCGATCGGCTTGGAACCCAATGAACTGTCACAGCGCGCCAAAGACGCCATTCTGCTGCGCATGGTTCCGTTCGTTGAGCGCAACTACAACATGGTAGAGCTTGGGCCGCGTGGCACCGGTAAGAGCCACTTGTTCCAGCAGGTATCGCCTTATTCCCACCTGATTTCAGGCGGGAAGGCCACCATCGCCAAGATGTTTGTGAACAATGCCAGTGGGCAACGCGGCTTGGTGTGTCAGTACGACGTGGTCTGCTTTGACGAGGTCAGTGGTATCTCTTTCGACACCAAGGAAGGGATCAACATCATGAAGGGCTACATGGAGTCGGGCGAGTTCAGCCGGGGTAAGGAGAGCATCCGTGCCGATGGCTCCATGGTGTTTGTCGGCAACTTCGATGTCGATGTGGAGCACCAGCAGCGCGTAGGCCATCTGTTCGGCCCTCTGCCTGCCGAGATGCGTGACGACACCGCCTGGATGGACCGTATCCACTGCTACCTCCCTGGCTGGGATGTACCCAAAATGAATAAGGATCTGACCACTGATCATTTTGGTCTGGTCAGCGATTTCTTCTCCGAGTGCATGAGCCGTCTGCGTTTTCAGAGTCGTGTGTCGGTCATGCAGAACCGCTTGCACCTGGGTGGGGCTCTGAGTGGTCGAGATACCAATGCGGTCAATAAAACAGTATCTGGATTGCTCAAGTTGATGTATCCGGATCAGGAAATGGCTGTATCCGACGAAGACCTGGAGTGGGCAACTCGCCTGGGCCTGGAAGTCCGCCGTCGAGTCAAAGAGCAACAAAAGCGTGTTGGTGCTGCAGAATTCCGCAATACCCATTTCAGTTACCTCATCGGCGATGACGGTGTGGAAAAGTTTGTCGCAACGCCGGAGCTGCGTGCCGACAATGCCATAGGTGAAGACCCACTGGAGCCAGGGCAGATCTGGACGATCAGCGAAGGCGGTGCCGACATCGACGACAACGCCGGTCTCTATCGCATCGAGGTGAATGAGGGGCCAGGCTCTGGTGTGCGCATCCTTAATAATCCGGCGCCTGCAGCCTTCAAAGAGTCGCTGCGCTATGCAGAGCAGAACCTGTATTCAAGGGCAACCCAACTCATTGGTGACCGCGACCCACGCGCCCACGAGTTCTCGGTACAGCTCAGGGCTTTCGATGCCGCCAAACGTGGCTCCAAATTAGGAATGGCGGCGCTGATTGCCATGTGCAGCAGCCTGCTGAAGAAATCGGTAAAAGGCGGCCTGATCGTGGTCGGCGAAATCAATCTGGGTGGCTCTATCGAGCCGATCAGCAGCGCTGTAAATATCGCTGAGCTGGCGGTTGAAAAAGGCGCCAGCGCACTGCTGATGCCGGTAACTGCTAGGCGCTTGCTGTATGACCTATCGGACGACATGGCAACCAAGATCGACATTCAATTTTACCAGGATGCGCGGGATGCTCTGATGAAGGCGATTGTTGAGTAGGCT
>CEQG01052691.1_pt1 | contig 22178 bp, 20 predicted proteins | sample 350301 | NCBI WGS metagenome assembly CEQG01 (sample SAMEA2621242, study PRJEB7988) | marine metagenome | isolation source: saline water (ENVO:00002010), including | reverse complement strand
CGGCATGGACTTTCATAGTATAAATATAGAGATTCTTCGGCTGCGCCTCTGAATGACAGTGGTTTTGTCATTCCGAACGGAGTGAGGAATCTCTTCAGATGGGTGTAGATTCTTCGGCTACGCCTCTGAATTGGACTGAGAGTTAAGAAAAGGTATGGTATACCTTTTTAGCGTAAGTGCCAGCCTGTCGCGCGGGAGATTCTTCGCTTCGCTCTGAATGACAACACAGTCATGGTTCGTGATTCGTATGTCCTGTCTCTTGTCTCCTGTCTCTTGTTTCTTGTCTCGTGTTTCTTGTCTCCTGTTTCCTTCGAGATTCTTCGGCAGTGCTCCAAATGATAAATAGAAGGAGAACAATAGAAAACACACTATTCCTCCTCCAATACCAAGGGCACCTTATTAATGGTCTTCAGGACGGCTTCAGGTTTAAGGCCCATGTATTCTGCAAATTCACAATAACTAATGACTTGATGGGTTTCCTTCCCTTTTTCCAGTTTAATCTTTCGTAAGATTTCCAAACTCTGCCTATTGCTTCGTCCGGTAATTAATTCTACATCGCTGGCATAAATACATAATCGTTTTCCCATGTCGTTACATTTTAGGTACTCAGGAAATATCCTAAGTACGGTTAAACATTAGTGGGGCACAACACAACCAACCCCCAACATGGGTGTATTCTCGTTGATAGTTAGTTGTTAGCACACATAAAAATATTATGCATGCATAGTATATAAACGTTTATAACATGAATTTCTTTTGTAAAAGGCTCTTTTTTAACATTTTATTAAGAAGATTTTCCTTTTTTTGGGTGGTTTAAATGGCTGAAAGACCCAAAGATTGCTGGCCCTTTCAGGAATGGCAGTAGGATATTCTATAGGTTCCTACAAACCAAAAAAGACTTGTTTTTAACGAAATCCAACTACGTGCTAACTACGACCTTACTACGAGGATACTACGTGGATAGTACGTGGTAAGTACGACTAAAACCGAAAACTACGTAATGCTACGTTTTCATACGTTTTCATACCAAATCATACGTAATGCTACGTTTTCATACGTTTTTATACGGAATCCTACCAAAAACTACGTTTTTAGGAAAAATCAGGCAATTTTAGGAAAAAACAGGCAAGGACCGCGGTATCGTACGTTCGCATTTGGTCGTTAAAAAATTGCGCCCTAGGTTAGCCCCATCGGATTCCGGAATAGGGTTTCCAGAGCAAGTGCTAAAAAACACCCAAGTCTCGAAACCTCCGATATGTAAAACGAAGTGTAACCATAAAAATTAAAAGTTATGGCAAAGCAGAGTAGTATTATCAAGATTGAAGGTACCATAGACGATTTAACCTTCTACAAGAGTAAGAACGGCTACCGTGTTCGTAAAAAGACCGGGGTAAATGCCGAACGTATTCAAAGTGATCCCGCTTTTGAGCGTACCCGCGAAAACCAAAAAGAATTTGGAATCGTGGCTAGAACCGGGAAAATCCTTCGTAGATCGATGATCGATCTTTTGGCCGAAGTAAGCGACGACACCTTGGTGCCGCGAATGATTCGTAGGTTGTCCAAAATTCGAAATTTGGATACCAACTCTCCCCGTGGAGAGCGAACCGTAACCCAAGGACTCCTGTCGGAAGAGGGGAAAACCCTGCTGCGTGGGTTCGATTTTAATCAGGAAGCACCCCTACAACAGGTGCTTAAAAAAGAAATCGAACTCGATACGGCGACAGGCGAGATGGTGTTAACCGACTTTAACCCTCGGAAGCACCTCTCGAGACCCGAAGGGGCCACGCACGTTGCTTTTCGCGCGGGATTCCTAAACGTGGATTTCGATACCGAGTCGGCCGACTTGCAAGTGAGTCCGCAACAGGAAGTACCGCTTCAACAATCGGTAAGTACCATAACCTTAACCCCTCCGGCAGCACCAGAGGGTACCGGAAACCAGGTACACGTATTGTTGGTAGAGTACTACCAAGAGCTGAACGGGGCCATGTACCCCCTCAACTCGGGAGCCTTTAACGCACTTTCTATTGTAGAGGTAGCGTAAGTATAGTAAACCAAAAGAGGGGCGGGAAACCGCCCCTCTTTATATAGAAGAATATTCTTTGAACCAACTTAAATCAGTCCCAAATCTTTGGTAATCGTGACCAAATGGGTCGCGTTGTTTGCCTTAAACTGAATGCGAAGTTTATTGAGCCTTTTTTCAACCGAACTTAAACTGCTGGGGGAAAGGTTTTTTTCTTTTAGCGTGGTACTGATCTCCTCTTGCGACTTCCCTAACGAGAGAAGCTGCAACATATACGCATCATGGTCGGTAAATTCCAGGAGTGCTTTGGTATTGAGAATACCTTCCAAATGGGGTGAATGGTAGGTCTTCCCTTGCTGAACCTGTTGCACAGCGGTTTTCAACTCTTTTAACCCATTCCTCCCTTTGTTCACAAAACCTTCAACTGCTAGGGTATTGATAAGCTTTTTCAGCTTTAGGGGACGGTCTTCCACCGAATATACGATCACTTTTAACTGCGGTACTTTTTCCTTTAGGGTTTTAATGAGGGCTTCCCCCGAATGGAATTGCTGGTCGCGGTGGTCCATTTTAAAGGAGAGGTCGGAAATGAAAAGTTCAAAAGGGTCGTTTTCCAATAGGGCTTTTTGAATGCGTAAGTAAGCATCATCACAGTAATGTACTTCTTCCACTTCTGGAACGCCTAAATCTTTTAATACCGATAGTACCCCTTTATTGATACTACCTAAGTCGTCTGATATCAATACTTTTTTGAACATCTAGATTTGAATTTTTGCTTTAAACCCTTCGTTGGGTGCTGTTTCAAAACTAATTTTTCCTCCAATACTTTTTATACGGTTTTCCGTATTCAGGAGTCCGCCCTTCTTTTTTAATTCGGTGCCCACCCCATAGTCGGAATACGTAACCACCAGTTTTCCATTCTTGTAAGCAAAAATGACGACAATAATGGTGGCTTCACTATATTTTTTGGAATTGGTCAATAATTCCTGTAATACCCGGTACAATACGGTTTTTTTGGGCGTGGTTATTTTTTGCCACGGAACGGTACGCTGGTTTTTTGGGACAATGTTCAATTGGTGGGTATGATAGATGGAAAACAAATCGCTTAGTACTTCATTGAAATTTTCCTCATAATCGATAAAGTTGTTTTCCCTCGAAATATCGCGGGTTTTATGGTACACCCCTTCCAAATCGTCCAATAGGTCTTTTTTAAAGGAATCGTCTTTCTGAATTTTGGTCATGATCCCATAGAGGTCATTGGCTACTTCATCATGTACTTTTTTGGAGATACGGGTTTCGGTTAGGTATACTTGTTGCGCTAATTTGGTGCGTTGTTTATTTCTAAACACATAAAATAGCCAACCAATTACCAGAAAGATGATAAATGCATAAGCTTGAATAAAGATACGAAGTCTTCTTTCCCATTCTTTTTCCATCTTTAAGGTTTCCGAGGTTTGACGCTCTTTCTCCACATCGTAGCGAATGGCGGCATTTTTGTTTTCGGCGATTTGTTTGGATTTGTTTAGCGTATCACTTAAAGCACTGTATTGTAGTACTAAGGAATCCTGTCTTTGCCCTAACACTAGCTCCAACGCATCTTTTTGGTACGACGGACTTATCTTTTTTGCAATTTCTAACGCTTGAAGGGAGGTTTGTTGTGCTTTTTCTAAGTCACCCTTATGCTGATGGAACAGCGACAGGGTTTTGTAACTGGAATAGAGTCCTTCCATATCCTGGGCTTCCTGTCGCAGTTTCAAGGCCCTTTTTATGTAGGGAAGTCCAGAAAGACTGTCCAACTGAAAGCTTACAAAACCCAAATTGTCCAAGGTCCTTGCTTCTGCAGTGGTTGTGATTTTTCCTTCTCCAATGCGTAATGCCCGTTGGTAGGCATCCATCGCTTTCGCATACGCCTGGGTTTCCTTGTAAACGTTTCCAAGGTTATTGATAAGCGTACAACTGTCTTTGGCGTTTTGGGCAAAGCCTAATCCTTTACGATAGGTTTCCTGGGCCTTTTCGTAATTAAACAAGGCGCGGTAAATTTTCCCCAACTGATTGTATAATCCTGTTAAATCATTTTTAAGTGGTTCGGGTTTGCTATACGCATCGATCATTTTAAAAGCACTAACAATGGTATTTTCGGCAGCATAGTAATCGCCCAATTCATTTTGGGCAATGGCAATCATACGATAGCTGTAAATGCTGTTAAGCGTGTCTTGCTCCTTTAATTGCTGTTCCAGTTGTTGTTGGTAGTATTGGAGTCCGTCCCTAAGATCTTCGGGCGATTGGGGATCGTTAATCTTGTAGTAATAGGTATGGGAAGTGGCTGTTTCTTGGCTATAGGTGCATACGGTACCTCCAATTAAGAAGCAGGCCATACTAAAAAAGGGGAATAAAACAGCGGTCCATTTCATTCCCCTAAAATACAAAACTATGGTTGAGTTTTGCGATTAATCTCCATCACCCGGTGGAGGCGGTGGTGGCGGGGGCGGAATGTTTCCGTCATCCCCACAACAAGCTTGGGTATTGTTTTTCACATCCTCGTTCATTGCCTGTGGCGTACAGGAAAATAATGCCAAATTGAGGAAAACCGTAAGGCATACTATCATTAATTTTCTCATTTTTAGAGTGTTTTTTGGACATACCAAGGGCCGTCCAGATTATTAATGGATTGTGGCGGAACCAACCGCGGGGGAAGTATTTCCCGATGTTTGAGAAGTTGGGAGGGAACCACCTCACGCTACTTCTCGGAGGCATGAGGGCAGTTCACCAACCCTTGGATTGAAAAGGAAGTGTTCGCGACACCCCAATTGCGCTTTAGGGCCATTTCCAATTCAGGGACAAATGAAGGGACTGGGGGTTGGAATGCTTGGAAAACGCATGGAAACCTTTTGGAAAAGATTTTCCAAGGCTAATTTTTTATATTTGACTATGGCAACACAACGACACTGGCAATTACTTCAAAGTGCTTTTAAAAAAGCTTCAGCTCACCTTCAAGAGCATAGTGATACTAGGGTATCCAAAACCCAATGTGCCGAGGAAATTGCGACCTTTATTACCGAGGATTTCGGATTTTCCATTAATGAACGTACCCTTCGGAATTACTGGAACAGTCTTGAAAAAAATCCCGAACAGAATCCTATTCAGTCTGAAGTACTGGAAGGATTGAGCCGCTATTTGGGATATCATAGTTATAGTAATTGGATCATTGCAAATGACATGCGTGTTCCCACTGCAGCCCTGCCCAATAATCGTAAACTCTATTGGATTGCAGGTATTTGTGTGGTTTTGATTGTGGTGTTGGTAAGTTTTTATTATGCCACCAAACAGCGATGGATGGCCTGGAAGGAAGATCATTATGAAGAAACCGATTTTGATTCCAAGTTATTGCAAACAGGGGTCTTAAAACCTTATGATGCATCTTTATTGGAAAGCTTTAAAAAAGTTCACAAGGATAGCATTGCACAGTTTTTTTCGGCCGATGGAAGCCCTCTCATTTGGTATGGGAAAAACCCGGAAGGGGAGTACGAGTATTTTACCGACTTGGACCGGCATCCCGAAACCGGAAAAAGTTTAAAGGAAATTACGCAGTATATCATAGAGCACCATATTGAGAACCGTAAATAAAAACCTTGAGGTATTTAAAACACTGTTTTACCCCCTACCATTGAAAACCATACAAACCTTTTTCTTTCTATTTCTGCTAACGGCTTCCCTACAAGGTGCCGCTCAAGTACAAACCCTTCACGGTAGGGTGGTAGGCATAGCCGATGGGGATACTTTTACCCTTTTGGTGCAGGATTCCTTACAAATGAAAGTACGGGTGGCCCATATTGATTGCCCCGAACGGAAGCAACCCTTTTCCCAAAAGGCGAAACAGTTTACCTCTGATGCGATTTTCGGGAAGACCGTGACGGTGTTTTATGACAAAAAGGACCGTTATGGCCGCATCATCGGGGAGGTGTATTACCAAGGAGGGCGCAACCTATCGGAAGAACTGGTAAAAAACGGACTCGCTTGGCACTATGTAAAATATTCGAAAAGTAAACGCTTACAGCTGTTGGAGGCTAGGACCCGTAGCCAAGGCGTAGGGCTGTGGTCCCAACCCAATGCCATTGCCCCATGGGACTGGAGGAAACAATAAATGATATTTTTTATCCTGTTTACGGAAACCCGTAAGGGAAATACTTAAAAAGGAATGTAGGTTTGTGGAAACCCCTTTAACTAACTCCCAATGCCACGCTATTATGTGAACCGAAATGCGCAAGCCAATGGCGACCATGAAGTACATGTAGCAGACTGTATTTACCTTCCCCTTCCCAAAAACCAATATTTTCTAGGAGTCTTTGACGATTGTTCGGCGGCGGTGTTTGCCGCCAAGGAAGTCTATACGCAAGTAAATGGGTGTAAAACCTGTAGTAGTGCGTGCCATACTACTTAAGTGTTGCGGGGTTTTGTTGTTTAAAAATGAAACCAAAAAATAAGACTTTTTATGAAGCTTATTACGCTAGGAGCCTTGCTCTACTTACTGTTGCCTTCGGGTTCTGTTTCCACTGTATATATCTGTAACGGCCCACAAAGCAAAAAGTACCATTTACAAAAAGACTGTCGGGGCCTTTCCCGATGCTCGACCGATATTTATAAGGTTGACCTCTCAAAAGCAAAGAGTATGGGGAGGACTCTTTGTGGCTGGGAGGATTAAATATTATTTTAATTGATCTTTTTGTATATTTAAATAGCCAAAAACCTTAACTTCTTCTAAATAAATTGCCCTATTTATAAATAGAGTTATCATGCAACCTAAAATTACCATAGCAAGACATCGTCGTACCAATAAGGTAATGCACATTATTGAAGTAAAAAACGGAAAGAAATGCGGCTGCATTTGTTTGGAATGCGGAGAAAAATTAATAGCTGCCAATAAAGGAAAAAAACAACAACCTCATTTTCGACATGATAACGAATCCAATTGTAGTGGAAGTCCTGAAACAGGGTTGCATTTGTTGGCGAAAGAGATTCTTAAGGAGTCCAAGTTCATTAATATCGATTACCATTGGCGGTTTCCCTACAATGAAGTCTTGCTAGAGCAAAGGATAATTGATATTCAGCCAGATATTATGTTGGTTAATGAATCTGGGGAATCTTGGTTAGTTGAAATCGCAGTCACCCATTTTATTGATGATGTAAAACGAAAGAAAATTATATCCTATAACGTTAATTGCTTGGAAATTGACTTAAGGAATGTACCTCGCGATATAGATAAAGAGAGTCTACGAAAAATGCTAATTGATGATTTGGATAGGAAAACAATAATTCATCACAAACTAAAAGCTAAAATGAAAGAACCTGTATCAGAAAAAACGAGCAAAGTAAAGTCTGTAGGACTTGTTGATGCGTTAGTTACAATAAGCTTAGTTTACTTAGGGATAAAGGGAGTTAATTGGCTACTAGATAAATACTAATCTTCAGGAAGTTGTTGTAGAACTTCAAATATTCGTACCATAGCTAAGGTGTCTAACTTACAATAGGCGAGAAGGTTTTGTTTAATTTTTTCCCTTTCTTCAAATGATGCATCCTTAGCTAATACCCAACGTCCCCACGTATCTAATGCCATGGTTCCGTCTTGAATTTCAAGCACACCATAAGATAATTCTGGAACCAATATTGGAAGCACATTTTTAATAGAGGTCTTTCCTAGAAAACGATAATCTACATAATGATCAAAGAATAATTTTTCTAAATCAAACATATGTTCGTTCATGTAAGTCAAGAAAGAGGTATGCTCTGGGAAATGCTTAGACATGTCCCTGTTTCTTCCAATTTCGAAAGAGGCATGCCAAGCAATAAAGGTTCCATTTGCCCCAATGGTTTGCTCCATAAACTTCAATAATTCTTTAGGGAGTTCCATGTTTTCTAATAAGTATTCATGATGGGTTAGTGCTCCATTCTCATCTAAAGAATGTATGGAAACCTGAAATGTAAGGTGTTCGTGTGGAGATAATCCATCTACCTTAGGGACTGCAGATGGATAGGTTTCATAATCAATAAAATTTAGAGGATATTCTAATTCACTCAATGTCTTTTCAATATATGATTTTTGATAAGTGGGTTTTTCTTGCTGTTTGGATGCTACTTGTAGTTGTTGTTTAGTGTTTAAATCAAATGAACTAGGAATATCTTCTAGTTCGGTGATGCCCATTTCAAGTAACTCATTTATTTTTTTAGCAGAAATCCTGTTTATTTGATAGATGGGGTGGGGCCCGAATATTGGATTCAAAAGCTCAAAGGCGTCACAATGATTGCTTCTAGTGCTTAACTTACAGGAACATTCAGTTGGGGGTTCTTTTTGTTGAAGATAAGTAAGTGCTAATTTGATCTCTTGGGAAGTTTCTGTTTGTGAATGCTGAACCTCATTTGTAACATCTACAACCTGCAATAATTCATTTGGATCTATAGAGCCACTTTTTACAAATTCCCTATTTAAATGGATGATTTTAACATGAGAAACCTTTAAGCCATTTTCATGTAATACAAATGCCTGAAAGGCTACATCTTTGATTTGTGCATGTTGGGAATCTGTTTTTATCGAGTTGGTAGATTTAACTTCATAGATACAAAATGTCCCATCGGCCAATCGCTCAAGTATGTCAATACGCGCAAATACCCCTTGTTTTGTAATAAAGGAAGGCTGGAAATATACGATGCCACCAGAGGCTATCATTTCTTGTGTCATTTCTGGAGTAGCATTTGAAGGTATTTCAATTCCCCCTGCAAATAATGCCTTCGCATATTCCTCAACTTGATAGCCTTCTTGGATTAGTTTTTCAGCGAATAGCGAACGCTCCCCAGAAGGAAATTCATCCGGATGATGTTTTAGTAACCATAAGGATTCTGGACAATGCAGGTATTGGAGATAATCTGTTTTGTTGAAGATCATATTATAGTTTCCAAATTGAAATAGCGATTTTAGCTAATTCTTTACCACGGTTGTCCAAATGATCAAATTTGAAATACTTGTAGGTTGTTAAATTTTTAGTTAATTGAATATTTGAATTTTGATACTCCCTACGTTTATCTAAAAAGGGACCATTTGAAATCTTTATATTCAGCTTACCTGAAAATAGAGTCATGTTTCCTATTCTATTTACTCTTTTTCGATGCTCTAAATGAACATTGCCAGGTAAATAGGATTCCCAGTCCCCAAACTCCTTTTTTGTTTTCTTAGTTCGAATTTTTTTAGGAATTATATGCTCAACATGTACATCTTCCGTAGAATTAATGCTTAATTCATTTGTGTTTCCAGTGATGTGATATTCAATTTTAGACAATATATACCGTGCTCTATCAATCACTCGTTCTTTAAGTTCATGTGTTGGAAATCGATCTTCGAATTCTTCATCATCTGGATAATCTGCATAAAATGAATTTTTTATATCATTTATTTCATAACGATTATTAATCTCAAGCCGAAGTAATTTTGCAAAAATATCATCATTATAAGCAGTACTTTGCCCTGTCATATGCCGTCTTAGCATTAGTGTTGCACACATCTCTAAGACTTTTAGTTTTTCCTTTAAGGTATTTCCATTTTCTTGTAAAAAATGCATTAAAAAAATATAAGAGGGTCTTGACCGTATTGCCTTTAGTTCATCTATTTTGTTATTTATCTTTTGATTTTCAAAAGTAGAGTGCCATATTTTTGAGTAACATTTTGCGGCATTCACAATATCTGCTAAATATTCATTGATTTCAATTTTGTCATGTTCATCATTCAATTCAGCCTCTAGTTGAATTTCTTCTATTTCTTCATAGTCATCCTCATCTAAATCTTCTTCTTCTGGTGTTCCATAGTTGTAAAGGTATTCTCCTAGTTTGTCTACGTCCAAAACCCTCTTGAAATAATTCTTTTTAAACTCCTCAATGAGCTTAGTACTTGAAATTTTTCTAGTGTAAATACCTGAAATGTACTGTCTAAAAAAGTCATCCGAATTTATACCATCTAAAGCAATGATAAGTTCTGCCCATTGATCTTTGACTAATCGTAGCTTGTCAGCACCAATTTTAGCAGCATGTCCTAAAATAAAGTTTTTCAATATATCTGTTGCCGACAATCTTAAACCTCTGTTGTTAATTGTTTCAAATAATTTGTAGGCATCTTGAGATTGTTGTACATCCAAGCGTATTATTTTAGCTGTTTGGGTTAAACGCTGATAGTAACTTTTTAACCATCCCTCTTCTTCGTCCTGTATGCCTTCATGAATTAATTTTTTATAATTAGTATATGCTTGTTTAACTCTTGGGTTTTTTATTAAATCTAGACGCATGTCAAACAAATTTTGCATGTCGGGCTCATCGAGCTCTCCAAGAATTAATTTGCGAATTTTATCTTTTGGATCACCACAATAAAGCAGTTGAGCTATTTGTCCTGTAGTAAATGAGTCTTTACTTTCTTCAAATATATCATGAAGAACTTTAAGCAAAATAGTAATACTTGTGAGTCGTTGTTGTCCATCGACTACATCAACAACATTAATTCCTCCATGATGACCTTCAGTATGCAAAATAAGCATCCCAAATAGATGACCATCCCCGGGAAGAAGCATATCAATATCCCTGAAGAGAGCTACCTGCTGATTATATTGCCAAGCATAACGTCGTTGATATGAAGGAATTCTAAACTGTTCATTAGGACTATTTAATAACCCGTGTAGTGTAAAATCTTTTGGTACTATATTCATATTGATATTAATTTTTATCTAATCGTTCTATAATCATTCCTACTAATGCCCCTCCTGCTCCGGTTAACAAAAACAGGGGCAATCCAATGGCACCTCCTAAAGCGGCAATCCCTGCACCAGAGCCACCAAAAATCACTACACCACCAGCCAAGCCAATAATTGCCATTCGTTCTGTCCAAGGGGCATGTTTCCAATACTTTTTGGAATGCATCATGACAAATTTATTGGTAGCAGAAAAGGCTTCTTTGTTGTTAAGTTCTTTAAGGGCTTTGAACTTTTCCTTAAAATTTAAATTTGGGTCTTTCTGTATCGCTCGCACTTCCTTTGCCCATGCCAAAATTTTAGCCTTTTCTTTTTGGCTAAGTTTATCGAATTCTAAATCTGGTTGATCTTTGGTAGACATTGGAATATTTTTTATTGTCTGCTGTTTTCTTCTATAAAGTATTCGATTCTATCAAAATATGGATTTTGAATTTCTTCTAATTCGGTCTTGTAATTATCATAAAACGATTTCAACTCATGAACCATTCTTTTTCTTGAAAAATTTTCTTCGTGTCGCTTATCATTAAATGCATGACACACAATACATAGACATTGAAGGTTTGACTCATTGTTAAATAGTTTATCACCATTTATATGATGAACATGCCACCATCTATTGTGAAATCTCTGCTTCGGTTGGATGCAGCAAGATTCACACTTATACATCTTTTTCTGGCGATAATGTTTGCTAATTTTCTCTTTCTCTTTCACATAACCATTAATCCCAACCTGAATATGTTCTTGATTTAAATCAGAGGTTTCTAATGTTTCAAAAAAATCTTCAGTATCATTTATTCCATCAAAAATTTCACTCTGACAATTGCTACAAAGTTTTAGAGTTATCTCTTCGTGTGTTTCTTTTGTATCCCGATCTTCGATATCGTTTGTTTTGTGATTTGACCATTTGTAGAATGTATTAAACATCCCTCTTGATATAAAATTGTCAATTGTACTACATCGAGTTAAGTGAAATCTTGAATAGCTGTTATATTCGCTTACTCGATATGTTGGCATATACATATAACCTCGATATTCATTTCCTTCATGAACTAGATAAATTCCGTCCTCCTTAAAAACAATCTTTCCGTCTTTGTAAGCTTTGTTGAAGTCAGTTCTAATTGCCTTATATCCTGAATTAACATCAATTTCTGGAAATCCAAATTCCCTGAGTTTTTGCCTTAAATTTTGAAATTGATATAACATTATTTTTCAAGATTCTTTATAACCTGGTCAACAAGTTGATTGCTTGTAGTAATAATTTTAAATTCTACTCTTCTCGAATATTCATTATTGGGAGGATTACCAGAAACTGAAGTTAGTTGCTTGTCATCATCTATGGTACGACCATAGGATAGACCATTAGCAGTCAACCAAAATTGTAATCGAAACTCTGTCTCTTGTTCAAGATTCTTGTAATAATCCATTAAACGGAAAAACTTTAATACTTCCGCAGATCTCTCTTGGGATAACTTTATATTCCCAATGTATGGATCTCGATCATAGGTTGGTGCGGCATCCGTATCAGTGTGTCCTTCAATTCTTATTTCTGCAATTTTATTCTTATACTTTTCTTGCAACAATACATCAAAGTATCTTGGTAAAAAGCTATTAAGGATATCCTCAAAGTATGGTCTAATTTCTGACTTACCGGAAGCAAATAATACGTCTGGATTGGTAAACTTGATAGAAAGATCCTTATCCAATTCTACTTCCCATTTTTTGAAATCCTCTTTAAATTCATTTTCCAATTCTGCGTATAGCATTTCCTTAGTAGCTTTAAACTCTTCAAAAATGATATCTCTCTCCTCCTTTTCCTTATTAACCTGAACAATAAAGGAAATAGCGATAAACATAAATATTACCATTAACCCGGTCATGATATCTGAAAATGATATCCAATTCCCTTCGTTATTATTACCATTTTTTGATAAGGACATGATTATTTTCTATAGTTATTTATTATTTCTTGAATCAGATTGTCAAGATTTTGCAATGTATCATTGAGTCGGTCATAAAATTCAGCATTAATATTTTCAATATCGGTGGAAAGTCGTTTACTGGCTTTTTCAATAACAGATACCCCTTCATTCAGTTGTTCTTTTGTATTATTCCAAAAGACTTCGTTGATATCTTTAATTTTATCAATTTGTTCTAAGCGCACCAATAGTTTTGCGACACTATCAGAGAAATTCATTTGGTTTCTTACCCAATCATTTAATTTATTGGTAGTTTCATCAAATGCTTCTGTATTTGATTTAAGAGTGTCAATGGTTGAGGTTAATTGACCTACTATTTCTTGATACTTGGTGTCATTGATCATAACTTCTTGTAATGCCAGAATTAATTTGGTTAAATGGCTATTATCATTAGTTAATTTTTCTGTGTTTTCCGTAATGTTTTTGATGGCAACAGATGATACTTCGAAATCTTTTGAAACTTTTTCAAATTGTGCAGTTAAAGCAGCTATCATTTCTTTGTTTTCTTGCTGCCAATCATTCATTCTTTGCACACTGTTGTTCAATTCCTTAAAATTCTCCTGTACTAATTTTTCAATTAATGAGGACATTTGTTTATTGAATTCTTCAGTGGCAGCTTTCATTACTTCCACTAGCGCCTCTGTGTTGTTTTTGGCTAATAATTCACTAAATTCATCAAACTTTTGTCTAATCAACTCATTATTGGAAGACATAGACTCAACTAAATAATCTACACTCTTTTCTTGTTTTTTGGAATATTCGTTTTGCTCTGCTCTTAATTTTTGTAATTGGGTAAGTAGACTGGTTTCGCCATTGCCTCCTAGTGCAGATTGTATTTTTTCTAGAAAAATACCCTGTTTTTTACTGTCTTGTTGTAATTCTGTAAACTGGTTTCTTAAAAATGTAATTTGTGTGGTCACACTTTCATCCCCATCGCCAATAAGTGATTTGTTTAATAGTTTAAAATTTGCATCACTTTGGTCTTTTGACTCTTGTAATGTTTCATGAATTAAGTTTAGGGCTGCCAACTCTCCTGTAGCTTTAGGGGGTTGTTTTAATTCTACTTTTCGTTGTACCACTTGGGCGACTTTGCCAAATACGAGGGCCAATGAAACTCCAATGATGGAGGTCGTAAATGCAGTTTTTAAACCTTCCAATAGTACAGGAATCCCTTGTTCCATATTATTTACGTCAAATCCCCGTAAACCAAAATAGATTCCAACGAAGGTTCCCAAAACCCCAATTGTTGTAAATACACTGGGAATGGAATCATATATATAAGGAATTACTCGGTCAATACCTTTTGTATATATTCGAAATAGATAGTAAATGGAAAATATTATCCAAATTACCAAAAGACCATAAATCACAAACATGTAAGGTTCCATCCGCAAAAAATTTAGTTAACTATCTCCCCATTCAAATAGAGGGTCTTCTTCTGTACAAAAGCTTTTTATATAATTTGAAAAATGAATTTGTGGGTTTTCAATTTGTCTTGAAATATTGTCTATCTGAATGTTGTGAATCATCTTATACAAAGTGAGGAACTGATTGTTTGAATTCTTATCGAGTGTTTTGTCCCATGATTTTCCATAACCATACCTATAATTAATATATACAAGGTATTGCTCACTATTCGAAAGTTGTGATCTTAACATACGGACATAGTCCATAATTGAATTTTTGCTCAGAGGGATTTTATCAGTGGAATCTTTTACAAGATTAAGAGTTTGAAATAAATTTCTAAAATAGTGGGGAAGTCTAGATTCATGTCCATGAAAAGGCGGGAATTTTATTGTGTGAACCCAATATTCCTTAATAAAATCACCGGAGTGTCGTCTTTCAAAAACTCTTCTGTAATGTGTGATGCTGCCTTTTATAGAATTATATTTGTCAGATGTATATTTGCGAAATATTTTACTTTCAAATCCATGAAAAAAAAGTAGAAAAGCTATTCTATTATTTTCTTCTTCTTGCTTTTTATTTTTTGGAAGAAAGACCTGCTCGATTAATTCAAGTGCCAATTCAAATTCAGTAATCATTCCGTTAATAATATCCATTCCTCTAATTTCTACATCCCTTCTCGATTTTGGAGTAGAACTTTTTTTTCTAGGTTGAAGAGAATCTTTCACATACTCAAATTCTATAATATCTGAAAATTGTATGGACATATTATTAATATTGTCCCTATGAAACTCTAGCATTGAATAGAATTTATCCTCAAATTGCTGTATTTTAAATTGTTTTTGAATTTCTAGGTTTGCCCTTATTTGTACTTTAAATGCGAGGTATATAAGAATAGCAGAAATAAGACCAATTAACGGAGCTGTTATACCCCCTATGGTATCACCTATTTGTCCTGTGTTTTTGAATGAAAATTTCCAATGGTGTTGGGACAACGCCCATGGTAAAACCAATATGCCAATTATCAGAATCAAAATAGCTATAAAGGCTATTTTATTAGAATTTCTTTCTATGTAATTTTCATTTTCCATATTTGAAATTAATCATCGCCGAATACACTATCATAGGACATAGAATCCTCATCAAAACCCTCATCATATCGATTAGGGAACATCATGTCTAATTCCGCTTCTGAATCATAAAAATCAAAGTCTTTTTTTATTTTATTTATTTTCTTCTCAAGCTTCTCAACTCTACTTTGAACCCTCTCATTATATGCCATGCGAGAAATTTCAATTAACTTTTCTTCAATTTTATATACCCCCACTTCAAATTCGACTATATCATAATCTTTAGCACTAGTGGATTCTATTAACTTTTCAAGTCTGTTTTCTAAAAATTGTATTTCATATTCATTCATAACTAAATAATTATTCAAACTTTACTTTAGGCAACCCATTCACGATGTCTACGGTTTGTACACTTACATTGATGATGCTTAGCAATAAATCAAAAATATAGCTTGGGTTTTCGTGTTCTTTGCCCCAGTCATTGGGGTCGTTTTTAATGCCACTCTTTTTGTCTACTTTCACTTGATAGCGGTCCATGATCCATTCTATGGCACTTTTGCCGTTCACTACATATTCATTGGCTTTGGTAGGGATATTTTTTAGGGTAATACGGCTGTTATAGAGAATGGTGTCTTTTTGATCTTTTTTAGGAAACCGTAGTTTTTCTACCCTGTAAAAATCATAGGGATCCATTTTGAAATGCGCTTCCGGCATGACGACTTCTACCTCTGGATGGGGAGCAACCGACTCATAATGTAGGTGTAAGTCTGCTAAAGCCCTACCGGCTTTGGAGAAGGCCCAAAAGTCTTTTGGTTTATCTACTAAAGGGAGACGGGGCAACATTTTCTTCAAATCATTTTGAAAGGTCTCCCGGTATGCTGGATTGTGCAAGAAGCCATACACATAATAGAAAATATCTTCTTTGGTAACAGATGTACCATATTGCTTTTGTGCCCGTTGTAAAATAAAATCACTTACCCCATCCCTACGGAAATATTGCTCTTCTCCCTGTCCATCAAACAAACTACCCTGAACTGTTTCTTTTTCTTCGTAATAATATAATGGGAAACATTGACCGTTTGCAGATAATTGTAAATCAGGAATTTTATTAGATATCAATGAACTAAATTGTTTTTTTACACCTAAACCTGTAATAGAGATTATTAAATTTTTCTTATCAAGAAGAGGAAAAATTTTTGGTAGTTGATATCTTTCTTGATTAAGATCATCTTCAAAGTAGGAATTTACTAAAGTAAATGGGCGATAAAGAGTACTTCTATATTCATCTTTTAATTCAAACATCTCTCTTTCTTGATTGATTTGTTTCAACCAATCTCTTGTCCAGTTTCCTTTTTTCGAATCTCTTTCAGGTTGTTCAACCTGCTGGTTTTTAAATAATTTGAGCTGTTCGTTAAAATGATTTATTGTTTTTTGAATGTTTTTGATTAAAGTTTTTTTCGAAAAATTATAAACCCAAGCATCTCTATTTGTTGCAGTTCCTAATGAATATGTTGTGAAAAAACTTTGTGCTTTATCGCTATACTTTTTCTTTGGTTCAATAGGGATAAATGTGTTAAAAGCATCATTCCTTTGATTAATCCAATCTCCTTCTTTGTTAGGCTTTAACTGTTTCCAATCGATTCCCTTAATGGATTTAAAGTTGGAGATAATATCCAGCTTTTCTTCTCGATTTAGGTAATCGCCAATATCGTGATATTTAATACTAGCTTTTTTGTGTGGATTGTTGGGGTTTTTTATTAGCAGGGTAATGGAAATAGGGGTGCGGGAGCCTTCTTTAAATACGTTGCCTGCTTCTTTTCGTCTTAATTCTCCACTTGTTCTTGCGTTCCCCCTTAAATTAAATACATAAATAGCATCAAACTCTTCTTCAATAGCAATTCGAAAACCATCGGTGCTGTTACCATCCAGCCAGGCTCCATTACTTACAAAAGCAATGACCCCTCCATTCTTTGGGTCCAACCGGTCTGTACTCCAACGAAAGGCTTTTACATAGGCATCATAAAGGGATTTGTTGAGTCCGGCCTTGGATTTTTTGGCGTAGGTATGTGCTATACGAGCATCTAATTTCTCATAACTCTGGTTTTGGGCATTGTCGTTGGCATCTTTTTGTCCTATAGAATAGGGTGGATTACCAATGATGACTCGAATGGGCCCTTTTCGTTGCTGCTCCAATCGTTCGGCATTTTCTGGGAACATTTCAGAGAAAATCACACTGTCTTCTATTTCCCCCAATTGGAAGGTGTCAGTCAAACAAATCCCATCAAAGGGTACATAGGCTCCCTCATTGCCCATCACCTCGTGGTAGGCGTTTTCAATATTAACATCGGCAATATAGTAAGCCAACAATACAATTTCATTGGCATGCAATTCCCGTTCGTATTTGCGGGGCAAATCTTCTTTTTTAATAAGCCCAGATTGGATAAGGCGGGTAATGAAAGTACCTGTTCCTGTAAAGGGGTCCAATACATGAACATTTTCATCAGAGATGGTTTGTCCAAATTCCTTTTGTAATACGTCGTTTACAGAATGTATAATAAAATCCACCACTTCTACAGGGGTATAGACGATCCCTAATTGTTCCACCATTTTTGGAAAGGCCGTTTTAAAGAACTTATCATACAACTCGATGATGATGCGCTGTTTACCTTCAGCATTGTCAATACCAGCGGCCCGCATTCGTACCGATTCATAGAATTTTTCCAAACTGGCGGTGTCCTTTTCAATGGCTTGTGCTTCCAAAAGAGTGACCATGTGTTGCATGGCAGTGGAAACGGCATTGTTATCCACAAATGAGTACCCCTCAAATAAGGCTTCAAAAACAGGTTTGGTAATCAAATGCTGGGAAAGCATTTCAATAGCTTGGTCTTCGGTAATGGAAGGGTTGATGTTTTTTTGCAAACCTTGTAGAAACTTCTGAAATGCTTTTTGGTGGGTACCGTCACTGACCACCATATTCTTGATACGTGCCATTTGCTTCGCGGCAATCTCGGCCACATCCTGTGCCCATTTTTCCCAATATACGCGGTCACCCACCTTTTGCACCATCTTGGCATACATGACCCCCTGCAATTGTTCAAACTGTAAAGCCAATTGCCGGTTTAAGGCTGCATAATCTTGGCTTCCATCCCGTTCATTAACTTGATTTTCATCATCATCGCCACTTTTAATACCAACCACACTAATTTTACCTGGCTTCTTTTTGTTGAGGTCAATTTTATTGATGGTTGCATTAAAACGGTCATCATGTGCCCGAAGGGCATTTAGTACCGTCCAGACTACTTTAAAACGTTCGTTGTCATCCATGGCTTTGGAAGGCTCCACATCACTTGGGATGACAACGGGGATAATGATATAGCCATATTTTTTGCCGGGGGATTTACGCATGACCCTACCTACCGATTGCACAACATCTACTTGGGAGTTTCGGGGAGAAAGAAATAGTACGGCATCCAAGGAAGGGACATCCACCCCTTCACTTAAACAACGGACATTGTTTAGTACCCTGCACTCTTGGGTATCTCCAGAAGCTGATTTTAACCAACCCAATAGTTCGTCCCTTTGAGGGGCATTCATGCTTCCATCGATATGTTCTGCAGCTACCGCCACAATTTGCTCTTTTTTCTTACTGGAAAGTTCTTCCCGATAGACTTTTGTGGTTTCGTTAAAGTTGGAGGTAATCTGTTTGGAAATCTTGATGTTTTGACAAAAAGCAACGGCACGGCGCATTGGTCCGGGGTCTGTTTTTTGTACCAATCCTTCATCTCCCAAAACTTGTTTGGAAAGTGCGTTAATGCATCCAATTAATTTGGAGGCATCATCTGAAGATATTTCCTTCTCTGGGTTAGCGACCATTTGTTGCACGGAAGTGGGAACGTCTTTATCACTTAATGTGAGGATTAAAACTTTGTAGTCTGTGAGTAAACCACGTTCAACAGCTTCACCAAAGCCAATGCGGCACATTTCTTCCCCATAAATAGTTGGATCGTCCATAGAGGCCAATACGGCTTCATTTTGAGCGGCCTTAGACTTAGAGTCATCACTAAACAGCCTAGGGGTAGCTGTCATATATAGCCGTTTCTTAGCTTTAAGGAAGTCGTTGTCATGAACCTTTACAAAAGAAGATTCATCTTTTCCTATAAGGGTAACTCCGGTGGTGCGGTGCGCTTCGTCACAGATGATAAGGTCAAATTCCACATGATTTAGCCCACTTTTTAATAATCGCTGTTGTGCCTCCGCAATGACTTCAATAGATTGGTAAGTAGAGAACACGACCGTCATTCCGGGTAAGTCTTTTTCTTGAAGTTCTTCAAAACGGTGGACAATTTTATCTACATCGGTAGAAGCGGGTAGTGCTAGGTCTACTACACTAAAGTCATTGGTATCATCATTCTTGTTGTGGGTACGTGTGATTTTCGTGTCAGAGCAAATACAAATGGGATAAATGTCTTCACGGGCATCTGCAGTCCATTCCCGTAAGGTTTGTCCTAACAAAGCAATAGAAGGGACCAAAAACAAAATTAATCCTTTACCATTGGTTTCGTGTTCTGCAATTCGTAAGGAAGTAAAAGTCTTTCCTGTGCCACAGGCCATAATTAATTTTCCCCTATCATGTTCCTTGAAATGATTATGGGTTTCTTCTAAAGCTTTTTCCTGATGTTTGTAGAGTTCCTTTTTGGTAGTTCTGGCAAGGTCGCCTGTAATGCCTTTTTCAAGTTTATCCCAATCAACAGGCGCTTGCTCTAAGTCATAAAGATTTAAGCGAATTACAGGAGGATGTTGGTTTTGGATGGTTTCCTCTGCATTTCCCCCCCATTTATTGGTAGTAGAAATCCATAACCGTTGTGTGAATCTAACGGTTTGTAATTGATCATTCTTAAAGGTCCTACTGGAAGTGGCTAAAAAAGAATCAACAGACTTCTTATCAATGGTTGCATTTGCAGCGTAGCATTTACATTGTATTGCCCAATAATCACCTTCATGGGTTAAAGCAACAAGATCTATTCCTGTGTCTTTTCCACCAAAATCCTTCCGTCCTGGAAATTCATTCCAAAGCCACACAAATTGAAATTGTGGGGCATATTTTGGGTCGGTTTGGAGATAGGTTTTGATTAATCGTTCAAACCGATCGCCTTTATCCCGTTCAGAAAATGAAAAATCTCGATACTTCTGAAGGACAGTTTGAAAGCTCATAAAAGGGAGTTAGATATTGTTTGATTTTCAAATATAGAATTTTGGTAAATCTTACGCAATTAGGGTAAATACTTATATGATCTTTAATTTTTTCAACTCCCAAAAACATCTTGCGGTAGCTTGAATATCAACTGATGCATTATGAGCCTCTTCAAAATCGGTATTAAAGAGTTTCATATGGAGCTCTGATAATTTTGGCCACTTGTAGCCATAATATCCTGGAATAGCGCAAAAATCTGTAGTGGCTTGCATGGTACAAATTCTATTTTTTGAAGTGATTGAATTTAGGTACCCTGCCCGCAATAGTTCGGCACCAACTATCTTTTCATCAAAAGCCATATTATGGGCTACTAAATAACTTGATTGTTTAATCAATTTTTCAAATTTTTCGAGAACGCTAATCATAGATAGCCCTTCTTTTTCTGCTCTTTGTTGGGAAATTCCATGAATATTTGAAGATTCTTGGGGGATAATGTAGCCCTCCGGCTTGATAATAAAATCACCTTGATCCATTTTGTTTCCATCTTTATCATAAAAAAGATAAGCTAGCTGTACCAACCTTGGCCAATTTTTCAAGTCAGTAACTGGAGCTTTCCAATTTTTAGGAAGCCCTGTAGTTTCGGTGTCAAAAAATAAATACATAATTTAAATTATTTTACATTTTAATTAGTCCCAAAAAAGAAATCATGTATTTCAATAATATCGTCCCGCCCAATTTGGATCAGGTTTTGGGTTTCCTTTAGGTAAATTCCAAGGGAGCGTTCATTATAAACAAACTTCATGGTGTCGTTATAATCCCGCACGGTATACATATCGCCATTCATTTTATAAAAGGGGATTACCGTTTTGAGTCCGTCTTTTACCCCACGGTTCACAATCTTTCCTTCCTTTAGGATTTCCCTAATATTGCCATCATTAGTCTCGGAGGAGGCGGTCTTTACATAGGCGACCATCATATTAAGCCATTCCTGGGCATCAATCATGATCCATTGTACTTTGCTAAAGTCTACGCCATATTCATTTACCCAGCCATAACTGGTAAAGCCAAAGAGCACAAACTTCTTTCCATCCAGCTCTGGTTTTTCCGCTAGGGAAAACTCTTGTATTTTATAGGTAATTAAGGAGGCACTCGCCATGTCCTTTCCTTTTTTGCCATCAAAGTCCAAGGTCTTTAAGGAAAAGCTGGCCATTTCGGGATATGCATTTAACACGTACTCGGTTGCCTTTAATTCGGCCTGTTCCTTCATGTTTTCTATGGCTACTATGGCACCACCAATAGCCGCAATACCCGCTACGGCACCAATAAGTCCGTCATTTTGGGCTTGTGCTTTAGGGCTCAGGTATAGTATAAATAGAAAGGCAAGGAGTAATCGTTTCATAAAAGTTGTTTTATTGGAGTAAAAATAACTGGGCTAATGCATATTTCCATACGGGAAACCGTAAGGTAGACAAGTACTTAGAGGATAGGGGCTTTTAATTTAATTGTGTCTTATAATTTGTGTTTCCAATGCCTTGTTTCCTTAGAGATTCTTCGCTACGCTCTGAATAACAACCCACCCCGTCAGCCCTTCGGGCTGCCACCCCTCCCTGTCTAGGGCGGGGAGCATTCATTTTTCCATCCTGTCTCTTGTCTCTTGTCTCGTTATTAGTGAATATTGAATAGGGTAATGCCAACAACCCCTTTTACATTTTACATTGGGAGTTTTGCATTTTGTATTTCACC
>CEQG01136196.1_pt1 | contig 22330 bp, 15 predicted proteins | sample 350301 | NCBI WGS metagenome assembly CEQG01 (sample SAMEA2621242, study PRJEB7988) | marine metagenome | isolation source: saline water (ENVO:00002010), including | reverse complement strand
TGTCATACTCTGGGGTCACGTAATGTATGGTTATCCCTGATTTTTTTTCGCCTTGAGCGATAACCGCATCGTGCACGTGCATGCCATACATGCCCTTGCCGCCATAGTCAGGAAGCAATGCAGGGTGGATGTTTATGACCTTGTTGTTATGGGCTTTTAAGATATCTTCGGGAAAAAGCCATAAATAACCGGCGAGCACGATAAGGTCAGGATTGATTTTATCAAGCAGGGCCTTGATATGCCCGTTATTTATAGCCTTTTTGTTGAACGAGACCGCTGCGACACCCAGCCGGGTCGCGCGCTCGAGCACCTGCGCCCGGGCCTTGTTTGAGAGCACCAGGTCAACGCTGGCAAGGTCTCCCGCATGGAAGTGCTCTATAATGCGCTGGGCGTTAGAACCGTTTCCGGAGGCAAAGATTACAATGGATTTCATAGGCGGTCATGTATGCTAAGTGGCGCAAAACAATGCATTTTTGTTGTTTTTTTGAAGGAAAAATTGTCAAATCTTAAAATGAAAATCCTTAAATTACATTAACTTTTATAATCCTTAGATGGTCATAACGTAAAGTTTGCTATTTTTGCCACCTAATTTAAAATTTAAAATTCGAAGATTATGTCAGACATTGCATCAAGAGTAAAGGCCATCATCGTTGATAAACTAGGCGTTGATGAGAATGAAGTTGTTGCCGAAGCAAGCTTCACTAACGACTTGGGAGCAGATTCACTAGACACTGTAGAACTAATTATGGAGTTTGAGAAGGAGTTTGATATCCAGATTCCAGATGATCAAGCTGAAAACATTGCTACCGTAGGACAGGCTATTTCCTATATAGAAAACGCAAAGTAAGCAAACAAGCAAAACATTTTTATGGAGTTAAAGCGGGTCGTAGTCACGGGTCTTGGTGCGTTGACGCCCATAGGTAACAATATTGAAGAATATTGGGAAGGTTTGCGTACCGGCAAGAGCGGGTGTGCACCCATTACCTATTTTGATACCGAAAAATTCAAGACTAAGTTCGCTTGTGAGGTCAAGGGGTTTGATCCTTTAGAATACTTTGATAGAAAAGAAGCCCGAAAACTCGACAAATTTGCACAGTATGCCCTGGTCTCATCTGATGAGGCCATAAAAGATGCGGGCATAAATCTTGACGAGGTCGATAAGTTTAGGGTAGGAGTAATCTGGGGGGCCGGTATAGGCGGCCTTGAGACTTTTCAAGATGAGGTCATCAATTTTGCAAACGGTGATGGTACACCTCGTTTTAATCCTTTCTTCATACCGAAGATGATTGCCGATATTGCACCGGGCAACATATCCATCAAGCATGGGTTCATGGGGCCTAACTATACGACGGTTTCTGCCTGTGCATCCTCTGCAAATGCACTTATAGACGCATTAAACTACATCAGGCTGGGTCATTGTGATGTTATCGTTACCGGTGGTAGCGAGGCAGCGGTAACCCAGGCAGGAATGGGAGGTTTCAATGCCATGCATGCCCTTTCTACCAGAAACGATAGTCCCGAGACCGCATCAAGACCATTTGATGCCACAAGGGACGGTTTTGTACTGGGCGAAGGTGCGGGTGCCCTTATTCTTGAAGAATATGAGCATGCCAAGGCAAGAGGAGCAAAAATCTATGCTGAAGTAGTGGGTGGCGGTATGTCAAGTGATGCATATCACATGACGGCACCACACCCTGATGGCATAGGTGTAGAACGGGTAATGCAAAACTGTTTGAGGGATGCGGGCGTAAGCTCTGAGGTCGTTGATGCCATCAATACCCATGGTACATCCACCCCACTGGGCGACGTTGCAGAACTCAAGGCAATATCAAAGATCTTTGGCGCTCATGCAGCTGATATCAATATAAACTCTACAAAATCCATGACGGGTCACCTGTTGGGTGCCGCGGGGGCCATCGAGGCCATCGCGTCAATACTGGCGATTCAACATAGTGTGGTGCCACCTACCATAAATCATAGTGTGGTAGATGAGAATATTGATCCCTCTCTTAACCTTACGCTCAATAAAGCACAAGAAAAAGAGGTCAATTATGCCATGAGCAACACCTTTGGGTTTGGAGGTCATAACGCATGTGTGCTTTTTAAAAAAATATAGCGTATAGTTTTTGATGAGCACTATACATAACATATTTCATTCCCGTTCTAAGCAGGACGGGAATTTTTTTGTCCTGTTGAAAAAGATTATTGGCTTTAAGCCAAAGGAACTTGAGATCTATAAAGAAGCCTTTACACATAGATCGATGGGATTACAGGATACCAAGGGAAATGCCTTTAACTATGAGCGCTTGGAATTCCTTGGAGATGCCATATTGGGCGCGGTTATAGCTGCGTACCTTTTTGAAGAGGTACAAAAAGGGGATGAAGGTTACCTCACCAAGATGCGATCTAAGGTGGTAAACCGGGAACACCTCAATGAACTGGGAAGGGACCTGGACCTACTTGACCTGATAAGCTCTGCGATACCCAAGGATAACTTTGGGTCCAATGTTCACGGAAATCTCTTTGAGGCCCTTGTAGGTGCAATCTATAAGGACAAGGGTTACAACGCAGCCCGTAAGTTTATCTATAAAAGGGTCATAGACCCCTATGTGGATATCGAGAAGCTGGAGGGAAGGGTAATAAGCTATAAAAGCCTGCTTATCGAGTGGTGTCAAAAAGAAAAAAAATCCTTTAACTTCAATACCTATGAAGATACAGGTCAAGATGTGGTAAGACATTTTGCCGTTAAGCTGGTAATTGATGGCAAACAGATGGCCAAGGCCAGGGCTACCTCAAAAAAGAAGGCTGAGGAAAAGGCAGCAAAACGCGCATATTACGCGCTCCAGGACCAGATTGATCAATATCGCCGCACCACGAGATAGTCCAGTTGGATATTTTACTTATTCTTAAAGACAGTAATCATTATTTCTAATAGAGTTTAAGTATTTTTGTTTCTTATCTTGACGGAATGAGTACAACCATGCTGGTCCTTGATGACGGGTTTGAATTTGATTTTTCGCTCATGGCCATACATTGTTCACTTGAAGATTACCGCATGGCATTCATGATCAACAAATGTATGGGGCTCAGGTTAGCGAGGACAAAGAAAGATTTGACTTTTGAAGGCTATGGATTTGATGTGGGCTTTTCCCGTTACCTTTTTGAAGATGAAAAAAAATATATTACCTATAACTTGATAGGAAATAAATGTAAAGCAAGGATCAATCAACAGGTGGCCGGTAGTGGTTTGTTTGCAGATGTTGAGCAAAGCACCGTCAAGACCATCAACCTTGTGCCAGAACATAAAAGTGCAGATTACCTATTGATGTACGACGCACACATGAAAGGATCATCAATAAACCTGTTTCTTAATCAATTAAAAGAAATACCTCAAATCATCACAGTATATGAAGTCGAGGTTGAGGGATTAAAATCTAAAACGAATTTAATTTTTGAATAATGCCGAGTATTAAAAAGACCAAAATTGTGGCCACATTAGGCCCAGCCACTTCCACAAAAGAAACCCTGTTAAGTATGGTAAGGGCCGGCGCAGATGTTTTCCGTATAAATTTTTCACATGCAGATTATGATGCCGTCATAGAGCGCATCAAGATGATACGTGAAATAAGTGAAGAGATAGGCCTTACCATAGCGATTTTGGCAGACCTGCAAGGTCCTAAACTGCGCGTGGGTAAAATGAAGGAAGAAGTTGTGGTAGAACCCGGTGATATCATCACGTTTTCCACAGCTGAAGAATTTGAGGGAACTAAAGAGCGGGTGTACATGAACTACCAGCAGTTCCCCAGGGACGTCAACAAGGGTGAGAGGATCCTGCTAGATGATGGCAAGCTCATCTTTGAAGTGCTCAAGACAGACTCAGACAGTGAGGTAGAAGCCGTGGTAATTCAAGGTGGGCCGTTGCGCTCCCGTAAAGGCGTTAACCTGCCCAACACAAACATCTCCCTTCCGGCATTGACCGAAAAGGATATTGAAGATGCAAAATTTGCCATCTCTCAAAAAGTTGACTGGATCGCATTGTCATTTGTACGGCATGAGGGCGACCTCAAGCAACTGCAAGAATTGATCGATGAGCATGCAGACTATAAAATACCCATCATATCAAAAATAGAAAAGCCCGAGGCGGTAACTAATATAGACAAGATCATCGCCTATAGTGATGGTCTTATGGTGGCCCGTGGTGACCTGGGTGTTGAAATCCCGGCCGAAGAAGTACCACTTGTACAAAAGGAACTTGTGTCTAAGGCCAAGCGTGCCAGGATACCGGTAATCATCGCCACCCAGATGATGGAGACCATGATCGAGAGCCTTACCCCCACAAGGGCTGAGGTCAATGATGTGGCAAACTCCGTTATGGATGGTGCAGATGCCGTGATGTTGAGTGGTGAGACTTCTGTGGGTAAATATCCCATACAGGTAATCGAGAAGATGAGCTCCATCCTGCTCAGTGTGGAAGGCTCCCCCAGGATACTTGTACCGCAAGAGCCACCACATATCAAGACCAGGCGCTACATAACAAAGGCAGTATGCTACCATGCAGCACTCATGGCAAATGAAATTTCGGCGAAAGCCATAACAACGCTTACAAATAGTGGGTACACGGCATTTCAAATCTCTGCATGGAGACCTAATGCGCACATCCTTGTATTTACCTCAAACAGGCAGATTATGGGGCGTCTCAACCTGCTCTGGGGGGTAAAGGCATTCTATTATGACAAGTTTGTGTCAACTGATGAAACCGTGCAGGATATCAACAGGATGTCCATAACCCATGGGTACCTTAACAAGGGCGACATGGTCATCAGCCTGGCATCAATGCCGGTGAATGAGCAGGGTATGACAAATACACTGCGCGTACGCGAGATAGGGGCAGAGTACTAAAAATCAAACTTTAGCTGTACGGCAATCTCCTGTTTTTCAGTCTTGTCCTCATCTTTTTCGGTATTGAGGTGGGCCAGGGTAATGCCCAGTAATCTTACAGAGTTAAGGAGCTTTTCTTGAAAGAGGAGCTCCTTTGCTGTTTCAAGTATAATCTCCTTGCTGCGTATGTAGTAGGGCAGTGTCTTGCCGCGCGTCTTCAGGGTAAAATCACTATACTTGATCTTTAACGTGACGGTTTTACCCGCAACGTCAGACTTCTTGAGGCGCCGCTCGATTTCTTCGGCGATGTTCTCCAGTTTTTCAAGCATGAAAATCTCAGATGAGATATTCTCGCTAAAGGTCCTCTCGGCTCCCAGAGATTTCCTGATGCGGTGTGGCTTTACCTCACTGGTATGGATGCCACGCACCACGTTGTAATAATATTTTCCGCTTTTGCGAAAGTGTTCCTCGAGGAATTCAAGCGACTTGGTTTTAAGATCCTTTCCGGTAAAAATACCCAGGCTGTACATCTTTTCTGCAGTGACCTTGCCCACGCCATAAAACTTGCGAATCTCCAGGTTTTCAAGAAATTCCTCGACTTCTTCAGGGTTGACGGTTTTTTGACCATTGGGCTTGTTATAATCGCTGGCAACCTTAGCAATAAACTTGTTGATGGATATCCCCGCAGAAGCATTGAGGCCGGTTTTTTCCTTGATCTTGGCACGTATTTCTTTCGCGATAAGCGTGGCCGAGGGGTTTCCCTTTTTATTGTGCGTAACGTCCAGGTAGGCCTCATCTAGCGAGAGGGGCTCTACCAGGTCAGTATATTCAAAAAAGACCTCGCGTATGCGCTGGCTCATCTCGCGGTACCGATCAAACCGGGTCTTTACAAAGATGAGGTCTGGGCAAAGCTTTCGCGCAAGCTGACCGCTCATGGCACTCCTCACGCCATATTTGCGGGCCTCATAACTGGCAGCGCTCACCACGCCCCGTGCAGAGCTACCACCCACTGCAATGGGCTTGCCCCTTAATTCTGGGTTGTCCAGCTGCTCCACAGACGCATAAAAGGCGTCCATGTCAATGTGGATGATTTTTCGGGATGCAAGTGTTTTTTCCATTGCCCTGCAAAAATACGCAGAACGAGCATTGAATTGTCTTGATAGTAATACTTACATGGAAAAAGGAATCATAAAAAACAAACCTGCTTTTCAAAGACCCATCATATTGATTTAAAGCTTAAGGAAATAGCAGGCTTACGCCAAAAGTCAATGCACCGGTATCTTTGAAGGATCTGTGGCAATACCTCTTAGGTTGAAGATGATAAAATGGTTCAAGAGCTCGTGTATGGGATACTTTTTGCGCAGGTTGATAAAGCTGAGGTTTTCATCCAGGTCTATCAGGTAAAGTTTGCAAAAAAGCTCAAGGTTGGCACTGGGTATGATCTCGCCATCTTCTTGAGCTTTTTGCAACAATGCTAAAATACGGTTTGAGATCATCTCCTTTTTACGGGTCTCATAGCTCTTGTCAATTTCACGGTGGTATTTTTTAATATCATAAAAGTAGCTGGGATGATAGGTTACCAAAAATGAGATTGCATATTCATAGATACGCATGAACTTTTCAAGGGAGGTAAAATCCTGTGACAGGATCTCAACAATCTTTCTTTCATGTAGGGCAAAGTTATGATCAAGCGTGGCTTGAAGAAGTTCCTTCTTACTATGAAAGTACATGTAGAGCGTCTTCTTTGAGATCTTGAGCGCATCTGCAATATCTTCCATCGTGGTGCTCTTGGTCCCATACTGTTTAAAGAGGCTCAGGGCCAGGTGAATTATTTTATGTCTTATTTCTTCATCCATCTTTTTATTTCCATCCCCCGCCCAGGGCAACATACAGGTCAATTACTGACTGTAGCTGGTTATTGCGTGTGGTAACCAGGCCTAAGGCAGAACTTAGGGCATTTTCCCTTGCGGTCAATACCTCAAGGTAGTTTGCAAGGCCATTGTCAAGCAATTCTTCTGAGTATCCGGCGGCAAGCCCATACGCATCAAGTTCCTTGGCTTTAACCTCGATTTTTTCACTGGCGGCCTCATAACTGTACAAGGCATCAGAGACCTCCTTTGAGGCGGTCAATATGGCCTGTCTATAGTTTAACCTTGCCTGTTCTTGCTGTGATTGAGAAACCTCATATTGTGTTTTTATCTGGCGCTTGTTAAAAATAGGCTGGGTAAGCCCACCCACTATGGTTGCAAATAAAGAATTAGTATCTACCAGTTCACTCAAATCCAGACTTTGAAAACCACCTGTTGCCGTCAAGGTCAATGAGGGGTAAAAATTTGCCCATGCAGCATTGGTGAGCTCAAAGGCATTTACCAGTGAATACTCAGCTGCAATGACGTCAGGTCTATTGCGCAACAGCTGTATGGGCACGCCCACGGGCAAGCTGCTGGTGATTTCCTGTTCTTCAAGGGTTCCCCTGGTGATTGCCATAGGTTCTTCTCCCAGCAGGATGGACATGGTGTTTTCTAGAATCTTGATTTGTTGCTTAAGGTCTATGACAAGAGCCTGAGCCGTATATAACTGGGCCTCGGTTTGCTTTACGGCAACCTCGGTGACCGTTCCCGCATCCTTGAGGGCCTGTGTGGTTTCAAGGCTATTGCCACGGTTGGTGACGGTCTCCTGGGTAATCCTTAACTGCTCATCCAGGGAGAGCAGGTTATAGTACGTAGAAGCAATATCTGCAATCAATTTAGATTTTACAGCTTGATGTGCAGCGATGGTCTGCAGGTAACTTGCCTGAAAAGCCCGCTTGTTACTGCGAATCTTTCCCCAGATGTCTGCTTCCCAAGATAGGCTTGCACTTAGTTGATACTGGTCTAGTGATGAAAAAAAACTACCAAACTGGCTATTTGCTGAAAGTTCTTGATGTGTGTATTGCGCATCTGCACTCAAGCTGGGCAAATATCCCGCCTTTCCCTGTTTTAAGTACGCTTCCGCGGAAATGATTTGCTGCAGGGCAACACGTATGTCAATATTGTTTTCCAGTCCTTGATTGATGTAGCCCGTCAAATAAGAATCGGTAAAGAGCTTCTGCCAGGATACATCAGCCAGGGTCAAACTATCCTGGGGCAGGTTGTCCGTCCTGTAATTAGCTTCGTTTATCATTTCTGGCCGCTCATACTCTTTCGCTGCAAAGCAAGAAGCGAGGAGCAGTGGCGCCCCCACGAGAATGAAGAATCTATATATGGTCTGCTTTTTCATGTTACTTGGTTTCTTCGGTTTTGGGGGTTGGTGCTCCAGATATTTTTTCTTGAAGCCATTGAAAGAGGATGTACAGTACGGGGATGATAAACACCCCTATGATGGTACCTATCAACAGGCCACCCACGGCCCCAGTACCTATGGAGCGGTTACCTTCTGCACCCACACCATTTGCAAAAACAAGGGGTAAAAGCCCCATGATAAAGGCAAACGAGGTCATGAGTATAGGGCGTAAACGCGCCTCGGCACCATGTACAGCGGCATCCACGATACTCTCCCCATGCTTTCTGCGCTGTATGGCAAACTCAACGATAAGAATCGCGTTTTTTGCCAGTAGGCCCAGCAGCATGATCAAGGCTATCTGAAAGTAAATATTGTTCTGTAAACCTGTCAACTGCGTGGTGATATAGGCCCCAAACACCCCAAAGGGCAATGAGAACAATACCGAAAGCGGCAAGAGGTAACTCTCATACTGAGCGGCCAGCAGGAAATAAACAAATACCAGGGACAAAATAAAAATAGTCGTTGTCTGGTTACCGGCATTTACCTCCTCCCGGGTAAGGCCAGAATATGCCGTGGTGTAATTGCTGGGCAAGGTCTTGACCACTTCATTTACTGCGGCAATACCATCTCCAGAACTATACCCGGGATTCAGTGCTGCGGTAACCTTAGTTGAGTTAAAGAGGTTGAACCTGGTCACAGATTGTGGGCCATATACACGCTCTAGCGAAATAAACTGCGTGATGGGCGTCATCTCACCACTGCTGGTCCTTACGTAAAGCCCATCAAGGTCTGCAAGGTCTGCCCTGTCCTGCGGCAAAGCCTGGACATACACACGGTACTGTTTCCCAAAACGGGAAAAGTCTGCTGCAAAAACACCCCCTATATATCCTTGCAAAGTGGAGAATATACTGCTAATGGGAACTCCCAGTTCTTTTGCAACGGGAACGTTGATATCCAGTTTGTACTGAGGGTATTTTGTATTAAATGATGATTGAGCATATTGAAATTCAGGGCGCTGCATCAACTTGCCTATAAATTCCTGGTTTGTGGCATCAAGATCAGTAAAACTTCCGCCAGAGCGGTCCAATAGGTTGACCTCCACACCGGATGCCGTACCAAAACCGGGGATACTGGGCGGGGCAAAGAAAATAATGTTTGCCTCTGGGATTTGGGCTGCAATGCCAAATAACTTTCCAGTTATGGCCTGTAACGATAGTGCATCATCACCGCGCTCATCCCAGTCGTCCAGACGTATAAAGCCAAGGCCATAGTTGCTACCTTCACCGTTTATCAAACTGCGGCCTTCAATAAATGACATCCCCTGAACACCATCCAGATCCTTAACCATGGAGTACAGTTTTTCATTGACCTGATGTGTACGGTCAATAGATGCACCCGCGGGGAGTTCAATATTCACAAACAGGATCCCACGGTCTTCATCTGGTACAAAACCTGTCTTAACGCTAGAAGATGACCACCATATACCCCCTATGGCGAGTATAAAGATGATGATGGTCACCCATTTATTGCGGTACAAAAAGTGGACGGAGCGCCCATACCGGTTTATCGTTGCCTTAAAGCCGCGGTTGAACGCGTCAAAAAAGCGCTGCATGAAGTTTTTCTTTTTACTTCCTTCTTTTTCATCATGGCCCTTTAGGAAGAGGGCACAAAGTGCAGGGCTCAGGGTCAGGGCATTTATTGCCGAAATTCCTATCGCAACAATAAGGGTGATACCAAACTGTTCATAGAACACCCCCGTGGGGCCCTGTACAAACGTCACGGGTATAAATACCGCCGCCATCACCAGGGTTATCGAGACAATTGCCCCTGAGATTTCATGCATCGCACTTACCGTTGCCTTCTTTGCATTGCTTGCTCCCTCGTCAATCTTTGCATGTACCGCCTCAACCACCACAATCGCGTCATCTACCACAATACCTATGGCGAGTACCAGTGCAAAAAGGGTGAGCAGGTTTATGGAATACCCAAAGAGGTTGAGAAAGAAGAACGTACCTATAATGGATACCGGTACGGCTATTGCCGGAATCAACGTGGACCTAAAATCCTGCAAGAAGATAAACACCACGATAAACACCAGGATAAAGGCTTCTATAAGGGTATGAACCACCTTGTCAATAGATGCGTTCAAAAAGTTGTTTGTATCATACGGAATGAATATCTCCACTCCCTCGGGCAGGCTTGCCTTGACATCTTCAAGCTCTGCCTTTATCGCATCAATGATTTCCTGTGCGTTTGAACCCTTGGTCTGGAATATACCCATGTTCACCGCAGGATAGCCATTGGTTTTTGACGATCCAGAATAGGATTGGGCACCCAGTTCTATTTCGGCGACATCTTTTAACCTCAAGAATTGACCATTGCCCAGGGCCTTGATCACAATATTACTGTATTGGTCTTCCGTTTTAAAGCGGCCCCCGTATTTTATAACATAAGAGAATGCCTCTCCATCATTTTCACCCAGGGAACCTGCTGCAGCTTCAAGACTTTGCTCGTTAAGTGCTGCCGTAACATCTGTGGGGATCAAATCATAGGCAGCAAGTTTTTGAGGGTCAAGCCAAATGCGCATCGCATAATCTTTAGCCCCAAATACATTGACGTTACCCACACCGTTTACCCGCTGAATTTCAGGGATAACGTTGATCTTTAAATAATTCTGAAGAAAAGTATCGTCATAATCCTTGTTTGTGCTGTAAAAGGACATGAACATCAGGGCACTTGTCTGTTGTTTTTGTGTGGTGACCCCGGTTTGAATCACCGCCTGTGGCAACAGTGAATTGGCACGGGCCACCCTGTTTTGTACGTTGACGGCAGCAATATCCGGGTCAACTTCCTGGTCAAAGTATACCGTGATTGCAGCTGTACCGTTGTTTGTGGCAGTAGAGGTAAGATAGGTCATCCCCTCCACACCATTGATTTGTTCTTCCAGCGGTATGATGACACTCTCAAGTATCGTTTCGGCATTGGCACCTGGATAGGTCGCACTCACTTGTATGGTGGGAGGTGCAATATCCGGATACTGTGTAATGGGTAGGGAAGTAAGTCCCAGGATCCCCAGAATCACCACGATAATCGAGATTACCGTTGAAAGAACCGGGCGTTCTATAAATTTTTGTAACATGGTATATTTGGTTTAATCTGGGATTATCTAAAAACTTTGTTCAAGGGCTTGGCAATGCTGTCAAAGGGCTTTTCCTGTGGCTGTATCTTGGTTTGCCCCCTCAACGTGCTCACGCCCTGGGCAACGATGCGGTCTCCTTTTTCTATACCAGAGGCCACCACGTAGAGATTGTCAACCTCACCTGCAATATTGATTTTTGCCGCCGTTGCGGTATTCCCTTCGTCCAGTTTGTACACATAGATGCTTCCTTGCTGGTCAAAGGTTGATTCCTTGGGCACCACGACCACATCTGTATACGTTTTAGGTATTTGTATCTTACCGCTGTTTCCATTGGTCAATATCCTTGCAGGATTGTCAAAAACCGCCCGGAATGATACTGAACCCGTCTGGGCATTTACCTGGGAGTTGATGGTCTCTATTTTTCCGGTTTGCCCATATTCTTTATCATTGGCAAGTAAAAGGCTGACTTCTGGCATTTTCTTGATTTTTTCCTCAATGGTGGCGCCTTCTGCATCCTGTATAAAATCCAGGTATTCTTTTTCGTTCATGGAGAAGTAGGCATATACCTCACTGATGTCAGAAACTATCGTAAGTGGTTCTTGACTTGAGGGGCTCACCAGGGAGCCGGCACGCAGGTTTATGGCTCCCACATAACCATCCACGGGACTTTTTATGTTTCCATAGTTGATGTTTGCGGCAATACCATTATAGCTGCTTTGGGCCTGTTGCAACTTTGCTTTTGCGGTCTCCAGCTGTACCTCGCTAATTATGTTTTTGGCGACAAGGGGTTTGAGCTTGTCAACTTCAACCTGCGCTGCGTTCACATTTGCTTTCGCGGCAGCGGCATCCTGGTTAAGGGATTGGGTTTCTAGCTTGAACAGCGTTTGGCCCTTGCGCACTTTTTGCCCCTCGTCAACCAGTACATCTGTGATGTAGCCCGAGATTTTTGCATAGACCTCTGCATTGACAATACCTTCAATCTTTGTGGGATATGAGATGTATCCCGTCACGGTCTTGCTGGGGAGGCTTATGACGGGTAGGCTGGGTGCCTGGGCAGCGGCTGCCTGCGGCTGCTCTGCCTTGCTGTCTCCACAAGAGCTGGCCGTCAGCATAACGGCTGCCATAAGGGGAACTATGTAGGTCAAGATTTGATTTTTCATAACTGGTTTTTTAATTGTTTTTTGATTTTTCAGAAAGTTTGTCACGTAAGCGTTTTATGGTTGTGCTGGCCTGGTTTATAAAATTCATGAATTCCATATGGTATTCCAGGTCAAATTGATGTTCTTCTCCGTGGGGGGTACAGGCATTCATGCTTGTCTTGTATTCCATTATGGCTTCATGGAGCTGCTTTTCTTCTTCCCAGTTTCTCAACATCTTGTTCATGTGTATTATGGTGCCATTGGGGTTGATGGTAAAATATTTTTTACGGTCACCACATACGGTATAATACGTGATCATACTGGCTTGTTGCAGGGCGTTTAAGTGTGTTGATACCGTGCTCTTGCTCGCTTTTAGGCTCACCACCAGCTCCTCAAAGGTGCAGCCTTTGTTACCATTGAGTATCAATGATGATATTATGCGTGCGGCAAGTGGGGCTATCTGATCCTTCTGCTCGATATGAACACCTAGACGCTCGATGAGTTCTTCTTTTTTATGAGCAAGCTCGTTATTCATCATTTAAAAATTAAAGGCGCAAAAATATACTTGGTTCGGAAATAACCGAACTAAACGAAATTAAAGTTTTGTTAAATAAAATGGCGTAACTTCACGAAAAGGTTTTCGAATGAACAGAAAGGCAATAATTCTTGGTATTACTGGTCTCGTGGGTGATTTGCTTTCGCAAAAGCTGCTCAAAAACAACCACTATGTTGAGGTCATCAGCATTCATAGGCGCACGGCAAATATCACCAGTGCAAAGTTTTCTGAGCACATCGTGGATGGTATTGAACACCTTAAAAATCCGGTAAAAGCAGATGTTGTTTTTTGCTGTGTGGGCACCACCAATGCAAAAACGCCAGATAAGGAAAAGTACAGAGCAATTGATTATGGAATCCCATTGAAAGCAGCTGAATATTGTAAAAAAAATGGTGTTGGTACACTAATCGTGATTTCGGCGATGGGAGCTGACCCAAAGAGCAAGGTTTTTTATAATCGCCTCAAGGGCGAAATGGAGCGCGATGTGCTCAAAGTGGGTATTAAGAACACCTTTTTTATGCAACCGTCCTTGATTGCGGGCGATAGAAAAGAGAAGCGTACCTTTGAATATATTACAAAGCAGATGATGAAATTCCTCAATTTTTTCCTCATCGGGCCAGCAAAAAAATACCGAAGCATCCATGCAGATACGATTGCAGAGGCCATGATACACGTGGATTTGCATGGGTATGAAAAGGCAAGGATACAATCTGATGAAATTCAAAACATAGCAGATGGAACTCGTTGAAATAGAACGCAAATTTTTAGTAAAGTCAGCGGTTTTTAAGCAAGAAGCATACACTAAAACCGAGATTCAACAAGGGTATCTCAGCAGCAATCCCGGCCGCACCGTGCGCGTGAGGATTAGCGGCGATCAAGCTTTTCTTACCATTAAGGGCGCTTCTGACAAAGAAGGCACCACCCGGTTTGAATGGGAAAAAGCCATTGAGAAAAGCGAGGCCCAGGCCTTGCTCAAACTGTGTGAAAAAGGCGCCATTCATAAAGTGAGATACCTGGTCAAAGCAGGTCAACATGTGTATGAAGTTGACGAGTTTTATGGTGAAAACCAGGGCTTGCTACTCGCTGAAATAGAACTCGCATCTGCTGATGAAGCATTTATAAAACCAGCCTGGCTGGGCGAGGAAGTCACGGGTAACGTAAAATATTACAATTCGCAACTCAGTAAAAATCCTTTTACATTATGGTAAAAGCCGGCCGGCTCAAAATAGAAATTCACCCGTGGTGGGCAGGAAAGGGATTTGGGTTACGGTAAAAAAATCAATTCTCCGAGCTTAGGGCAATCTCTATCTTTTGATGAATTTCATTGCCATTTTGGTCAACTGCCGTGAGCATATGTTCACCAGGTTTTGGCTTGATGGAAAGTTCATGAAAAGTCTCGGTCGCACCGATGAAAGCATCATCCAGGTACCAGAAAATCTTGGTCTCTTTATCCCGGTGCGCAAGCCTAAGCACGACAGCATTTATTTCTTCATCAAAGTTTTTGGGCAATACGATGGCCTCATTTTTCTTGGGAAAAATAAACTCCATGAGTTCTTCATTTTCGCTGGCGCAACCTGGTTTAAAAGGAGGCAGGGCTTCATACTCGGGATGCAGCGGTGCATAATAGTACTCCATGGCAGGGGGCAGGGTAAACCATTGTTTTGCTTTCATTTGAGCCAGTGGATAACATGAGTTGTTCACCCGGTAACTTTCGGTAGCATCCACAAAAACCTGTTGATGATATGGGCAAACGGCGGTTTTTACACCCTCGTTGGGAATCCATTCCATTTTTGTGCCTTCGCAAAATGGACCCGCAAGTTGGCCACTTTTGCCGCACACTTCTGCCTCCACAAGTTCGTCATACGGCATGGTAAACCAGTCAGAACCGGGTAAAATATTCAACACATCAAAAAGTACCGGTGCGGCACTCTCCACACCAGAAAGCCCCGGTCTCCCCTCGCCATCCGCATTACCTGCCCATACGCCAATGGCATATCTGGGGGTCACCCCCACCGCCCAAGCATCTTTAAAACCAAAGCTCGTTCCCGTTTTCCACGCAATGGGTTTTGAATTTTCAAAAAATTTCCAGTTGAGTTCGCCCGCAGGTCGGTTTACCTGGCGCATCGCCTCAAAAGTTTTATAAATCGCCCCGGCGTCATAGATTTTAGATTTGGCGACCGTGCTCCCCAAATCTGCTTTTTCGCTTTCGCTAAAGATACACTGACCATATTCATGGGTGCGGTACTCGCTTGAGGAAGTGTTGAAAAAATTGAGCACGGAGGCCATTCCGGCGTAAGCCTGGGTAATTTCCAGGAGTGAACTTTCTCCCCCTCCCAAAATCATCGAGAGCCCATAATAATCTGCAGGATGCGTCAGGCCGTCAAGGCCTATGGCTTTTAACTTATCATAAAAACGTTCCAGGCCATGGTGCTGTAACATGCGTACCGCGGGGACATTAAGCGACCGGGCCAGCGCCACAGATGCAGGAACGGCACCATTGAATACCTTGTCAAAGTTTTCTGGACTGTAACCATTGACCGTAAGGGGGGTGTCTGCAACAAGCGCGTCTGGCAAAATCTCGCCATCATCAAGCATGGCGGCATATAAAAAGGGTTTTAAAACGCTGCCCGTACTGCGGTAAGATTGAATGATATCCACATAGTTTTGATGCTCGGGCGTGGTGGGGGCGTTGCCGGTATATGCAAGGACCATGCGCGTATCCACATCAATAACAATTACTGCCAGGTTGTTGATTTGGTTTTGGCTCAAGATGCGATGATGATTTGCCACAATGGTATTGACCTGCTGTTGCAGTTGAAAATCAATCGTGCTTTTAAAATATTCCCCCTTGTTTTCCCGTCTTATCTTTTCAGTGAAATGAGGTGTGAGGTCTGGCAGGGGTAAAGGTTTTCCCGGTAGCGCTTCGTCAAGGGCAAGGTCATAGGTTTGTTCATCAATGATTGCATTGGCCCAAAGTTTTTTGAGCAAAAAATCCCGCTTGGCCTTCAGGATTTCCTCATTCTTACCGGGAAAAATAAGTGCTGGCGCATTGGGCAAAACAGCAAGCGCGGCGGCTTGCCCCCAACTCAGTTCTTCTGCGGGAATGCCAAAATACCTCCAGGCAGCCGTTTGTAATCCCACCACATTTCCGCCAAAAGGCGCATGCGAAGCATACAGGCCCAGAATCTCATCTTTTGAGTATCCCGCCTCGAGACGGGTCGCCTGAAAGAGTTCAATGACCTTTTCAAAATAAGTGCGCTTTTGGTTTTTTCGCGATAGCCGTATCACCTGTTGCGTCAACGTACTCGCCCCACGGCGCCTGTTATCGCTTATGTTTTCCAAGGTAGCCTTTGCCATTGAGATTGGGTTAAACCCAGGATGACTATAAAAATACTCATCTTCAAAGTATAGAATACTTTGCTTGAATCGATACGGTACGCTGTCAATTTCTGGAAACCGCCATTGCCCATCATCGGCAATACGGGCGCCCAGCATAATGCCTTCTTTGCTGGTCACCACCGTGGCGGTGGGGTCTTTAAATAGTACCGTGGGCAGGCACAACATCCACACCACAACAACCCCAACACCTAAGAGTGAAAGAATTTTTTGCTTTCGCGAAAGCGAAACTTGCCTGCCCAATATGTTCACCTATTCTATCACTTTGATCCATTGCCCTTTGTTGCGTGCAAAGTAGTTGTCGTCGTACATGGCCCCGGCTTGCGCACCGGGCAGGTAGTATGTCCCCAGGTAAGAAGCGTTGAGCTTTACGGTAAATGTTTGTGATGCTTTTGCCTCAAGGTCAAGGAAAAAATTTACCCTGTCGTCGCGGATATCTATATAATTTGCCTCACCGCTGGTGGTGGTGCCCAGGTTTGTAAAACTGGTGTTCACGATTTCCCATCCGCTGGGGAATATTTGGCTTAAAGCCAAATTATTAATCCGGTTTGCCGTGGTGTTTGTAAGCGTGATCTTTGCCGTGAAACTACTGCCTTGACGCAGGCTGGAGATATCCATGGGCTTGTCAGCCCCATCAATAAATTGTGTGGAAACCGCAAGTGCCCTGCTTGATGCCAGTTCTTCTCCCACGGGGAGCTTTCCTTTTTGGGTCACGGTCACAAACACTTTATTGTCCTGTTTGTTTTTAACGGTAATGGCCCTGGGCGTGTCATCAATCTTCAAGTTGCGCATGGCGATGGCCTGGGGGGTTTCTATATTGACTTCTTGTCCCTTGTGGGTGTATGTGACATGCATTGCCTTGCCGCCATTGACCTCTACCATTTTAGCTAGAGAAAGCAAGGCATAGGCCGTTTCTTGTGTGCTCAGCCATTGATTTGATGATAAGGTCCTGGCCATGGATGCTGCAATGGGCATCATGTCCTCATCTTTGAGAATCACCATGGTTTCTAGTGCCATGGCCTGATTTCTAAAAACAGAACCATAGGTGTACCTGTCATTTTCAGAAGGTTTAAAATCTATGTTTGCTGATGCCGCAAGAGATTGTGCAACATCTTTTTTACCGGCAAGTGCATAAGCTGCCGCCAGGCGCCATTTTGCCTCGTTGCTCAAATTGCTCGATTCGCGTAAGCGGTTCATTGCGGCCAGTTCTGGTTGACCCGCAAGCGCCAGTGTGTACAGGCGATACGCTTGTGTATGGCTTGTGTTATAGGGTCTTGCCGTGTTGCGCCATTGTCTTGCCGTGCTTTTTTGATAGCGTAGCCAGTTGCTCAAGAGGGTCAGTGGCAAGGCATAGCCCTTTTGTTTTGCCTCAAGCATAAAATGACCGGCATATGTTGTTCCCCATTCATCTGGCATACTTTGACCTGGCCAGTAGCTCAAGCCGCCTTCAGGGATTTGAAAGTCGCCAAGCCTTTGAATGGTTGCCTTGACGTTTTTCTCTATTTTTTGCTTTTCCTCAAAGGTTAAATCAAGGATGTCATCAAGATAGATTTGTGGAAATGCGCTGGAGGTGGTCTGCTCCACACAACCGTATGGATATTCCAGTAGGTATTCCATCCTGGATGAAATGTCCATGGAAGGCAGCGTAGAAAACTCGATGGTCGCCTCATTTGTGCCCGCTACGCCAAAGGGTGTATAATTCAACGTGAGTTCACCATTTTCTGCCAGTGTCTGACTGGTTTTCTTGATTGAAACGGGATTTGGGTTCTCTACATCCACTTCTATTTTAGAAGAAGCTGCTTCGCCATTGCCTTTTGCGTTAACGGTGATGGTTTGAAATTCAACTGTCTCCAGGACCTGGTATTCAAAATTCACGATTTGCTCACCGGGACCGTCAAAGGTTACTTGCTGCGTCGTTCTGCCCACGGGTTTCAATCCTTTAGAGGTTGTTACAGATACCTTTGCAGATTTCACCTTGTCCTCCATGGCAAAAACGGTTACGGGCAATGTGACGGTTTCCCCTGGGGACAGCTTTCGCGGAAGCGATGCCAGGACCATCAACGGTGTCCTGACCGGGGTTGTTTCTTCGGTTTTGCCATAAGCCCCTGTTGAATTGTTTCCTGCAATGACCATGGTACGTACAGACCCTATATAATTAGGCATTGAGATCTTGTGGGTCTGGCTTTCGCCGGAAGGCAGGCTGAAAGGACCCAGAAACTTCACGACGGGCCTAAAACGGTCTGCTTTTCTATTTTTTGCACCAGCAGTAACGTCACCGCCACCTATGGCATAGATGTTATCCACCTGACCGCCATAGGCGCCAATGACATAGTCATATATATCATACGTTTTTACGCCCAGGGCTTCACGGGTGTAGAATGCCTCATGGATATCTGGGGTCGCAAAACGGGTAAGGTCCAGCAGGCCTTCATCAACCACGGCCAGCGTATAGGTCATGTGCTTACCGTCTTGCTCAGAAACCGTGACGTTGAAATCCTGCTCTGGTTTGAGGACCTTGGGCATTTTGATTTGTGGATGGAGGACCGTGGCGGGGTTTTCCACTTGCAGTGGAATAATGCCGTACAACCTCATGGGCAGGTCGTTTTTTGTCTGTTCTAGCGGCTGTAGCAAGGAAATGTTGACATAGGCATTGGGCGCCATGATATCTGTGATTTTGATTTTTGCACTGGTTTCTTCCTTGTGCGTATCAATCCATTGCATATCCAGGACCTCGGTGCCGTTCTCAACACTTATGAGTGCCTTGCCCTCACTGCCCGAAGGAAATGTGACGATGGCTTCATCGCCTACTTGGTAGCTTTCTTTGTCAGCGGAGAAAACCAGCATTTTTGCATTTTCTGCGCCGGCATCTCCTGGGTTTTTCCACCAGTTGCGGTAAAAGTATGCCGTTCTGCCCGTGGCATGACCCGATTTTTTGTCAATCACCCGGATGAGGTAGCGCCCGCCATCATCCTCGGGTATGTTAATGTCAAAATTGGATTTGCCATTACTTCCCGTGGTGAGGGTAAATACTTTAAAAGGCGTGTACACCGTGCTGTTCTCATAACGGGAGAGGTTGTCCCGGCTACGGTTCCACCACCAGCGCCACTCAATCCTGAAGATTTTGACCTCGAGCTCGCGATTTGCCGCAGGCCTGCCCTGTGTATCGACCGTGACGACGTCAAAATTTGTTTTTTCATCTGTATAGAAAGAGCCATATCGATGCGTTTCGGGAGATTTGAGACCCACAAAATGGTCATACGGCGCAAGTTTTTTTGTAAAAACGTCCATGCTAAAATCCCCTCCGCCTTCATAGACTTTCGTCAAAAAGACCGCTTCCAGCATTCCTGGGGACTTGCCGTTCAGTTCTAGTTTTTTAGAAAATGGGAGGCTTCCCTGCGCGTTGAGGTCTTTCTCGACAATGGGCAGCGTGATGCTTGAAAATGACCGTACGGGGTCTGTAAAATCATAGTCTTTAAAATCGTCAAAGGCATCCATAGAGTTTTGAAGCGTGGCTTCCATTTCAACTTTTAGGTTGCGGGCTGGCGCACCGTGTAACCACGTGCTATTAATGGTGCCGGCAACTGGTTTTGTGGCATCTAGGATTTTGTCCTTAAAATCAAGGTTTATTTTTAAGCGGTTGGGTTTTACCGTGGCAACCTTTAATGTTTTGGTAAACTGGGCACCGCCCAGGCTTACCGTTGCGCGCCAGTTGCCTGTGGGGTCAGAATCGTTAGTGGCGATGGGAAAATGGAAGAAATTGTTTGTGGCATCTGCTAGGTTTGCAACTTTGCGTTCTACCAGTTTGCCGCGGGCATCATTGACCTCCAGTTTTAAGGGGTGGTCCGCTGGCAACGGGTTGGTCTCGTCATTGAGCGCAAAGGTGAGGTGGATGGTATCGCCCGGGCGGTGCACGCCACGCTCTGTGTACAAAAACCCTTTAAGGCCACGCTGCAGTTCTTTACCCGAAACGTCAAACTTGCTCAACGAGAGGGCATTGCCATCCCCTAGTTTCGCGTAAGCGTAATCATTTCTTTTTTGTGCTACGGCAAAAGCCACTTTCTTATTGCTGTCATACAGGCCTATGCCGTTTGCATCTGTGGTGGTTGTCTGTATGAGCTGTTGCTGGTAATTGTACAGGCGTATTTTTGTGAAGGGTTCTGGCTGTGCGGTGATGAGGTTTGTGGTGGCAAAATGATAGCTCCTGTTGTCTCCTTCTTTTACAATCAGTCCCAGGTCAGAGCCCATGACGTTAGTTGTTGCAATCCTGTCTTCATTATAATAGGCCGGGTGACAGGGGTTGTCGCGCTGGTTCCAGTTATAGTTGTAATTACGCCACTGGTAGATTTCATTGTCCCAGTATTGTTCTTCTAGGGCATCTTCCTCAATTGCGGTGAGGCTTGTCTCATCATATTGTTCTTCTTCATCGTCCGCAACGGTACCATCGCACATATAAGTGCTGTATTCTTTTTTAAAGCTTAGTTCTACACGATATATTGCGCCGGGCTGTACCTTGAATATTTCTGAGAGGTCAAGCGCATGTGCTCGCCAGGCACTATTGTCAACCACGCCATCATCTTTGAGGGGGATGGTCTTTTTTGCAATGCGGCGTCCCACTTCTCGTATATAATAGTCGCTTGATGTATTGAGGTTGTTGTCCTGTAAAAACTGCAGCACATTATCAGCATATACCTGTATCACGCGCACATCTACCGTGCTGAGGTTCACGGTCTCAAAATATAAGGGAGTGTCCTTAGCATCTGGCAGGATGACGCCCTGCGATATCAACCGTATTTGTGGCTTGAGCTGGTCAAAGGAGAGTTGCTCAGAGAATGTTTTTTTAAGTCCGTAGCCAAATGTATTCTTCAACCCCTCAAAAACACTTACGGTTTTATTGCCCGTAATGCGTGTGGATGGGTAGACGCGCAGGACGTTGCCATCTGGTTCAAAGCGCAGGTCAGTTTGCCCATCTATGGTGACAAGGCCGTTAAAGTCCTGGTCTTCCTTGACGGGGTCTGAGAAGTTTATGGTAAGTACAGATTGTGGTTCCATACGGGTCTTGACATCAACAATGGTAAAAGTGTTCCTTCCGGGGATTTGTATTTCACGCTCACCCTCGTTTTCTGAATCTATGGAACTGCCATCCCATTGTACGGTGATTTTTGAGTCATCTACCTTGCGGGCAATGCTGTCTATTTTAAAGGTGAAGAATTTTGCGTTTTCATCTACCTGAGGCCAGTTGATGTTCAGGGGTTTGTCCTCTTGCGATGCGTTGAGGAGTTCTTTGGCTGTAGCCAAATCAATATAATCTGCACTTTCCAGACTACCATCAAGATATTGCCACTCCTTGCCGTAAGATTGCAGGTTGCCCAGGGTCACCTTGAAGTTTGGGGCGATGGTCTTGAACCCAAAGGTGTACGTCCTAAAATCCTTTTCAAGGCCCTCATAGAGCCGGTGAAGCATGAGCGTTATGGTATACTCGGTGTCTGGTTTAAGGTTCTTCTCAGGTTGAAAGACCAGTGTCCTGCCATTTTCGATTATCAGTTTCCCCGGGGTTTTGGGGCTTATTTTAAGATAATCTGCCGGGAGCTCCTGGTCCAGTTCAAATTTCTCTATGTTTTTTGCCAACCCTATCCTTATGGGCGTGGTGATGGACTGTGTACCATAGGTAGTATAGGAGATATAATCCCTGAACTTGAATATATTGTCTGTCTGTTTCTTTTTAGAACATGAGGATACAGCTAGCGCAAAGACCAGGAAGGAGATTAAAATTTTCTTCATCTTAATAAAAACTGAGTGGGAGGGGATTAAAGCTTAAAACGCGAATTAAATTACAAATCTTGGAGGAATAAACGAGCTTTAAATTTGACCAAATTCGTATTCCCTTTCCACCAGGCAAATGCGTACCTTATAATACCTGTACCATTGTTCCTTGCCCAGCTGTTGCGCCATGGCATGTTCAGT
>CEQG01038429.1_pt1 | contig 22461 bp, 23 predicted proteins | sample 350301 | NCBI WGS metagenome assembly CEQG01 (sample SAMEA2621242, study PRJEB7988) | marine metagenome | isolation source: saline water (ENVO:00002010), including | reverse complement strand
GCGGAACTAGGTGCTGTCCAAAATCGTTTTCAGTCTACAATCAGTAATCAGTCTAACATTGCTGAGAACTTATCCGCAGCGCAATCGCGAATCAAAGATGCAGACTTTGCCGCTGAGACAGCAAAGTTAACTCAAAGCCAGATATTGCAGCAGGCGTCGCAGGCAATTTTGGCTCAGGCCAATCAGAGACCGCAGGCAGCACTAAGCTTATTAGGCTAATATTAGTGCCTAAAAAACATAAACGCTCGCAAGGGGCGTTTATGTTTTCTCGAAAATACAAGTGAGGTGGGATATGTCTGTTAACAACTCTTTGGAACTTAATAGTTCTTCCGTCTATCTAACTGACAGGGAAGTTACAAAGCGAACTTCCCTAGATGCCCTTGGCTCGAAACTTGCTGAAAAAGAAAATGTAGCTGCAGTTGATAGCAATGAGAGCGCAGGTAATGTGGTACCTTCTGAAAATATCATAAAAAAAGATTTTGACAATTCTCCGAAAAATGATGGCTCGGAAAATCAACGGCAGGAAAGTGCTCTCGCGCAGAGTACGATTGACGACAAATTGAAGATAGTTAATGAACAGCTTTCATTTAAATCTACAAGTTTAGTTTTTGAGTTTGATGATGCTAACGACCCCCCTATCGTCAAAGTAATTGACAAAGAGAGTGGGGATGTAATAAGAGAAATTCCACCAAAGGACTTACGGGAAATCGCTAAAGCTTTAACGGAAATAGCAGATAACATAAATGAAAACGATTTGAAGAAACCAAACAAACTGTCATCTGGGATATTTATTGATGAGAGGTTCTAAATCTTATTGAAATTGAGGAGTTTTCTTTATGGCAACTATAACAAATGCTGGCGTTGGGTCGGGCTTGGACCTAGAAGCGATTATTTCTGCAACTCTACAAGCTTCCAACCAGCCAAAACTTCAAAAGTTTGCTTCTCGAGAATCTGAGTTAGAAGTTCAGCTAACAGGTATTGGTGGAATTAAGTCAGTTATGAGCAAGCTTCAGGATGTTTTTGAAGAGCTTGCTTCCCCAGAAGAGTTCAACCAAAGAGTAGCTAGCGTTCGCCAACCTAGTAATTCATCAGAATTAGGTGATCTTGTCTCGGTTAGTTCAGATAAAACTGCTACCACAGGGGCATTTGAAATCAATGTATTGCAACTAGCCAAGGGCAGCCGCGCACAAACAGACGCAACAAACCCAGCAAACGCATTTAATTCGGCTGATGAAGTTGTCACAACTTCCGCTGGAATTTTAACATTTACAGCGGGTGAAAATTCATTTGATATCGACATAGAAGCTGGTTCCACATTGGAAGATATTCGCCAAGCTATTAATAGTGACTCATCATCCGGTATCTCTGCCAATATTATCAACACAGGAACTCAGACTTTACTGGTTATAGAATCTGCGGAAGCCGGGAGTGGTAACGATTTAGTTATCACAAACAACAACGCAGAACTAGACAGACTGTCTACTGTTGCAAACGGTGGTGGAGCTGGAGGGTTGGAAATTGGTGCTGAAGACCAAGCCCAAGATGCGATTATTGAAGTTGACGGAATCCAAATTAGTAACGCAAGTAACGTTTTTAGTAATGCTGTACAAGGTTTGACCATAACAGCAGAAAGACAAAGCGAAACGAACGAAACTGCAAAAGTTGATGTTGCTTTTGATAGGGAAGGGGTCACTGAAAAGATTGATGAATTTATTTCTGCATTCAATAACACAATCGATATGATTGGACAACAGTCTTCTGCAGTAAGTTCTCCTCTGTTCGGAGATGCTACCGTGCGCGCTATAAAAGATCAGCTAACTAACGCGCTAACTACAACGGTTAGCAACGCAGGAGACTTTGAGACCATTTTTGACATAGGTTTATCCTTGAATGAAAACGGTAAGTTAGAAAAGGAAAACGTTGTCAGAAGTTTAAATGAAGCGTTAGATACTAATTTTTCAGATATTGGAAAGCTGTTTACTAACCCTGGAGGCATAGCCGAAACTTTTGGAACTATTTTAGACAACTATGTTGATTCTTCAGGTGTTTTAAAACAGCGTCAAGATATCTTAAATCTTCAGAAAGGTGACTTAGAAGATGATCGGCTGAATCACCAATTCCGAATGGAGCAACTTGAGTCCAGCTTGAGAAAAAAATATGCATCACTAGATACATTGATAGCCTCGATGAGAAGTTCGGGCGATTACTTGATGGGGCAATTGAGTTCGTTACCCGGCTTTACTCGAGAGTAGAGAGCACCTTGGTTTTGTATAAAGTGAGATTAATATGAACGGTAAAATTAAGCATTATCAACGTGAGGCGTTGAAAACACGTCTCGCAAGCGCAGATCCTTTTGAAGTTACACAAATGTTAATGGAAGGGGCGCTGGAGTCGATGAAAATAGCGAAAATAAATATACAGAATAACGATTTAGAGAATAAGAGCAAATTTATAGCAAAGGCAACCTCAATTATTGACTCTCTTAGACTTTCTTTGAACCATAATGTTGGTGGCGAACTTTCATCTAATCTAGAATCCCTGTATGTTTACATGTCAGATTCATTACTCGAATCTAGTATTAACAACGATATAGCAAAAATTGAAGAAGTGGTTGATTTGCTTTCTGACATCAAAGCCGCCTGGGATAAAATACCTGAACGTGACCGTCAATCAGCCTTCAATCAAATGCAGAATAAGACAGCTGTAGGTGGATAAGAATGCTTATGATCGCATCTATTTATCATCGCAAACGCTGATTGCATGCATTGATGATGAAAAGTATGACGAAGCAAATGACGAAATAAAGCTTATTGAACTCAATATTCAAAGTTTAGATAAGGACACTCTTCTTTCACTAGACAAGAGTCAAATAGATTTTTTGAGGAAATTAGCTGAGTGGTTATGTGATGTCGATGGTAAGATGGAAAAGCGTAAAGAAAAATTGATTGACATGATCGCTCCATTAAACAATGCAAGTGCGGTCAACAAAAGAAAGCAATATTAGAGATAATCCGAATGGACGATATACAATTAACGCTGAAAAATTTGGAGGCCAAAATAGAATCGGCGTTACGAAATCAAAAACTCCAGCTGGCCTTTGAAAAAGAATCAGAGACAAGATTTAAAAGGAATTTAGTGGCGTTTGAAAAGTATTTTCCTGCACTATGCAAAGAGATAAAGAATTTCGAGCCACGGGAAGATTTTAGAGTTTTTGCTGCTGAGTCCGGAGCCGGTAATTTTATTCCACAAGATAGCCCTGTGCCGCTTTATGGGAGCGACCCTATCGCACAATGCGATGAGCAAGTTGAACGTTATACTCAATCTGCCATTTTTGGTCGTTCGGAATTATATAAGGAAGTTCCAAAGGGGACCGGTATTGACGACAGGCTTCATGTCCGTTACATGGTTGAGCTTGCACAAACATTCGTGAATGCGGATTTAGGTGACGAAGATAAACTATCCTCACTCCCAAATCACTACCCTACATGTGTGATGTTTGGTCTTGGTTTAGGCTACCCACTTAAAACTATCATGCAACGGTTTTCGTTTGATTATGTATTTGTTTGTGAACCCGATTTTGAAGTCTTTTACGCTAGTCTTTTTTGCATCGATTGGGAGGAAATATTCCAAGAATCTGAAGCGGAAAGTGGCTGCTTATTTCTAAAAATTGGCATTAGTTATGATACGTTTTTTGATGAGCTAAATAGCGCAGTTAATAGCGTTGGTAATTCTTCATTGATAAGCAGTTTTTGCTATCAGCATACTCCCGGAAGCGAGATAAACTCCTTGATAAAGCGGTTTTTTGATAACTTTGCTCTTCTTCAATCTGGATATGGTTTTTATAACGATGCTATAACAGGTTTAGCGCACGCTTTAGAAAATTTTAACGAGCATAAGTGTCCAGTTTTTTTACCAAATAGAAATTCCGACGAGAAGCTTAGAACCCTAACAGCTTATGTAGTTGCTAACGGACCCTCTCTAGATGAAGCAATCGAAGTTATTCGAGACAATCAGCACCAAGTTGTTATCTTTGCAGCTGGCACTGCCTTAAATACACTTCTAAAATTAGGAATCACACCTGATTTTCATGTGCTTGTGGAAAGACCGAAAACAACTTACGATTACATATCGCAAACCGTAAACCCAGACATTCTAAAAAAGATAAACTTGCTCAGCGTAGATGTCATATATCCGGAAGTTCCTCTTCTATATAAATGGGCCGGGCTTGCGTTAAAAGGGCCAGAGGCGTCTTCTCTTCTTTACCAGTATGATTATTTCACGAAATATACGAAAACCCTTTCAGCACTTCCCTATCCTGCCCCATTGGTTGCGAACACGGCGCTTTCCTTTGCGGCTTCTCTCGATTTCGGTGAGGTCTATATGTTCGGTGTTGATAATGGATACCCAACGAGCGGTAAAACCCATTCGGAACATAGCATATACAATGAGAGAGATCGGCACGCGGCTTTTAACGTTGATACCAAGGGCGCTGTTTACGAGTTGGATGGTAATTTTGAGGGGACGGTAAAAGCAACTTCGTTAATGGTACAGGCACACCAACATATGGAGTCACTTATTAAAGTCACACCTGATACACAATTTTATAATGTGGGAAGTGGTGCAAAAATAAAGGGAGCAATACCGCTTAGAAGCGAAGACGTTTTGCCTTCCCCAAAAGTTTCAGAAAAAGATGAGATTGTAGAAAAAATTAAATCTAAATTTTTTCACAGATTTGAAATTTCTGAGCCATCAAAGTCGGTTGGTCTAGATGAGTTTGAATCTCTATGTGATTACTTAATCGAAATATGTAACAGACCTTACAGTACGAGAAAAGAGGCCTCTGATCTGCTTAAGGCTCAAGCACGTGTTGTCTTTGCATACAAAGGGCGGAAGTTTGGGCATCTATACCATGTTATAAAGGGAAGCATGATGTATTTTCATTGCCCCCTTATTAGTCTGTTGTATTTGTATAATGATGAAGAAAAAACTCTCGATACCTTTGCAAAAGCACTGGATGTGTGGACTCAGTATCTACGCGCAATGAAAGCTGATTTTAGAGTGTCTTGGAGAAAGCGCTGTAAACATTCCCTTGAGAAAGAGGTAATGCTTAAGAAGTTGTAATTGGCAGCAATTACTTGTATCTGGCACTCACCCTTATCATAACACCGAGCACGAATTAATTTACACCAAGCTCTTTCATTTTTGATTTTTCTTAGGGTTTATGGTTAAAGTTCGTTTAAAAAATAATCTGTATTCCTATATGCATGAGTTAAGGTGTTATCTCTTCAAAGTCGGTTTAAGCCGTTGAAGAGTGTTATTAGTTAGGCCAATATCCAATTCCAAAGTGACGATTCTGTAAGAAAAATTCTGCATCTAGCAATAACAACACCAGTAGGAAAAGGTTAAAGCCGATTCAAAACTGATGTCAGGCGATGAGTTGCTTTATTATCTTGTTTGAGAAACACCTCGGAAAGCATATTAACTAATTGCAGTCATACAGAATTTGTTACAGGCTCTCGTTCGCAAACTCTCTGATTGTATGGTAGTTATTTTTGTCGCTTCTCGAAGCTGTATTAACTCTTGATTTTTATACGAAATAGCTGATTTTCGATACTTTTCATTTGACCTCAATATCGTACTTTTTAAGAATATTTTTCCCCTCGCCATAAGAGCTAAAGTCTACTATATCCTCCATTTCTAACATAATATCGAAAGAATCTTCTAATTCAGCGACAAGTCCCATATGACCTACAGAGTCCCACTCGGAAATCGATTGATAGCCAAAGTCATCTGAAAGTTGTGATTCTGTGATGTTAAAAGCTGTAATGAAGGCTTGATTATATTTTTCTAAATTACTCATCTTGTTTTCCATTTTGGTTGAAAGCAACTTCTTCCATTGCCGAAGATTATTTATTGACTATCAATAATATTTGTTAAATGATAATGTGCTAAAATTTTAAGAGAAGCGTCGCATGACAGATTATAAGGCACTCATAGTTGAAAAGCATCACCCAAGAGTGTTTAAAACCCAAATAAAAAGTCTGTCGTTCGCAAATCTACCTAATTCTGAAGTACTCATAAAAGTATTCTATTCTTCTTTGAACTATAAGGATATTTTATCTTGCGAAGGAAACCCAGCAGTGACTCGCCGTTTTCCCCATACCCCGGGTCTTGATGCAAGTGGAGTAGTGGAAGAGTCAAAATCCAACCTGTTTAAAAGAGGTGATAGAGTAGCTGTATTTTGTACGCCTATGGGGATGAATCACGCGGGTGGCCTATCGGAATATATAAGCGTCCCTGCTGAATGGCTTATTAGTTTGCCAGAGGACATGGGCCTTGAAGAAGTCATGATATATGGAACTGCTGGTTATACTGCAGCACTTGCTGTTTCAGCGATTGAAAAGCATGGTATCGACAAATCTGTTAGTAAGGTGCTTGTAACCGGAGCAAGTGGCGGTCTTGGTAGCATTGCAGTATTACTTTTACAACACCTTGGTTATGATATAGAAGTAAATGTAACTCGGGAGGGAAGTAAGAGTTTTTTAAAAAGATTGGGAGTTTCCGCTGTTACCAATCTTAATGGTTCTAATGTCAAGACCTTTCATAATTTGTTGCCATCTAGGTGGCAGGCAGTTATTGACGTAGCTGGTGGAGACGTCCTTTCTTATATATTAAAGCAGGTATCTGATAATGGTATTCTTGTGAGTACTGGGCTTGTAGCGGGAACGCGTTTTGAGACAAATGTATTGCCTTTTATTCTTCGCGGTATCAGTTTAAAAGGAATAAATGCAGAAGGGACCGACAAAGAAGTTAGGAAAGATATAATGATAAAACTCTCTTCAGTTTGGCGGCCCCCATCGCTAGATAAAGTGTACAAAAAGGTAAAACTAAAAGAAATTGTCCATGCCATTGAAGGTTTCAAAGAAGGGGATGTATACGGCAGGGTGGTAGTAGACATGGAGGCTTCTTGATGAAAAAAACTTTAGACCAAATTTCTTTAGTTCTAGATATAACATCTCCCTTTTTAATGATTGACAATTACGAGCTGATTGAAAGAAAAAAGTCGGCAATCGCGACAAAGTCAATTTCAGAGTCTGACTGGTTTTTTGGATGCCATTTACCAAAGTCTGGAATAATGCCAGGTACTTTACTGACCGAGGGTATGCTACAAACCTTGGCACTTCTGATTTATGACTCTTTTGATCATGGAGAGCATCGTACTTTTGTCAACGATATAAACGTCAAATTGACAAAATCCGTCACAGCGAGTGATTTCTCTTCGTTGCGCTATGAAGCATTAATACTCTCAATGCGCAGGGGGATATGCAAAGGAGAAGTAACGGGCTCTTCTGATGGAACAGTTATTTGTTCAGGTGTTTTTAGCTATGTGTCACCACATTTGATGACCTTACCCCAAAAAAATCAAGCAATTTAAAGATAGGTTTAGAAACTGTTAAGTACGAAAACGCCGGAAGTATTCGTAGTTTTTTAACTGGCAAGAGATTTTAATTCTTTGGTATAGAGCTTATCTGCAATCTTACCCGTTATTACCTCATGTTCCTTTTTCATAGGCCCATAATAGTCAACGTATTCATTATTCTCACCTTTTAAATCATGTTTCATCATATTGTGAGCACAAAGTAAATTGATACTGTATGTGAGCAGCGGTCTTTTTAACATTGTAAGGAGTTGGGTTTCGACAAGTAACGCCTCTCTAAAAGTTCTATCTCCTGTTTGAGTTAGTGAAGAAAAGTTACAAGTGTCTAGTTTACGAACATAGAATTGAGCATCGATATGCTGTTCCACGCCATTTTCTAAAATCAGTGTGCCTGAAAATGTTTTTATGTAGCGATAGTCTACACCTGCGCAGTGCTCTGCGTGGTGAATACTTGTGAGTGATTTTACATAATGATGCCCAACACAGGTTAACTGAGTGTTGTTATTGATTATCCATTCAAAAATGGAGTCAGGTCCTGTACTGTTAGGGATATAGCTTTTTGTGAGAAAAGGGTAGGCATTTCCAAAAACCAAAAAAGAGTAAAAGGGTTGTATCACTCTATGTTGTGGATATTTAGATAATATTATTGCACCCAAAGCACCAGTCTCTACTGGACTTTTGCTCGGCGAGAAAGTACCACTATGAGGAAAGCCAAAGTAAAATGTTGAAATAAGTAAAGACTCGTGAGGTTCGAGCTTCTCTATAAGCGAATCAACAATGTATATTGCTGCGTTGTGTGCTTCGGTATGCTTAAGCCCTGTTGCAGCTATAAGCATACGAAAATCTATAGACAACCAGTATACATTGCTTGAGCTTTGCTGAAACCCCAGATATATCGAGGATACGACGTTATTGAGTGCTCGAGCTACAGAGTTCTGATTTTGTTTAGATTGCATTTCTGGTCCAATTATTTCCTAATAAAAGAAAAAACTCTTTGTGCGATCGACTTCGCATCTAACCCTTGTTCGCTAAGCATGTAACTATATTCACCTGTTTCTATGTACTCGTCAGGTAGCCCAATAGACAAATGACGAATGCAGATATCAAGAGGTGATAAATATTCAGCAATAGCACCGCCAAGACCTCCGACTGTAGAGTGCTCTTCAATAGATACGATAGGCATGTTAGTAGCGATAATCTCTTCTAGTCTGGCTTCATCTAGTGGTTTGATGGTATGCATATTAATAACGGATGCTGATATTTTTTCTGCCCTTAGAATTTCGGCAGCTTGTAAAGATTTGTGCACCATTGAACCGCAGGCGATAAGGGTTACATCCGTCCCCTTTTGAAGTAGGTTTGATTTACCTATCTCAAATTCATAGTTTTCTGAATATACGACTGGGCAGTTTGCAGTCCCAGTAAGGCGTATATACATGGGACCTTCGAAAGAAGCTGCGGCTTCGACTAGCTTTACGACCTCTGCACAGTCTGCGGGTGATACAACCGTTAAATTGGGTATTGCACGCATCACCGCCACGTCTTCGATTCCAAAATGAGAGTTGCCCAAAAAGCCCATACTTATCCCACTACCGATAGCGACTGCTTTAATATTTAGTTTCATGTAACCCATATTCATTCGAATTTGTTCGCTTGCTCGCATAGCGATGAAAGGTGAAAAAGAAGACGCGAAAACATTGTATCCCTCTTTTGCAAGACCTGCTGCTACACCAATCATGTTTTGTTCCGCGATTCCCGCATTGAGGAACTTGTCGGGGTACGCTGTTCGAAAGCGCTCTAATCCTGATGAGCTTGCCAGATCAGCGGACATTACCATTAGATCATCATGGTTTTCTGCTAGCGAAAGAAGCGCTTGACCATAAACACCTCTTGGCCCGAGTCTTGCCCACTGACGAGCACTCTTACGTGTTATTTCCATGGTCTTTCCTATCATAGTTTGAATCGTCAAGAGAAACGACAGCAGCTTCATAGCTAGTTTTTGTCAGCCGGTTATGATGCCACTCATTATTGCCTTCCATAAAAGATACTCCTTTTCCTTTAACTGTATGAGCAATAATAGCTTTAGGTTGTTCTAAAGGTGCAGCTTCAAATGCTTGAACAATTTCATTCATATCATGACCGTTAATTTCAATAACATGCCAACCAAAAGCCCGAAATCGTTCGGCCATATTTTTGATGTGTAGCACATCTTTTCCAAAGCCGTCATTTTGCTGCTTATTGTAATCCACAATGGCGGTTAAATTGTCTAATTTCAGATGGGATGCCAGCATAATAGCCTCCCATACGGAACCTTCATTAGTTTCACCATCACCGAGCAATGTATAAGTTTTAAAAGATTTTTCTTGTTTTTTGGCTGCCAAAGCTATTCCTACCGCCATCGATATACCGTGACCAAGACTACCGTTAGAGGACTCAATCCCTAAATCAAGGTTCATGACGGGGTGAGCGATTAGATCGCTACCATTTTGTTGAAACGTATCAAAAACTTCTCGAGAAATAATGCCTGCGCGCAGAAGAGCAGGATAAAAGCCCAGCACGCCGTGCCCTTTGCTCAAAATAAAGCGATCTCGTTCTGACCACCTAGGGTTATCCACATCGAATTTAAGTATCTTTCCATAAAGTACGGCCATTACATCTGTCATTGATAGTGCCCCACCAATGTGTGTCGATGTTCCACTTCGATAGCTTATGTCTAGTATGTTTTGCCTTATATTATGTGCAAAGTCGTTTAGTTCTGGGTAGCTCATATAATCCTCTTTAGAAAAGGCCGCCATCAACATTAAGTACCTGACCCGTCATGTGCGACGCTAAATCACTACAAAGAAATAAAGCTGTATTCGCAACATCTTGAGGTGCCGCAGCCTTTTTTAACAGGCTATTTGAAATTAAGTCTAGCCTTGCTTGTTCGTCCATTTTATCTGCCATATCTGTACTTGTGAGTCCAGGCGCTATAGCATTTACTCTAATACCGCTTTCCGCAAGCTCGACTGCTAAACTCAGGCTGGCCCGCTCCAGTGCCGATTTTACACTACCATATGCCAGAGTTCCGCGATCAATTTGGTGCGTAGCACTAGAAAGAATATTGATTACACACCCTTTTTTTTGTCTTTGCATTAGTCGGGAGACTTGTTGAGTAAGTAATAATTGATTAAAAAAATTAACTTCAAAAAGCTGTCTCACATCACGAATTGAAGTCATTTGAAACAGCCCTCCAATCGCTATTCCTGCATTATTTATCAATATGTCAACTGTTTTTGTGTGCTTCCTAATTTCTCTTACAGCCGATTTGACACTGTCTTCATGATTAAAATCCATTTGAACAAAGTGGAGGTTACTCCGCGGCACCAACGAAGTTTTGGCAGAATTAACATCTCTTACCGTGGCTATTACGTCGCAACCATGAGCCAACAGGGTTTCGCAAATGGCTTTTCCTATTCCTCTGTTTGCGCCAGTTACAATCGCTATTTTATGTCTAACAAGTTGGCCTTCAATATAAGGGATCATAAGACATTCCTGTAAATAGGGCCCCTCTCAAATACTTTCTGAAGCATAAGCCAATCGTCAGACTCTATTTGATTACCATAAGGAAAAGGGGGTACGGCGCCTGAATTAATTTTAGTTAATACGATTGGGTGAGTGTAATAGGCTGTAAGGCATTGTTGAACTATATTGTTGACTAAGCGAGCATCAGCTCTCTTCGCCTTTTCGATACAAAGTAAATATTCTTTTTCATTAAGTGAAGACAAAGAATTTGCGAACCTTTCTTGAGCAATACCGTTCAGTATGAATAAAAATACGTCTATTTGATTTGGTGTTAAAACGTGCATTACATTCTTATCTACACCAATCTCTACTGCTGAAGGCATGCCTAGAGTAGAGTCGGAGGGTAAAATAACATTTAGAAATTGCGATAAACTCATTGTGCAACCCATTTAATTAAATTCGAACTGATGTAATCGCAAAACTTTAGAGTTAATGCTTGGGCGGTAGCAACAGGATTAACCGCTCCACACGTTATGAAAACACTGCTGTCTACTATGAAAAGATTATCAATCTCGTGAGCTTGTCCATGTTCATTGACTACAGAATTTGTTTTTTTTGAGCCCATTTTTGCAGTTCCCATTAGATGCCACCCTGCATGTTTAACAGGATAGTGAGCCGCTGTTATTTTCGCACCGGCTTCAGCAAACAACCTCTTACTTTGTACTATGCCATGTTCAAGCATTTTTTTTGTGTTCTCGTGCAATGAATAATACACCTTAATACCGGGCATGCCGAAACTATCGGTTTTTGAATAATCAAGCTCTATCCGGTTTTCAGGGTCAGCTAAATCTTCAGAGATCACTGCAATACTCATATTGTGGTTAAAATAATTAGAAAAAGCCTGATGGTGCTTACCTCCCAGCGGCACACTACGTGTTATGTATCCAGAGTAAGCGCTATCTACCGGCGAAGATCCTCTCAATACTTGTAATGTATAGCCACGTTCAAAACCTCTATCTTTTTGTGTTTCATAAAATTGTTGAGAGTAAATGCTGCAGCCTTGCGGTCCGATACTTGTATTCAACGATTCATCGAACAAACCCTCGACATAAGCTAGTGGGTGAAGCATTAAGTTACGACCAACAAGGCCGTAGTTGTTTAATAGTCCATTCGGAAAGAAAGCAGATTTACTGTTTAACAGTAACCTCGGTGTACCTATCCCGCTACATGCGAGGACGACAATTGAAGCAGCTAAAAAGTTCACATTACCGTGTTTGTCATAATATCTAACACCCGTCACTTTTTTTTCTTTGTTGACAGAGATATCGAAGACACGGCACTCGGTCATGACTTGAACTCCTTGTAAACTTGCTTGTGGCCAGTATGTAACGTCAACACTACCTTTAGCGCCTTGACTACACCCGGTATTGCAAGGCCCCAGATTAATGCACGATGGTCTATTCAGATGTTTTTTTGTATTGATTGCACTGTATGACGGCCACCAATGCCAACCTAGGCTGTTGAACGCTTGAGCTAGCTTTTTTGCACCTTGTCCCATGGCGACTGGTGGCAGCAAGCTGTCATAGTCTGGATAAGCAGTATCGCCAACTAAGCCTGCAATGCCCATCATATATTCGTTTTGATTAAAGTATGGAATGAGGTCTTTGTAGCCAAAAGGCCAGTCTTCTCCGACATTGTCCAATGTTTTGGTAGCGAAGTCTGAAGGATGGAATCGTGGAAAATGCCCTGAATATAATAGGGTGCTCCCCCCAAAACCATTAAAATTAGCAAGGGAAATAGCAGAGTTGCTATTATCTATAGGATAGTCGGCCTTACTAGCTCTAATATTTGGATCAAAACTCGCAGTATTTTGCTTATAAAACTCCCAATTAGCTTTAGTCGTTGGATATTCACTAGGGCTTATTTTACGACCTTGCTCAATACACGCTATAGATAGGTTTTTATTTTGACTGAGACGCCAAGCTGCTGCCGCACCGCTTGCACCAGAACCAACAATGATAATGTCTACTTTTGCGGTCATAACTTAGGTTTCTTTTTGGGGGAGATATTGCTCAAATATTTCTGGAATAGTAATCATCATATCAGCCTCACAGGCTACTTCACCATTTACCTTTGCAACTCCTTTACCTTTACAAATACCTCTTTTCCAAGAAAGCACTTCGGTTTCAATTTCTAATTTTTCACCGGGCTTTACTTCCCTTCTATAGCGAACAGTGTGTTGTAGGGCATGAGTCACTCTCCCTTTTAGTTCTGGCAGGGTAGTAATGGCAATCGTTAGCATTTGCGCTAAAGCTTCTAATTGAAGAGCACCAGGCATATTTGGACCATCAGGGAAGTGTACTGGAAAATACCACTCATTCATCGTTAGGTTCTTATGGCCTTTGGCCGACTTTCCAGGAATGACTTCGTCAACATGATCTATCATGAGGAATGGGTAGCGGTTAGGTTGGAACTCCTGTAATTCAATACAGTTTAAACTAAATTTTTCCATTTTTTACAATGCCTTATTCAAAGCTCTTAATCAATAGTTACAATTCGAGACAATGTCATTATTATATCGTATCCATCCCATAAATTTTGCATACTAAGCGCGCGACCCAAAGGAACAATGCGATCGATCCCCGTACAACCTTCGCTATATATAAACTCAGCTATAGCACTTTTTTGTATGCCCAAGTAGCCCAATGTTTGCACTTTCTCGTTGATTAGCGGGGCTAACTGTGAAATTGATGAAATTCTAGTTTCATAGATTAACCCATTCATACCGCGAAAGTTTTGTTGGAACAAACAGATAGAATTTACTTCAATTCTAGTGAGCTCCGGCGAGACGATGTTAACGTTGGTTACTGCTTCATGTTCAATAGTCGCATTACAAACATCAACAAATTTATTTATTACTTGAATATTTTTAATAGCGTATCTATTTGCAGCAATCTTGGCAATGCGTTGCCAGAGTCGATTTTTTGCTTTTGCAACAGTTAATTCATCCCCGAGCCAAACGCAAAGTTGGGGTGATGAGCAGCCAGCTTGGTCTAACTGATATATATCATTATAAAAGTCGTGACAGTGAGTATTAATTTGCTTTTCAGAACAAGCCATGACGTAAGTCGCGTCAAGTAAGCTTAAAGAGTAGCGATCTGCAAAAGCTATTTCTCTAGAACGAGGCGGTGTAGGATACCGCCGCATCTTGTTTATGGTATTGTCCCCTCCCCAAATTACCCTACCCGCAGCCCGATTTAGCCAAAATGCAGTTACATCATCATTATGTGCGTAACGAATAAGGAGAACTCGTTGAACCACTCGACTGTATTCCGGCTCCATGTACAACTGCGAAAGAGTTTGTAACGCAATATCCGTACTTCTATTTGATTTTGAAGACAAGCGTAAAACACAACTGTTTCCTGAAAGCATTGCAAACGCAAGCGAATAAGCAAAATTAATGGGCACGTTCGCTGGGCAAATATGAAACGTTAAGCCAAGCCCTAACATTATCCTGTCTGATGGTGTGTTTACTTTCATCGACAACAGGTTGGTTTTTCTCAACCAGTACGCAAGAGCCATTAGATCGGGGAGTTTACTAGCTTCTGGATGTCGCCTCAGTCTCCTTGACAATGTATTCAGAAAAGATACTACCCTTTCATCCCAAGCCCTGAAGGGGGAAATATGAAAGTCAGATGGCGAGCCGAGCAAGGTTGTAAACTTAGATTGAATATTATTTGGAATAGGTATCACTGCATCCCCTAATTTCAGCTTGCTTTACTCTACCTACAACATCAAAGTAGGTTCCCTTCCAGCCGCACAGACAATCATCTTCTCCAAGTTTTACACCAATATCTTCGCTTAAAATACTGTGTCCGGGATAGCTATGAGGAAGGACTGAAATTAGCTGTAGTAGTCCTAACTTGCCATTTGCAATGGGCTGAAATGTTTTCAGATCTCTAATTATTACCTCAGACCAAGTAGAGCAGTGAAAGTGGCCTTGTTTACATTCCATAAAAATAGAGCCTGTTTGTTCGATCATGCCGTAATAATTGTGTATGTTTTTGATAGCACTTACTTCTGACAGTCTGGACTTAAAGTCTGATCTAGTCACTTTACGAGATTCAATGTTTTTCCAACCGCCTCCATGCAGTAATATGCTGTCTGATAAATCAACTTTTTTGCCCAACAATTCCAAGACCTCAACAAAATGAAGCCAGATAATATAAGTGAATCCAAAAACAAACTTTTTCTGTCCTCGATATCTAGTGATGAAATTATTTATTGCATCATGATTAATCGTCATATCATCATTCAAGGCGAAGGTTAAATCGCGCCCATACATCGAAAACCCAAGTATCCCCGCTGTACGAGCTGAAAATACTCGCCTATTTTTAATAGACGAAGGGCAGTCGATGACTAGCATTGGGAGACGTCGATTGCCAAGTATATGGCTGATTAACTTAGAAAGTACTTTTATCTGTAATCTTGCAGTTTCTTTATCAAGATAAATCTTTGAAACAGATTGACCGCTGGTTCCTGAAGACGTCATCGTTTTGATAACGCTTTCTTGGGAGACGCTTTTTAATTCTTGAGATTTAAACAGTCTTACCGGTAACGGAAAAAAAACGCTAAATGGGTGACTGTCTAAATCGATAGTAGGTATTATTTTTGTTAGCTTAGCAAATGCAATGCACTGAGAACGATGCAACTGGTCAAGCTCAGCTAGCTTTGACAATAATAGTGATTGCTTTTTCTCTTTCGACCAAGCGTATGGGGGCCAGTCAGATAACTCTATTTTCTCTATTTCATCAGACACTGATAATCTACCTTTCCGTTTTCGAGTCTGGGAATTCTTGCAATTAACTGAATTTGGATAGTGGTATAATTAATTGAAAATAAATCCCCTAGCGTTTTTTTGAGTGTCTGAACATCAAAATCTTTGCTTTTTACGATAGCAATGTTTAGCGTATTATCTGTGCCAAAAGCAATACTTTCATACCCGAGATTTTGCAATGTTGTTTCAACATGACTTAAGGATATGCGATTACCAAAGATCTTAATAAAGCGCTTTAGCCGCCCCTCGATATAAAAATAACCTTGTTTACAACTTGCCAAATCTCCTGTCTTTAAAAAACCTTGATTTTCGTCACCTTTAGACAAGTCTGAAAAATTTTCAGCGTAACCTAAACACACATTTTCACCTCTATAAACTAGCTCACCAATTTCGCCTGACTCAGTAATATCATTACCCTTTTTGTCATGGATCACTAGCTTTCCGCCTGGAATCGCCTTGCCGATGCTACCCAAATGTTCTTTTAAATCACTGGGGCGCAAATAAGAAATCCTAGGAGAAGCTTCAGTTTGGCCGTACATTACCCAAAAATTGATACCCAGTTTTCTCGTTAGCTTTTGCATCTTCATCAGGTGACGCCTGGTCAATTTACCTCCCGCCTGTGTCATCGTTTTCAAGTAAGGCAATGAAATAGAGTCTACCTTCATTCGTAAAAGTGATTCATAATGAAATGGCACTCCCGAGAAACTTGTAATTTGGTGGGCTGCCATGTTCTCCCAGAATGACTTCTCCATGATTGTTTCATTTGTGAGATAAATGGAAGCACCAGCAGATAGGTGACTGTTGACTATAGACAACCCGTAAGAGTAACTAATAGGCAAATGTACAATAGCGCGCTCTTGTTGTGAGATTGATAAATATTCTTTGATCGCTTGTACATTACTGAAAAGGTTTTGCTTAGAAAACCTTACTAGCTTCGGTGAACCGGTTGACCCAGACGTTGAAGCTAAAAATGCCAGATTCGAGTGTAAAATATACGGTTTACTTAAAGTCCTACCTAAAAATTGATATTGCTCATGATAGCGTAAAACGTCGTACTGTGAGAATACTCCTTCTCTAGCTTTGGCAAGTACATATTCTGGACGGTAAGTATACAATAGAGTTTTGAGCTGGGCTGCCGCGATACTTGCACTTAAAAACAATACTACTGTGTCCGACTCTAAAGCTGCTAGATAATGAACGAGGCATGAATAGTCATTGCTACCGATTATGAAAAGCAAACTTCTACTTTTAAAAGAGCGGGCAATCTTTGAGACATCATTCGATAGCATCTGATAGGTATAATGTTCACCGTTTTGAGTGATCACTGCGATGTTCTCTAGGTGCTCATTGTTTATTATGCTTTTAATTTGTGTCATTAGCTTAACTTCTAATTAGAGTTGCGCGTAAGTCATTTGCTTTTTCGTTCCAAGTAGTATCATTAATGTGAAACACTCGCAATTAAAGTTCTAGGAAAAAGCTTTAAATATCGGCTCTTTACTTGTGTATTTGGAAAACTAATCCTAAAAAAGTGTTTGAATATGTGCTCACTAAACCCTACTAATAAAGTTTATAGCATTTTTATGAGGCTTTGATTCTCTAGTTTATGAATTGCTGTTTCCATATCTACTACGCTACATTTTAATAAATTCGCTATGTCCACCGTATCACATTTCCCATCGCTATAATTAAGAAGCATCTTGATGTGATTAAGCTCCTCAAGTTGGTTAACCCTTTCTTTGCTATAAAAGCTTAGGGTCGGGTAAAGACCTCGTTTACCTAGATTTGGCTCACCATAAGGGAATTTATTTTCGAACGTTGCCGTCTGCTCCAATGCTATGAGAACCTTTTCAAGTTTGTCGATACTATCGAGTAACGTTTTAATTCCCATATTTTCTTTGTCATCTAATGAAGTGTGATACTCATCATAGCCCACGTGGAAACATCGACTCACACAACAAACAGGAAGTTGAAAGCCTGGTGAATTATACTGCCGCTCATCTGAACCACTGAGCGGGCTAAACTTTATATTTTCGTGGTTGTAGCCATGGTTGTTAAGATGATACAAAAGTTTATCTAAAAGGCTGTCATCATTACGACTATGCTTAAAAACTAACTCGTTAGGCTTACCTCCCATACAATTTATAACTAGGCCTGAAACCAAGTTTTCTTTTAAATGGTCACCTTTCAAGTAGAGCAACCCTAAACTACCTATAGTTTCAGGATGCATAGCAAAGCGGTATGTATAACGTCTTCTTGTCCACGTTTTTATTCGATGATATAAACCAAGAAGAACCAAAGGTCCGCTGAGTTCGTTATTAGCCATTGAAGGATGACACAGATAAGAGCTGAGAAGTATTTCCTTTTTTGACTCACCATCCAGAACTGTTTGAGCAATTTCCAAATTGCCGTCAATAAATTTACTTTTAATGACGGCTCTATATGTACCAGGTTGCAATTGCTCTCTAGTGTCTTGCGACAAGCAAAACCCCCACCTTTTTTTGTAATAACTGGTTACATATGGAATTGCATTCGGTAGTTCAGGTAAACTATAAAGATGATCCTGTAACTCTTTTAGCTCGACTTCTTTATCTACAGGCTCCGAGTAATTTACTACCTCGAGATTAGAACGTTTTATATCGGCAACTCTTTGCCCATCAGGTGCGATAAGATACGCATCATTACAGTGCCATTCTTGTGGAACTGACCAGTCGAAAACTGAAGTTCCCGTTGGTATTGACTGAATCGTTAAAGGCATGTGACGCGAAAAAATGTCATAACTTTCTCGCAAGCCCGGTCCTGTGATTGAGCGAAGTATAGGAAACAATTCATCAAAAAGTTCACTAAAAAACGACTCCGTTTCTTCATACTGCATAATTTTCTTTCCCTTAATGAATAAGTATCTTCATCCAACAACGCGTCGTTCCTCTTAGATTACAAAAGTTGCTATATTTACAACTCCTGTAATGCCCACCATTAGAAGATTACCTAAGGTAAATACACTGTACACTCGATTATAATAACTTTTCTATATCAGAAACTCTACTTATGCCTTCCTCAGTTTAGGGGGAAGTGGACACTTGCTCAATTTGGCTGGACAAAGTCAAAGGCAAAAATTATTGCTTCACAATGGGTGCCAAGAAGGTAAATCCTAGAATTCTTAAACACTATTTAATCAACTGCCCACTTCCCTTTAACTGACAGATCTAAAACTTACCTGATTATCTTAGGCTGTAGAGCCAGCATCAACGGTCATTATGGTGCCTGTCATTGACTTTGCTTGTTCGCTCATTAAATACAACACAGCGGAGGCGGCATCGGCTGGAGACGCTAATCTTCCTAGGGGACTGCGGCGCTTTACACTCTCTAACTTTTCGCCCTGCAAAGACGATGTCATTTCAGTTTGCATATACCCAGGGGCAACGCAATTTACCGTAATACCCGCTTTACCCACCTCCCGTGAGAGAGACCGTGTAAAGCCTTCAATAGCCGCTTTGCTGGCAGCGTATACGCTTAGTCCACTAAACCCCGTACTGGCAATAATTGACGATATATTAATAATGCGTCCGGTACGGTTTAACATCATGCTGCGTGAAAGGTATTTACTCAACAAAATAGGCGCCTGAACATTAATATTAAGTAGTGAGTTAATTTCACTGTTGTGCATGGTAGCTAATACGCCGTCATGGCCAACAGCAGCATTGTTTACCAGCGCGTAAGGCCGTCCAAACTCTTCAATGATTGCCTTACAGAGAGTGTATATATCATCAAGATTGGCCAAGTCATACGGGACATGAGCAATTGAAAGTGGGTGACCATCGCATAGGTTTGATAACTCACTACTTAGGCTACGTGAAATAGCAACAACGAAATAGTTTTCTTGAAGTAATTGATTACAGATAGCGAGGCCGAGTCCTCGACTTGCGCCAGTGACAATCACGGTTTTCTTTTGGCTTTTTACGATCGAATTCAACAGCACTATTCCTTGGGGTACTGGTTAGCTTGTGGCTCTCACTAACTTGCCACTGTTGGACAAGGCTAGTGTATCGACGACGTTAATTTTTGTGGGCATGTCTTTTCTGTCTAAATGCGTTTTACAGTACAGCAGTATCGACAGTTTTATTTTTTTATGGTCAGCAATCGCTGACGGCTTACTTAACACTATATCGGCAACGACAACACTACCTAAAATCTTATTTTCTTTGCCATATACTCTGGCCGGTGCAACTAAAGGTGAGTTTAATAGAACGCTTTCTACCGTTTCCGGAAAGACTTTGTGTCCGCCAACATTAATAGTGCCATTCAGTCGTCCTTTGAAAAAGACTCGTTCGCCCTCTACAAATACCACATCTTGTGTATTGATGTACCCTTCATCGTCACACTCAATTGCACCAGCATTATTAAGCCGTGCTGCGTCAAACCAAGGTTTAATCCACAAAATGTTTTGCTTTATGCGAAGGTAATTCCGATTCACGCCATTTTCTACCCATGATTTCGGAAAGCCTGCTTTTTTATCGCTGACTGCAAAACCCACTCCAGCTTCAGTTGATGCATAAATGTGAAAAATTTTTGCTGATGGAAAACATGTAGACAAGGTGCTTAGTAAATGCTGGTCAGCAGTTTCGCCGCCAAGAGTGATATGGGTCAGATTGAGGGAGTCGATGTTATTCGTCATCAGTAGTTGTCGCCACCATGAGGGCGTCGCTGATATCGCACTGGCTTTGGTTTCCGTCAGCAATGCTACTTTTTCGTCGATTGCGCCAGAGGAACAATCAACTAAACAGTTGCCGCTCAGTAAGCTCTGAAGAATCACTTGAATGCCCGCAAATTTACTGGGTTTGTATGTAAGTCCCCAGCAACTTTTCTTTGAATGTCCACGCAACCTACTCTGCAAACATTTAAGCAAGATCTAGCACAATCACGTCAACTTAAATCATTAACTCCAATCTCACTGGGAGGTGGCTTGCGCGATACTCAGCAACTTTCTTTATTGCAAGGCTTGCCCATTGAAAGGTTGGTATTTTCCTCGGCATTTATTGAAAATAATGTGTCTTTAATTCGCTCAGCAAGCCAAATTTTTGGGCGTCAATCTATTCAGTGCCTGCTACCTTTAAAGTTGAATGCTAACAAGTTAAATGTATTTCACAGCACAAAAGCTGAATACCAAAATATCGACAGGCTCGATTTGGCGTTTATTGACGAATTCGCTAATGAAATCATTATCTATGATACTGAGCATGAAGGCGAATACGATACCTTTGACCAAAGGTTGTTAAGCACATTACAAAGCTATCATTCTGTTGATTATGGCAAGTTAATTGTAAGCGGAGGCGTGGGGCATAGTACGGTCAATTGGGCCATGCAAAAAGGCTTAGCATCTGTGTTAATCGACAATAAGGCGTTGCATACTGAATATGCGATTGAAGGATATAAGCATGCGCTTTAGTTGCCAATTATGTATGTATAACAGTGATCACCCTTTTGGTCTGTCTTTGAAAGTTGATTCAAATGCTGTAACGTGTTCTGGATGCATTACGCACTCTGAAAAACATCAGAATATTTGGGAGGATCAACAAGCCTATTTGTGCGCATTAATAAAATCTCATCTAAAGCAAAAGCGTCAATATGACTGTGTGGTTCCGGTAGTGGGAGATGCTGAAGACTACTTCACATTAACACAGGTGTTGACACTCGGTTTATCTCCTTTAGTGGTTTCGGTCAATGATTATTTCAGGAATGATATTGGTTGGCATAATTTGCATCAATTAATCACTTATTTTGATTTGGATTCTTTAATTTTTCACCCAGATTTGAGGGTATACAAGGAGCTTGTTAGAACCTCGTTACGCAAATACGACCATTTATTGCTTCCTTTTTTACAGTTGCACACGAGCTATCCTGTACACATTGCATACGAGCGCAAAATTCCTCTAATTATTTGGGGACAGCATCAAGCAATTGAGCAAGTAGGCAAGTTTTCACATCGTGATCGCGTGCAAATGTCGCGCTGGTGTCGTAATGAGCACGATTTGTTTAATGTGGACTGTGACCGTCTTATTGGCAATGGCGCTCAGGTGAAAGAGCGTGAGCTTAATTACTATCAATATCCGGATATTACGAAGCTAAATAAAGCGGGAGTAATTGGTATTTATCTTAGTAATTACCTACCTTGGGATCCATTAGCGCAAAATTATCAAGCCTTAGCTCAAGGCTTTAAGCCACAAACTCATAACGGCACCTTTGATATTTATGAGCGCGCGGGAAGCTCTGTTTACTATGGTATCCACGACCTACTTAAAATGAAAAGGGTGGGCTACCGAAAAGTGAGCGACCATCTCACTCGAGAAATTCGTCATGGACGTCTTACAAGGTCCCAAGGCGTCGAATTACAAAAACAATACCAAGCGCAACAAGTTGATATTGAACCTTTTTTCGATTGGCTTGATGTGACACAAAGTGGTAGGCAATGGTTTATAAAGCATCGTTTGAAAGATGTTGCCCACCTAATTGGTAAAGAGATAAAGGATTCTCCAGCGATACCTGACTCAATATCATCGTTGCTATCGGGTGATGCAAAGCCGTCAAGAGAATTTATTCTATTTGGAAAAGGTCTGCATATATAACTGGAAGCTTTGTGCTAAAAAATAGTATTGTTTGGTTGTGCTCACGTAGTCGAAAAAAATTTTTT